>Ga0194133_10009784_pt1 | contig 10920 bp, 15 predicted proteins | sample TA2KigOf40mmetaG_FD_155448 | JGI IMG/M metagenome (GOLD analysis project Ga0194133, IMG submission 155448) | Freshwater microbial communities from Lake Tanganyika, Tanzania - TA2015055 Kigoma Offshore 40m | ecosystem: Environmental > Aquatic > Freshwater > Lake | place: Tanzania: Lake...
TCGGTCTCTTTCATTGATCGATATCCCAGCATCTCTCAAACTTACCTCTCAATTCACTAAGTTTCATTTCTTCCCAGTAAGTCATTAAATGCTCATTAATTTGCTTTTCTTGTTCTGTAAATTTTAAACGATAAGTATGTTTAATGGATATGACTTTTGTCATATCATCTAGAAAAGTTGTAGGCATATCCAAAAACTCTTCGTAAGTCATTTTAGATAAGTTTCTTGTCTTTAAGGTATTGAAGTGTGTCTTTTAAACTTCCAATATGTTGATGATCAATTGCAATCTGTGGAAACTGTGCTTCATTACCAAACTCTGCGACAAACTGTTTCTCATTAAAGTCTTGTGAGAGTTTATACTCCAAATGAGAAACGTCAAGAGTATTCAAAAGCATTCTTGCTCTATCACATTCCTGACAATTATCCTTTGAGTATAATATTGCTTGCATCAGTCTCTTCTTCTCCAGTTTGCTTCATCACCATCATCTCTATCACGCCCAAACCATTCTGCAATGTCATCAGGTGAGTTAAATCCTCTTATACCTCTTCTTTCATGCCCTAAACCACCAATATCCAACTGATTGAGGAAATCATCAAGGTCTCCTTCCTGCATTTCAGGATTTTCTGCCTTTCTTCTTGCCTGACGAAGAAACTTTGCGGCAGTTTGATTTGCCTTTGCAAGTTTTTCACACCATATCATTTCCTCTAAACTCACTTCTTGTTGAGCAGCAATTTTTTGACAAATACCTTCTAATTTTAATCTATATTGTGTAGAAAGCATATGTAATCTCCATATGGGGTTATTTAGCATTAGATTTTAGCAGAGAAAAATACATTTTATAATACTTTTTTCTTAATTCACTCACAATCTCATAATCTTCTTTATTAAAACAATCTAACAAATAGCAAACACCTTCTAACTCACTCAACAGTCTTGCTATTGTCGTTGAGTTCAGTTCTTTGACGTTCCATTTCGGCGTGAAGTTCTCTTGCGATTCTGTCATACTTACGGTTTTGTATCCAAGTTGTGATGAAGTTGTTTGGATGATACTTGAACATCCACCACATTTTTTCAATTCTCAACGAAAGAAACTTGAGTTGAAGCATAATATAGTCTCCAACATTTGCGTCAATTACGATCACTAATGCTAAAATCGTAAAAATTGCAAAAATTAGGTAGTAAGAAGAATCCATTAGTCCCACCAGTTTTCTAGGGATTTGAGAGCATAATACAATTGCTCTGAATAATATGTATCAGGATTTTCAATCTGTTGAAGTTCTTTTATGTATTCTATTATACCTTTTGTAATAGAATTGATCTTGAAATACTCATAAAACTGAAAGCAATCAAACTTCTTATGATACTTAAACATCGAGTTCCAGTTTTCGGTATATCCTTTTGTATAAACATCCTCTCTTTCCAATCCATTATCATTCACAAACTTGATTGGAATAAACTTTCGGTCATCTTTTTCTCTACCTTCTTTGAAGTCATCTAAAAGACTTCTTCCAGTATCAGCATCCAACATTCTTAGACCATTTTTATACTTTTCATACAGATCCATATCTGTAACGATTTCTGTTTTCTTCCATTCTTCACATTCGTCCAGAAACCTCTGCTTCATATACTCATACTCTTCAATGTCCCATATACGAAACACTATATTAAGTCTATAACACCCTTCTTCATGAAATGAGGTCCAGTGTCGGTATGAGAAATGTAAAATCTCAAATGATTTTTTGCTCACCAGATCTTACCTCTTTTAATTGTGAGATATTCTAATACTTCTTCTTTCCATTCGTCAAGTTCTTTTTCACAATTTTTTTCTTTTGCTTCAGTTCTTATGTCACTATGAACTGTATTGAGATCCTGAATAAGAAGATCAATTGCTTCTAATTCTTTATTGCCTTTTGTTGTCATTTTTCTTGATGAATATAGGACAAGATGAAACCGTAGTTCTAATTTCTTCAACAATTTCATTTTTCTGATGTAATGATAAAATATTAGAACTATAAAGACGCACTAAAAATCCTTGAACCTGAGAGCAAGAAATAACTGTAGCAAGAAAAATTGATCCCATTTTAGGACATTGAGAGTGCGAGATCTAATGCAGTTTTAGCGGATTGTGCAAGTGGTTTTCCTAAACATAAACCAGTTTTAGAGTATTCCCATTCGTCACTTTTTTCAATTTGAAATCCTAAAAGATCATCATATTCTTTTGCTTCATAAAAATAACCCACTGCACGGACAAAATAAATCCCACAGTGAGCAATAACTCTATAATTTATCTCAACAAATCCCAATTCCCTTAATGCACATTCAAGTTTCAGAGAAACATTTGCTTCTTGAAGTGTCATATTCGGGTTTCCGAACTTGAGAATATTTATTTCCCAAATCCACCTTTATTTTGTTTTTCTTTAGATTTAAGTCTGTCTAAAACGTTTATAACATCTAAAAAATCGGGGATTTGTGAGTTTTGGAACCGGAACACCTGACAGTGATCCCAATTGTCAAAAAAGATCTTTTTACCATTTTTCAACACAATTTCATAATTATGCCGACCATATGGAAGGTCAGATGTGCAGGTAAAACTACTGAACTCCATCAAACTTCCTCATAAAACGCACACATTTTTGAAACTTTTTCCATTCAGCATCAGAAAAATTATCAGAAGCATAAGGAATGCCAACAGAAGCAGCACAAACTCGATTGACATTTACAATAATCATCGTCTCATCTTGAGCAAAAACAGGAGACGTAAACAGAATAATAAATGGAAGAGCAAGAAGTTTTTTCATAGAAATTGGTCCAGACTGGAAATAGATTTGCCTTTGAGTGCTTTGGTAATAAAAGACCTTGCGATTTTGTAGTTATTGGCAATGTGAATTTGCCGACCATTATGAATAATTACAAACTTTTTACCACAAGGGACGGCAGCCCACATACCATCTTTGCTAACATAACCTGCAGGATCTCCTGGTTTTGGATTCAGAAGACCCTCATTGGGAGTGTTCATTTGAAAACAGCATTGACTGAAATGACTTTAGCAGTAGGATTTCTAGCAATGGCGGTTTTGCGAGCGTCCTGGTAATCCCGTGCTTCCACTTCCTCATAGAACACTTTACCACAAACAAACAGTTGAACACGACATTTCATTTGAGGATTCCTCCTTTGGTTATGTGTATATTATAAGGCAAAAGAGAGGACTTGAAAACTCCCTTGTGCCAGTTTGGAAGGTGTCAGCGGCGAACCACCGACACAGCAACCTCACCGTGCTTGAAGATCGTATCAGTCACGGTCTGAACTGCCTTCGCAGTGCCCTCAGATGCCTTGTCAAAGGTCGGGCAAATGACTAGACCATAGGATTTGGTGTAGGACGCCAGATCGCCTGCCACAAGCGTCCCAGAGCGGATTGCAGCAGCGTCATGGGGGTGCAGACGCAGAGTCCGCCCAACCGTCTGACCGATCCCCACAACGTCCATAGAACGCATGAAGACCACCGCTTCCAGAGCAGAAATGTTAATGCCTTCTGCCAGAATGCTATGGTGCAGGACCACAAACTTCTTGTCAGCATCCTTGCCCCATTCGTTGAGAGTGTCAAAGAACACCTCACGATTGACTTTCTGCCCATCAATGAAAGCACCGTGCTTGGCAGTAATGTGAAGCACAGAATAACCTGCTTCTGCCAGTTGATCTGCAAAGTCAGTTTGAGAAAGCAGACCAATGATATGCTTGGTCGCTTTGGCACAAATCAAAATCTTATCCAAAGAGTTTGAATAATCCACCAATCCTTCAGTGACAGTAACGTGTTTAGGATTGAAAATAATATCAAGCAGATACTCACAGTCCCGTTGAGCAATGTCCTCACCTTTGACGGAGAGACGCATTTGCTTGGCGATCACATTGGGAGGAATGATATAACCATTCTCCACCAGTTCAGGAGCAGGCACATTACAGATGACGTTGCCGTAGACAGCAACATCATTCATACCAGGTTTGGAAATAGTGATAGAATGCTTTGGAGTGGCAGTAAAAAAGTAGCAGCGGTCAGCAGTGGCGGCAAAATGCTCTGTCGCAGGAAAAAAGTTACGCTGAACGCTGTTGTGTGCCTCATCAAAGTAAATGGTATCAACGTGAATATCTGCCTGCTGAATACGCTGCAGGGAGTTGTAGGTGGTGAAAATCAGTTGATGCTTGTAGGCACGGCGAGACCAGTTATGAATCTCAGAAGGTTTGGTGGTGCTCTGGTGATGGGTTTCACCACTATGAACATGCAGAACGGCAGCAGTCGTGATAAACTCAAGATACTCGCTAGACAACTGCTCTGCCAGAAGGATTCGGGGCGCCACCACTACGATGGTCTTAGGAGCATCAGACTGAAACTCACGCAGAGCATCAAAGATACCCACATTAGTTTTTCCCGCTCCCGTTGGCATCACGAGCACCCCTTTACTATGATTTTTCATAGCATCAAGACTACTCTGCTGATGAGGACGGAGTTGAATCACAGGTCTCATTGAATATAGAAATATTATACAACAAAAAAGGGGTCTTGTGGACCCCCTTGTGCCAGTTTTTTAAGTGTCTAGTTTTATTCTTCGGAGGGTGGTGGAGAAAGTTCTTGTGCCATTAGTGGATGTTTTTCTTGAAATCTAGCAATGACTTCAGGAGTCCACAATGCCGCTGCCACTGCTTGAAGTTCTGGGCAATCTTCTGATACATCCTGTCCAGGATATCTCACATGACGAAAATAGGTTCTACCAACTTCTACGCCATCTTTTTCTATAATGTCAGCGCGGCGACATTGAATTACATTGTCAGGTGGAATGATTTCAAGTTTATATTCTTGACGTTCCGTAAACTTTGACTTTGCCATTTAGGATCAACCTCCAGTCGAAACAGATTTATGGATTTTGAATATTTATTAATTAATCATTTGTAAGATAAGTAATTGTAAAGTCTATTGTATCACCTCCATCAACTCCATTACTAGTTCTCTGTATTCCAGGCGCAACAACTGCTCGTATTACAGCAGCAAAGGCATCCCAACCAAAGATTCCCTCATGATATCTATTATTCCCATTTTGATTGCCAAGAGTTCCAGAACACCAAGTCCATGACCCTGATATTGAACTATATATAGGATTAAATGGTATTCCGGCAATGTGTGAGAAGTTGATAAAGTTACCACCACCAAACCATATATAACCGATACATATTACTGCGTTTCCAATTTTAACATAACTACCATCACTACCATCAGTACCACCACTTATTTGGTTTGTAGAAGGAGTCCAAGTCCCTTCTTCATAATCATCAAGGAGCTCACTGGTCATTGTGCCTGAACTGCTAGCAGCAGAAAAATCAATTCCATAACCAGAAGAAACAATAATATTTCCAGTAGTTGCCTTAATATTACCAACAACTTCAAGTTTTTGTGAAGGATTTGTGGTTCCTATACCCAAATTACCAGAAACATAACCGCCACCAGTGACTTGAAGTCTTTGTGATGCGGTTCCTGTTGAAGTTGCCGATCCTATAATAACGGGACCAGAAGAAATAAGAACAGTACTACCAACTGATAAACTTCCATTAATTGAAGTTGTTCCACCAATATTAACATTTTTTTCAACACCAACTCCACCTTCAACAATTAATGCTCCATTATCTTTGGTGGTCGATTGTGTTGTATCTGCGATAGTTACAGTTCCACCAATATTAACATTCTTTTCAACACCAACTCCACCTTCAATAACCACAGATCCAGTATCTTTATTGGTTGATTGAGTTGTATCGTTAACTTTAAGTGTCTTATTAAGAGTTAAATCACTATTAATGTTTAATTGACCATTAAAGGTAACAGGACCATTAAATTGTGATAAAACAGTTCCTGAATTACCACCTTCAACTAGAAGACGTTCTTTTACAACAACCTCATCAAAAACAACACTTAAACGATTTGGATCCTCTCCAGTAACAGTTGGTTTTGGAATATCAAATGAAGTGACCTTTCCACTTGATGCTGATGTTTTGGTATTTCCTGAAAAAACATCACCATTGTTATTCATTCCAGTATAAAGAACTTGACCGCCAGCACTTTCTTGAGCTTGTGATAGAAACTCCTCTCTTTCGGTCAGAGTTCGGATTTGAATCTGAGGAAGTCCTGTGGAATAATTACCTGGACCAAATCCAAGATACTCAAAGGTATGCCCCGAAGCACGAAGAATTGATGATCTACGTAATTCAATTGGAAGAGGTTTGATTTTCTTAATGAGAGATCCAGAAGAATGAGACTGCTGTAGAGTTCCTAGTGCTCCACGAAGAACAACCAATTGATCATTACCAGATCCAGTAAGAGTGCTACTAGCGACTCTCATAATCTCATTGTTGATTTGAATATAAGATCCTAGAGGGAATCGAGTTGTGGTCGAGATTCCAGAATTAGGAACAGTCGCAATGAATTGAGTTTCATTTATAATACTTTGACCTAAAGTTAAAGTTTCATTGTCAAAGATTGTTAGGTTTCGAGTCGCAAAGTTTTCCCCAGAAGCATCGGATCTTGCGTCATTTGCTGAAAGACCGTGTTTGATGATTGATACGGTTCCAGCAAAACTTCTTGTTGTATCTGATGTAAATGAGGTAACACTATTGACTGCTTCAACCAAATAATCGCCAAGATTATTATTTGAACTATCTAAGACTCTAAACTTATTTCCAGCAACTAATCCATGAGGACTTGTTGTTGTAAATGTTGTGATTCCAGATATTGTTGCGGTTGTTCCTGATACAACAGGTCCTAAATTAACAAAATATTGCCCTACAACAGGTGCCGAATCTCCACCAGTTTGAGCAATCGAAATCTGCTTTGTTGTCAGAACAGAATTGATTCGACTTAAAACATTTGTGGACTTACCAGTAAATTGAATACCACGTCCAGTTGCCGTTGAAATACCAGAGGTTGCGATTGTAATTGTCGCTCCACCTGGATAAGATCCTCCAATGACATTTGTATCAAAATACAAAGTCTCACCATTTGTATAAGCAGATCCACCTGAAATAATATCTGCTGATGTGACTGATCCTCCAGCAGAAACTACAACTTTTGTTGTCGCACCATCCCAGGTAGTGAGAGTATTTTCATTATAAAGTTTAACGTTATAATAAGTTCCAGTATTATGTCCAGTTCCACCATCTAGATTATTATATGCTACAAGTGCGTCAAGTCCGTGCTCTTTGTCGAAGGTAATTGTAGTAATACCGGCAAGAGACGTTGTGACATTTGTAATCACACTGGTAAGACCAAAATACTGATAGATCTTATCGACGGTCTCTCTTGTGATACTCTTCTTCAGATCACTTGTTCCAACATCTCCAAGAGGACTTGTTTTCGCATAAGTGACTGTTGATTCTGGATTGTCATTTACATTGTCATTATCTAATTGTGGATAAAGATTGACAACATTTTGAGAGTAATTTAAAGTTGTAAACTCATCAGATACAGAATTAGAAGCATTTAAAATGTAAGCATAGTAAACACCGTCTTGAACATTGTAAATGTATGGTGTGATCGTTTCTGTGCGATAAATGTAGAAATTACCTTTCAGATCATTTCTTTCAAAACGTGGTAAAGAAGTATTTCGAGTATTTGTATTGTTAGTAAAAGTTCCAGGACTATGAACAACACCAAAGATGTCAGTTTTACCATATCCGATTGTTTTGTCGTTAGTGACTGTTGATACAACAAAGGTTCCATTGTATCCAACATCATTTGTTCCTGCCGCATTCGTGCTGCTTGTAATATTTTTAACAATGATTTGATCTCCGACTCTGAGATTATGAGGAAGATCCGAAGTCAATGTTACAAGACTATTTGCACCATTAAATGTACAAGTCGTGATAAATCTTGGATTGCGATTATAAAGATAATCATTTGATGTAATGGTCGTTAGACTTACATCAGTATTATTTCTTAGACCAGTTGTGCTTGATTCTTGAATAATGAATCCTTCGGCAGGTTCTCTTGCGTTTGAGAGTTGTTTTGGTACAATAATACGAAGTTTATAAAGTTTTTCATCTATACTTCTAGAATCTACATATCGTTTGACATAAGATACATTTGTTCTCTCACCTAAACCAGCAACTCCTGATGATTGGAATGTTGTATAGATTTCATTTGATGTTGTTGAATGAACAAACCAATTTGAGTTTACAGAGTCCCATTGAATTGGAGATCCAATATCACCAGCATCTTTATCAGAAACACGACTGATGACTTTAAGATTGCTTCCACCATAAATTGTAATACTAGATGAAGTTTCTGCGTTTGTCTTGGAAGAAGCAATTTTGATTTCTGTGGCAGAATGACGAATCGCATAATAAACAACATTTTCTTCAATGTTTTCTGGAAGATCACCAGAGTCACTTAAAATACGAATCTTTTCTCCAGTTTGAAGATTATGAGATCCAAGTGTTAGAATATTCGATGATGGTCCTGTTGCGCTATATGTTTTTTCTGAAATATCAGTTCCGAGTGCGGCAGTGCCAACTCCAATAATATTGTTCACCATGCAAATGGAAGCAGACTTGACTTCAGATGCTAGTGTCTTAAAGTATAATTTATCTTCAACTCTCGCACCAATTCTATATCCTTGTGTAACAACTGGTGGATTATCGTCAACATTATTAAATCCATACAAGTAAAGATGACTTGAGATTCCAACAGACGTTGTAAGACCAACATCTAGAGAGATCCAGTCAATATCATTTTCAGTTGAAACAATGGATCTTGGTGTTACAATTGATGTGATAAATGCTTTATTGTCTTTATCGAAAGATGCTGCTCTAAATCCATCAGCAGACAATGAAAATTGTCCAAAGTTAGAGTTTGAGTTTGTGATTGAAACATCTCCACCACTTTCTAGAGCAAAGTGCTTATTGAAACCAATCGCAAATACCGAAACGACTTGAATGTACGCATCATTTGTGGCTTTAATATGAACCGATTGCCATCCATTTCGATAAATCGCATTTGGATCTAAATGATAAACAGTATCACTATTTGTTGATGCTGATCCAGAGGCAAGAGCAGCTCCAGTTTGTTTTGTAATCGAAATCTCATCATAAGTACGATTTGATTGATTATATTTGACAAAAGCACGATCGTCTTTTTGTAGAGATACAGCAGTAAACTGTGCGACGACCATTGAACGGAATCCTGATGCCCTGCGTCCATCAGCAAGCATTCCATTCATACCCCATACAGAACGTAGAGATAAGTTAAAGATATATGGTGAGGCGCCAGAAACACTATCAGTTTCAATGGTTACTGTAGCAGATGAAGCAACTGGAGTCGCTGGTAAGGAATCTCTGACTAGCGGTAAAACATAAGTAAATGTTGTTGTACTTGGAACTGTTACAACTCTTGTTGAAATATTATAATCATCAGCAACAGTTCCAGCAGGTCCAATACCACGAATCTTAATTGGAGTTCCACTTGTAAGTCCATGTGGAGTACTCGTTGTAACAGTTACAATTGAAGACTGTACAACTCCATTTCCAGAATAAGCACTTGTAATACCAATTGGATCTGCCGAAAAAGATCCAACAATTTCCCATTCGGGACGTTGTTTGGCAAATCCAGAACTTTGATCTGGATACTTTTGTTCAATATCTCTACCAGATGCCAAATTAAAGGCATTTGATAGTTTACTATAATACATATCAAGATCTGTGATATCATACCCAGTCGGAGTATTGACACCATCAACATATTCAAAACAAGTCAGTTTATGATGGGAAAAAGTTGGTTTTGATTGATTGTTTGAAGAAAAATCAATCGGATCAGTATAAACTAATCCACTTTCATCACCATCAAAAATTGAAAATTGCCAAAAATAACATGCACCAGTAATTCTAAAAATCGCAGAGTTTGGTGCTAAGAAATCTGTTGGATTTGGAACATACTTAGCACGAATCTTTGTTTTTCTTAAATCTAGACCTACAATTGAAGTCCCACGAGGAACAACAACACCACCGTAGATACTATTAAACTTATAAAGAATATTATTACTCTGTGTTAAATCAAAGTTTGATGTTAAAGTAAGTGTTAATTCTTCTTGAGCAACAGACTCAGATCCACTTGGAGAGACTGCTGTTGCGACGTTACTTACATTTTTAATCGCATAACCAGGTCTATTATCAACAACATGCTCACCAGGAAATAAAAGAATTGTGGTTTTTTCAACAAGATCATTACTATCACCTCTTAAATATGAAAATCTTGCCGATTCTAATAAAGCTCTCTGAATGGTCTTAAACGGTCTGGTAAGAGAGTTTCCTTGATTACTAATACTATCTGTCGCGTCAAGATCATTCGGATTAACATAAAGAATACGACCCTCTGTATTCTTTATAAAGTTTTCTAATTTGTTCAAAGGCAAAGTTCTGTCCTCGTCTTACGCTCTTCTATCCTTTATTTATGAGGTCAAATCTTCTTCATCAAACTCAAATTGAAGATCGTCAGGCAGATCTTCAGGGTTTTCTAACTCAATTGGAAAAAAGCAAGGATGTGCTTCCTCATCTATCAGATAGAAAGAGTTTCTGTATAAGTCTTCTGGATCAAATCCACGTTGTTGATCTGCTTCTCTACAAAGATCTTGATCGTATAAGTGCCCATCTGGCAATTCATCGAAGGTAAAAGGAATATGATTTATAAAGTACATCTTCACAATCATCTTGCCGTTATCATACCAGCAGTATGCTTGTGTAATCTTATAAGACATAGCGGGGTCTCCGATATCTTATATTTATTTTCAGTGCGAGTAGGGAGACTTGAACTCCCACGAGCATACGCTCAACAGATTTTCTTACCACTACAGTTTTCACTGTCCTTTCGGTTTGCGGTCTGGACTATCCCTTCA
>Ga0194133_10009788_pt1 | contig 10916 bp, 2 predicted proteins | sample TA2KigOf40mmetaG_FD_155448 | JGI IMG/M metagenome (GOLD analysis project Ga0194133, IMG submission 155448) | Freshwater microbial communities from Lake Tanganyika, Tanzania - TA2015055 Kigoma Offshore 40m | ecosystem: Environmental > Aquatic > Freshwater > Lake | place: Tanzania: Lake Tanganyika...
ACCAAAAAAAGTTTATCTGGTTCTTACAGATTCTCAACTCCTTGGAATTTGTTAATGTAATGTAGAGAGTACACACGGATTTCAGCACTTAGATTTAAGTTACGGTATTTTACCATTTTGATCATGCAACCTTTTCATCCACGTCTGATTCCTGAGCGCCCATAATTAGTGCTCTCCTGTCTCACATGTCAATAAAAAGGCCTGCGTGCCTGTTTGGGGTCACCTAGTTATTTCTCTATGTACTTAGACGTAAGTCATATAGTGTAGGCGATTTGGCCCTAGTAAGTAAGATCATATTTTTGATATTTGATAAGAGTGATTGAAACTAACCCCTCAGAAATAAAGAACTATATGAGCATTTTTTACACCAGTCTTCTATTTTCATAAAAGGAGGATTGTTCATAGGCATGGGCTGGTTAAAAGATACTACTAGCATCGGTTTCTAACCTTTGCAATATTGTACGAGCCTTTCATATATGCTCAGAGAGATAGTCTACATTAATCCACAAGATTGGAAATTAGGAGAAAACAACTTTGTTAAATCTTAAAAAATAAATGAATTTAAAATGTGATAATAATTTTTGAAAAATAAACAAATACACATCCAACATATTTTGAAAGATACAAGTTTTACAAAAAAGAATAAATCTGTTTCTTTAATTGGTCCAACCCATTTTTAAGGTTAATTAATTCAAACCACTGCGATGATGTCTTTTGAAATCAAAGTAAATTTGAGCAAAACTTGTTTCATAAATGTTGAATGTACATTTTCTCAAAAACTTATTTTAAAATCTGAGATGGGGAACAGCGGAGTCTCAGTTACTCTTCATTTTAACTTAAGATTTGTCTAAGGATCCTGCTTTACCCTCTCAGAGAGTTCAAAGTTTGGATGAAAGTTTTTTATGAGCCAAAGTCACGGTATTAAAAAGTCCAACCTCTTTTTGGGCTAATCAAAACCTTAGGGAAATAAGTTTTCATTTTATAGCCTCAAACAGGATGGTTTAAAACATCAAAATGTGAAATACTAATTTCAGCATGTGGAAAATTTTTATTTGGTTAAAAAAGTTTCAAAGAATATTCAAACCTCTTTTTATAAGTATAAAAAAGATAATTATAATAATAATTTTGCGAAGTATAGACTCGGGCAGTCTTGACGCGCAACCAAAACCTTTATCAGAGTCCCACCATTTTTGAAGTCAACGGTCACGGCAGATTACTATTACCCTGACTGAGAGTGGCTTGTTGATTTTTTTTGCAATCCGGGGTTGAAAAATTACTGGCATGTGCGGCCGGGAATTGAACCCACAATCTTGATGAACAGACAGCTTTCAAATTATTCAACAAGGAATGTTGTAGCCTAGTCCAGAAAATTGGAAGCCTTAAGGCCTAGTCCATGAGATGGGAGTTGAGCTCTTTTGGTAATAGTACAAAGTTGGAGGTTTTTCAAACACACAAGAAGAAAATCAACCTTTGATTATCAAATCAGACTTCAAACTGTTAGAAAGTGTCTAACTTTTCTCGAAGACCAAAAAAGTAAATTCCTCGAGAAGCGCTAGCAAACAAGGGTAGGGTGCGGTTGACCCTCCCATGTTGTGGTCATTCACACTTTGTTTTTTGAACAAGGCAGTTCAAAAGGATTTTATACCCGCCCTCCCTAGAGTGGAGATAAAAGTATAGAAACCAAGGAAGTTTTTATTAGGTGACAGGAAAGCACACATTTTGTTAAATGTCAAACGGCTGATAAAAAGTGTCATCCCATGAAGGTTCAGAGAAAGCAAGATTCAGCCTAGCAAAAAACAGGGCCATTGGGGTCCAGAAACCCCTCTCCAGCAGAGTTTCTGTTCTCATCAACAGCCATGATGCCAATAATAAGGATTGGCATCACCTCTTTCACGATGAAAGAGAGAGAGTGTGCCAGCTGCAAACTTGACGGTCAACAATAGACATTGCATTGTATAAATTTTGAATTAACGGTGGACTTATCCAGTTTTATTAACCCCAAATTTAACTTGTTAAATTTTGGGGGTCCACTCTCTTAAAAAGATGTGAAGCATTAATATTTTTATTATTGTTTGATCGATGGAGGATTCAAATATACAAATACAAACAAAGATATGTGCCGATGGATGCCAAGTCAGACAGCTGGCACACTAGTCAGGACCCACCCAGCACTCGCTTAAAGGGTCAAGCCGTGCTCACACCTATAGTTATGACAAAGCTAGAGCGTATCGAGAAAGTTATTTTTTACCCTTACTTCTTTCCAGGACTAAGAGTAAAAATAACCAGCTTCTTAGTTTCTTAAATTTGCCCTTCCACTTTTCTCTACTAATAAGAAAGCTTTTTTTTTTATTCAAAAAAGGCCTTATTGTTTAGCAACTTTCACTAAAAATAACATTCACATTATTGATGGGTTGCACCAAACTGGCTGTCTAAAAAGAGTAACAATTTGCTTTTTTTTCATTTCAGTTAGAAATCACTCAATGCTGATTAGTTGTAAGCCCTCAACAGACATGGTTATCTTCTCCCTGTTGTAAAGAACAAATGTTCTTATAGGAGTTGAGGAGGTAAGTGACGTTTGACAAAAGTTATTACTATTGAAAAATCTTGGCCTTTTTTATTTCTAGCATTAAAAATGAGGGTGGATCATTTCTTCCCACTTCTCTGGCTTCTTTCTGAACAGATAACCAACATGATGGGTTTGCCAGAAATAATAAAAATTGGTAAGTTGACAGTTGATAACCTCACACTCATAATAAGACCTTTGGGCCAAAAGAGTTTTAAAGTTTGAGTTTTGATTCTATTATCATATGACGGAGTCAGGGTGGCAAAGTGGTGGGGAGCTGGATTTCTATCCCAGCAACCCGGGTTCGACTCCCGCCCGGGTACCTACCACGGAAAAAAAAGGAACATCAAAGCCGCCCAGTGTGCCTTTATGTGTGACTACAGAAGTCGCAAGGCGTACATAAAAAAAATATCAGGGCTTAACCCCTTTGCTGGAAAGTAAAAGTCACAAAACTTTATAATTACAGCTGTTAAGTTTGAATGCAATACTAATTAGCAAACAATTTAAAAAAGTTTGTGCCTCTTTCAGGGATGTAACATTTTTTGCTGACAAGTGTTTTTTTTGTTTTGCTGACAAATACAATAATCCAGATTTGTTTTTTTACATAATCCTGAATTAAGCATCAATGTTCAATTTAACAAAATTTTGTTTCAATTCAAAATCATATTGAAAGGCTTATCCATTTACTTTTCTTATTTGGGGAAAAAGATATTTCCTTTTTGCTCCATTTTTTTGCTGAGATGTCCATCAATGGATGTACAAGCAGGATTTTCACAAAATGGCAGAAAAATCAAAAGGTATTCATCTCAATGTCTGTGTTTGTCAGATTTCAAATTCAAAATCAAACAAAGTTTAGGGTAAAATAATGTAAAAAAAACCATTCAGCCTTGTGCAGTTGCTGCATTTGTGTGGATTTTTCTGCCATAAAAAATAGATCTACATTTTTCCCATTTCTATTTCCATCTTTGGCATGAATATACCCAAAATATATTCAGTACAAAATTCACCAAACTTTAAACAGTGAAAGTTCTTTTCTTAACTCTTGCTCATTGCTTTCTGACACTTAGACAATCTGAATCTTGACCTTCCATTTGGTGAATGCCCAGCCTGTCCATTTCTTTACTTTCATCTTGTCAGCTATTCAATATTCCTTTGGTAATCTATAAATATTCTCTTTGAATGAGAAAATCTATTTTCATAAATATCTTCCATTTTTTTCCAAAATTAGATTAAAAGAGTTAAGTGACTTCACACATCTGACCAATAAGAATTATAACTAAATAGATTTGCCTTACAATCACTTGCACCATTCATTAATCCAGACTGAGACTACATCTTAAGACCTTCAATTTATGCCATTCTGGGAGCTCAACAAGCGTTATACCTTAGCCAACTACAGGCCTTGTCTGAAAAAGTCTTAGTTTTCAAAAGGCTTTTCTTGTGTAAATGGTAATAGCATGTTTTCCATCCACCTTAGCTATTTGAAGGCAAATATCAATTTTAATCAGGTGATTACCTTTGATGGCTCACACAAAAGAATGTCTACAATCATCTCTCATTCTATTATTCAAAAAACAGATCTTGTAACCATTTAGTGTCTGTTTATAAAAGAATAATAGGAATGGAAAAGGCAAATCACCAGCAACACACATTTACACAAGAGGTGTTTTCTTTCACTTAGAAAGAATCTGCTTGTTGTGCAGATTTTGCACTTAAAACTACTACATATGAGCATTATTTGAAAGTAGGTCATTAACTTCCCATTGATAATCTAATGCATGGCTTGGGGATTTGTTGTTTACTCAAAAAAACCAATTCTCCAGTTTTTGAGAATATTTTAGCAACAATTTTCCAAGTTTAAGCTTTAGATCAGGCAAATTCTACAATAGAAAGTAAAGTAGCTGACAAAAAAAAGAACTTTGTTTAATTCAAACAACTTGAAAATTGAATCCTAATGGTTTTTTCATAAGAAAAAGTTGAGTTTGAGTGGAGTCTGGTTAGTTCATTGATTGTCAACTAAAAACCCGACCGAAAATAAGACGGTGTTTTGTGCTATTTTTCATAATATAGAAAAAAGTGTGATATTGTGTGTCTTATTGCCGTAATGGTGACTAAAAGTCACCCTTTTTGACTTTTGCACCCGAAATCTGCCTTAATATGCTGATAAAAAGTCACCCTTTTTGAGTTTGGCACCCGCAATCTCCCTTTTTCAAAAAAAGGGGTGACCTTATTTTCGGTCGGGAACGAAATGTTTAAGGGCAATTATTGATGGACAAGGGGTTCAGTGGTGCTATTGGATGGAGACTCAGGAGGTAAGGGAAATGTGAAAAATGTAGAATTTAATGGATTGAATGGTATTTCCATTCATTCATTTGATTCTGTTCTCAATTGAACATTGCATTAAAGTTTAAGTAGCTTAAGTTTGCCAAAAAATTAAATGAAGCTGGAAGGTTTTTTTTAAATTTCAAAAATTTATTTGGTATTGTCGCTTATCTGAGAATCTAATCGCAGCTTAAGACTTTTTTTGAGGCAGATAATGGTATTCTAAGAGTTACAATCTCCACAGTGTCGATAACAATCTTCCAATTTTGTCTAATATGCGGTTACAGCTATTTCGACACAGTTTCAAATGGATTCGTGAAAATTGGATTTAAATCTCACTTTGCGAAAATTGCATGCAAGGATTCAAATGAAATGAGATGAGAGTTAGAAAAAAGTTAATAGTTATGGAGTTTTGAGGTTCAAAATGGGCTAACCTTGTACCACTTGAAGTTTTAGAGTCCATTGCTGATTCTTAGTGAGGCAAATACGGTTGAATAAAATAAAGTGATACACAAAGAAATTTCTGTTGTGAAAGTGCAATAAGAAAACAGAGTGTCTTTTGGAAACAAAGTACAGTTTGAGCTATCTGATATCATGCTTTACCTCATTGACTCTTTGCTCCCAAGGGAGCAACTCTATCCCACATAAACCCATCGATTCTCATCCAATTCTGGAAATAAGTAGTTCTTGAAAATAAAACCATGCTTGATATTTTTCCAAAACGTATAGAAATAATCCCCAGTGGGCTACATTTTCTATACTTTCTAATCTATTCTCTTTACAAATACAACAGAAAGCTCAGTACTTCATTTGTATAATTGTCTTGATAACTTTTCTTAACATTGAAGTCTCAAGCCGCTAGTGTAAGTTCCTAGTTTTTGGGGAACAAATGGATGCAATGTTTGGTAAGATCTTAAGGATAAATCAGGTACTGAAAATTTAAGTTGCTTCAAAACCATTTTGAAGTGCCAGGATGATCCCTATTCCACCAAAAAGAGTTGTCCTGACATTAACCAAAAAATAGTCTAGCCACCCTTAAATGCATTAGATATTTTACATTTTTACAGTAGCCAAAATTCAATGTGCACAAATTTACATGGAACAATTCAATATCAGAATCAAATCAAATGATGAATAACAATCTCATTGATAAATGTACAAATTGTCAACAATAATTAAATGTGAATAGAATTTTTTACAAGGATTATCTTATCACATCTGAGTTATTGTCACCAAACCAGTCAAAGTTGAACTTTTTCATGCCTTTTAGTATACTGGTCAAGCACTGCTTTCCAATTTAGAGCTCTAATATGTCTATGAAAGATCCCCTCCTTGGATGTCTGTCATTAATGTTAGGATTTTTTTAGCTTGTGTAAAGAACTGATTACTCTAACACTAAATCATGTTAATGCGAGAGTAGTGTTGACTTTACAACAGTTCTTTTTGGCTGAAAGTTGTGACTTATATGTAGTCACTTGATTTTTCAATTTGATAAATGGGAATAAATAAGTATTTGAGATCATTTAAATCAAGTTACTGCACAACAATCAATCCTGACTGATATATAATCATCTACTGGAAATGATTAATTAAGGCAAATCCAGGGGTCAAAGATTTTGCCCAGACCGGGGATTGAACCCCAGTCTCCCAGTTCTCAGTCAGTTGCTCTAACCATTAGGCTACAGCGACCCCTTCCCTTTAATTCATCTGCAATTACTTGTATTCAAGGTGTTTAAAACTGTTGGCTGCATGTAATGTAGTCTACCCATTGTCTAGGTGTGGCTCTATTTGAAATGATGTCTAACATGGCTCTTAATATTTTTCCTCAAGTATTTGATAGTACACCAATGTTGGCTGTTCAATCTTTTCCCTGCCTGATGCAAAAGCTGGTCATTCAACCAAACAGGTGATGCATAGATGCTAGTGCAAATATAAGTTAATTGGTTCATTTTTATTTCTTATTGATAAAAGTTTAATAAGCTAAAATTTGGAGCCTCCCTTAAATCCAGCTGTTGTTTTTCAAGAAATCACATAGTTTGCAATCCTACATCAAGTTCTTTTATATTTCAGCATTTTGACAAATCTTTTCAAAGGTCAAAAAGCTTGGTTAAGTAGTTGTAAAAACTCTTTTTCTGGAGTTTTCAACAGCGGGTTTTTTCTACTACAACATCTTTTATTGCTGCTGTGAATATCTTAAGTAGGAAGAACCTTGCTTCATGCATAAAAACGACCTCTGTATTCAAGTTGATCCTGTACTTCAGATTTGTTAACTGTTATGACTATATACTCAAACAATGGAAAAAAATCTTATTCATTCTTGAATTAAGATGTGATTTCAAGAGAAGGGAACTAAACTGATAATCAAGTGCTTGCAGAAAAGTCTTTTTTAGATCCTTTTAAGTCTTCCTAAAGTTTGACTGAGTAAATCAAGAATCACTTACTAAAATAATTAAAATATCTTTTTCAGAGAAATAATTGTCCTTATATTTAAGAAGTGACATCAATCTTTGATTCACAATTAGTTCAAGTCAATTTTGCTCTAATATGTCCCAACATGTTGGTGAAAACACTTGAAAATAAGTTCCAAAACTATGTTGATATAAAAGAAAAGCACTCTATATATTTTTTGGAAACTGAATGCCTTTATATGAAGTCACTTGCAAGAAAATCATGAATGTTTTACATTGATGAGACTCTTTTGAGCTCCCTCTTCATACTTGCTTTTTAGTCAAGAAAATTTTCCCCATTTGTTCGGACAATTTAACTGGAATAAATTTAGTGTTTTTGTAGCTTTGTAAAAGGAGTGTTCAATGTAGACATAAATTTTCTAAATTATCTCCTAAAGTCAAAGAATTTTTTTTTCTGTTTGAAAAACTGCAGCAGAAAAATATTCTAGATTGGCCTAAGTTTCAATTAGTTTGAAAAATTTTCATGGAAAAAAGTATTTAATTATAGTCAATTAACAAATAAAAGACGTGTGTGCTAAAATGAATCTAAATCATTATTGACTCTAGAATACATTGCATTTACACTCGCCAGTCTCTTGCAGCTTGAAAAACAAGGTCAGAAGGGTACTGGCTCGCTATCCTTCCAAAATAGGAAACTCAAGGATGATGCGACATAACAATACACACCCATAAGATAAAGAATGGTAGCCTAATCTATCAAGAGATTATATTTACATTATCTTATGCTAAATCTTCAAAAGTACATTCAGGGTTAAAGTAACTAAGAATTTAAGGGCAAATTCAAATGACAAAGCTTAATATTGTATACCAAATAAAAAGCTGAGTAAAATATGATGGTGCTTATTTCACATGATTGCAGATGTAACACAAGAAGATGAAACAAAGTGCAGACAAGTTTGTTGAAAAGTTAGACATGATTGATTGCAAGTCAATCAAACAAACTTAAGATTGTCAGACTGGGACACCTATGTCAGAGCTGGATCTTTAAATAACTTTTTCATGCTTAATTTGCTTGTGGCATGATCTCCCTTTATCTCTTTTTTAATAATCTATCCTAGTTAAAGACCTTTTTTTTAATTCATCATTTTTGGCAAACTATTCAAAATGTTAGACCATGTCAGATTCATTTCCTTGTTTATGACTTTGGCCAGAAATTTCCTCTCAGCAGCTGTGGTTCACTCCACATTTTATAGGACCATAACAAGGTTTATGATCAGAAAATTGAATCAACTGATGCCATTGTCAACCCATTTGATGAGATACATGCATAAACAAATGTGTAGAAAATTTGAACGCTTGGGGGAAGAAACACCATACCCATACTTAACATTTGATTTTGATCTGTACTGAGTAAAAATATACTTGGAGAGCTTTTCAAAGTGAGAGAATTTTACATATTAGACAAAATATTAGCACAAGCACTTCAGATTCTACATATAAAAGTAAAAACTGAAGATGATGACATCATGAACTAGTACAGCATTATTTTGCAAGATGATATGTAAAATTGCCAAACCCAAACTTGTCAAATACATAGTTGCCGAATCACAACATTCCAAATCACAACTCGTCGAACGGACAAACTTGCCGAATCACAACTCGTAGAACCTAACCTAACCATTCTGTGAGTTGTGATTCGATGAGTTCATCCATTCTGTGAGTTGTGATTTGATGAGTTCGTCCATTCAGCAAGTTAGATTTGGCAAGTTGGGATTCGGCGAGTTAAGATTTGGCAACATCTCGTATTTGCATTTCCCAATGTTATCATTTTGCCAATTTAAATATTTGTATTCCTGGAGGAAGGGGAAGTTTGAGGAAGGGTTCAATATGTGTCACAAATCTTCTCCAGGTAATTTTTACCTATGACCTCATTGCTTTAAGGATCAAGTTTTTGTCTTACATTCATTTATTGGTGGCAGATTTATACCATGGACCTTTTAAGAGGGGAATTTGTCATGAGTTGTGCGAATATTTCAGAATAAAATACAGAAAGATTTGACATTACAATGAATTTCTCTTGGTTGCATCTCACAAACGAGGAATTTAAGCTGAAAATTACTGAGTCAAAGATAAATTTCATGTTCTGATTGTGCCCTTATTCCCCCATTTGCGTGAGCGACCTGACATGTCGGGAGGTTTTTTTCCCCCTGGTAGGGCAGTTTAGTGAGCGAGTGACGGGGAGAATGTAGAGGGTGTTGTGAAAAAATCCAGGTTTTTCCTTTCAGTACTAGGCAGTCAGGCCAAGACCCTGCTCCCCACCCAATCCCTGAATCACAGCTTCTCTTTTTGAAGTTTCTTATGTAAATGATAAACTTATGAGAATAAATTTCTAAAATCTATCTTTTAAAGAATAAATTTACTTGAAATTATATTTTGTTACAGACCAAAAGTCACAATTTGACAAAAAACCTGACAAGAAGAAATCCCTTGACATTTTTGGTTTTTATAGTTGTTTTATTTGATAAAATTGATATTGATTTCCAATAATCTGAAGAGTTGCTGAAAGGTTAGTGGAATTCGTAGACTTGCTTTGATTTCATATGAATTCTTTATCTGAAAATGTTCGATTTTGGGTCATACCTGACTGACATCTGCATTCATTATAGATGAAAAAGAATTTTTTACTTTTGCCACCAAATCATACTTATAAGATTGCTTGGTCTCTTAGAAGGCAAAGTTTTTCTTAGCCATTCTTCCCTCTGTGACAACTCAACCACTTTTCAAACTCAGACATAACCAAGTTAAGCTTAAAATTTTGATTTACAGGAGGTTTGTTTGACTTGTCTGAAAGTAAACAAGAGGTGGCCTTCCGGTATGCAGTGGAGAGGGTGAATGCCAACAGGAATGTCCTTCCCAATTCTCTACTTTCAGCTCAGATTGAAAAAATACCACCACAAGATTCTTTTCATGCATCCAAGAGAGGTAAGGAGAGATTTAAAAATAATTACAAACAAAAAGTAGAAAATATCATTTATCACTAGCTGAGGGTTCCTGGCATTGCCCGGGTGAAATTTAAACATTTTTTGTTTTGTAAACAATTTTGTTAAGTGTTTCGTTCAGCTTTTAGTGTTTTTTTGCCCCCCTCCCCCGCCCTCGGGGGGGCGGGGATAAGGATGTAAAACTATCGCTATTTTACCCACAGGGTTCAACCAAGTCTTCCTGCCAAATTTCACTGATATTGGGCCAGCAAAATGGGAGACTAAAAGGTTCTGTCATCCTGACACACTTTGAACTTTAGGTGCTATGAAAATTCGTAGAATCACGATTTGTCGAATCGCCGTTTTGCCAAAAATTTGTTCCGTCGAATCTCCGTTTTTACCGAGAATTCATTCCGTCAAATTAACGATTTGTCAAATTAACCTAACCCTGTGGGGCTAACCTAACTGGGGTCGGGGTTGGCTGACCCCAACCCCGACCTTAGTGTAGTTCGTAGTACTGGCTCTAAGGCCGGAGTCTGAGGCAGCCGACCTGACCCTAGTTAGGTCAGCCCCACAGGGTTAGGATAGGTTAGATCCAGAAATTCGGTAAAAATGGAGATTCGACGAATCGTTAATCTTGACGAA
>Ga0194133_10009789_pt1 | contig 10916 bp, 12 predicted proteins | sample TA2KigOf40mmetaG_FD_155448 | JGI IMG/M metagenome (GOLD analysis project Ga0194133, IMG submission 155448) | Freshwater microbial communities from Lake Tanganyika, Tanzania - TA2015055 Kigoma Offshore 40m | ecosystem: Environmental > Aquatic > Freshwater > Lake | place: Tanzania: Lake...
CCCATGTGAGGGTTCTGTTGTCAGGGTTCATACAAATATGACGCTTGAAGAGCAGGTAAAATCAGATCATTCAAAAGATATAACAAATTATTCTTCAGATAATATTGATTGTGTTGAATTAGTATTTAAAGGTGTGTTGATTAATTGGTCTTATATTTTACCCAGGATATTGTTTGCATGACAGCTCAAACTCTTGTGAGAATTTTATCTCACGGTGGCTACAAAGAAGTGTGCGGCATTGTCACATCAACTGGTATTTTTTACTCATAGAAATTTTTAAAGTATTCTAATAGTACAACCAGAATTCTTGTACCAGACCTTGTAACGTCAACCACCACATGGGGGGACATTGTAATTGATCCTCACGTCAAAGTTTATGAGAAACCTGAGAAAGCAGAGTCTATGGAGATAGAGCATGAAGATCAGCAAGTTATTGAAGAGACCAATGTTCAAACAAAACAAGAGGAGAAATAAACAGAATCGATGGAGTTCCCAATCACATTTTTCATTGTATCTTTCTAAATTATTGGCCTTTTTACCTGTTGAATCAACAAGCATTCGAATAAAGTTGATTAACATTCTTCGAAGTTATTTATAAGTTAAATAAGTGGGTGTAAAAGGTCGATGAGCGTAAGAGATGGGAGGTGTTAGAAATGGTCTTTTAGGGTCATGCTGGAAAGTTATAGCCTGTTTAGTACCAGATTGTACTGTAAAAAAAGTCCTCTTTGTTTGTCAGAGATAAACTGGGTTGGACTCCAAAGTCTGACTTGTAGGTCAGAGTCATTCAAACTAAAGGTAAGTAAGGTTGAGGAATATTGAAAGTGTTTTTACTGTCTTTTACACATGTGTCAAAAACAGCAACGAAGCCCTCATCTGGCAACGTTGGAACAAGGTTGCCGGTAAATAAACGTTTATTTAGTAGTTCAGCAGGCGACAAAATGCAAAAATTCGGGTTTCTCGGCGATTTTTAAGAAGAGCAGAGCGTCGCACCAGCGACAAAATCGAGTAATTGTCGCAGAAAGAAGGTTTGTTGTTATTTTTAATTCGATGGAATGACTCTGCAGGATTCAAAACACATTTTCATTAATCCATAAAAAAATCTTCGATTCAAAAAATAGAGCAAAAAAATGTCTCGGGGCTCAAGCGCAGGTTTTGACCATCACATTACTATCTTCTCACCCGAAGGACGACTCTACCAGGTCTATTTTTGACAGATTAGAAATCAGCTCTTAACTTCACAAAATTTTTAATTTTAGGTTGAATATGCCTTTAAAGCAATCAATTCGGGAGGCAATACTTCAGTTGGCGTGCGTGGAAAGTCTTGGTAGGTGGCAATGATTAGATTAAAATGGTTAATCATATATGAAGTTTTAAATCTGAACTTTATTTCAGCTCAGCAGTTGCAACGTTGAAAAAGGTGCCAGACAAGCTTGTTGATCCTGCAACGGTTTCATCTCTCTTCCGGCTAAATGATTCAATTGGTTGTGTCATGACGGGAATGGAAGCTGATAGTCGGTATCAGGTAGGTGCACAGTTCAACAGTTAGTCCAGCTTCACTTAAAAATTAATGTAACCTTTTATTCCTATCTTGCAATTAAGGTATCAAGAAGTCGCTCTGAAGCACTACGGTATAAAGATACCTATGCAGTAGAGATGCCTTGCGATATACTTTGCAAGAGAGTTGCAGACATTTGCCAGGTAATGTAAGGATCAATAAAAGTTGGAAAACTTAAAGAAATATTCCACACATTTTAACAAATCCAGATAGGATGCATTTAAAATAATATTTCTATGTTTGCTCAATAGTAACGTTCTTTTTTGGGTGTAAACCAACCAGATATGAGTTGACTTTTCACATCTATTTCAGGTATACACCCAGAACGCGGAAATGAGACCTTTGGGTTGTGCAATGATTGCGATTGCTTATGATGTCGAAAGAGATGAGCCTGTCTTGTTTAAAACAGACCCTGCAGGTTACTATTGTGCCTTTAAGGCCTGCGCTGCAGGTGCAAAACAGACTGAAGCTAATTCATTTTTGGTATGTAGTAAAATATAAAAGTTTAATGTTGATTGAGGTCCTCTAAAGATTTTTGATTAATTAAAGGAAAAGAAGCTGAAAAAGAAAAGTGACTTCAATGATGAGGAAACTGTTCAGGTTAGGTCCTGCCATTTCAATCTGTAGCAACAACTTAGCATTTAAAGAAAAGCCTTAATTTTATTTTCCTCCCTTCTTTCAGATGGCAATCAATTGTCTATCAACCATACTTTCGGCCGATTTCAAAGCAACAGAGATCGAAGTTGGCCTAGTGACCAAGGACAATCCCAAGTTCCGCATTCTCTCAGAGCAAGAAATTGAGGGCCATCTGACAGCTATTGCTGAGAAAGATTGATGAAATAACAAGCGAAGATCTGTATCTTCAATATGGTCTTTTTGATTTAATCCTACAATTTTAATAAAAGCTTATTTACAATAAGTCTTTACTTTCTTTAATTAAATGAACAAAACTTGACAGTGAACTCAATTTTAAGATAGCATCATATCTTTATTATTACTGAAGAATTCCAATTATTTTACTTAGTTTAACTTTTATCTCATAATGAATACAAAACAGTATTTGGCTATAAAAATACCCTTAAAATTGGTCGGTACTAATTAAAGAAACCTGCTAAAAGTTTTCATTATAAGAAGGCAAATGTTAGGAACAGATAAAAATGCATTTTCATAGATGAATCTTCAATTAGTCTTTTTGATGATTCAGATGAAAAATGAAAAATAGTATTTTTAATCTAATTACTTGAAGACAATCGATAGTTTGAATAAACCCTCGACTTGAGTACAGAACGTATTAAATTTTGAATTGCAAAAGTTCTTTTTAGACTGAATCCCTTTCAACCTGATTTTTCAAAACTAACAGCTGTCCAACAGAACATTGAGGGATACAGGAAGCCAACAATCACCTATAGAAAAAAAATCAAACTAGCCGTAGTAGAGTGAGGAAAAATACGTAGACACTTACCTTTAAAAATAAAAATGGCATTTCTGTCCAAGTAGACTTGCGAATTGCCCAACCTATAAATAGGTTTTCCCTCAAAGAATTTTTGTGGAATGACTGGAACGAACATGATTCCTCTTTGTGCACATTTCATGGCAATCTGGAAAATAGTTTATGAATGGAAAATTGAAAAAGAAACACAACAAAGTATTAGTCATTTACCATGTCTCTTATGCCCATGGCCTCGTTAGTCGGTATGTCACTCATAGAGGAAGGAGGTGGTGGCTGCAAAATGCTTTTTGATATGGGCGGTTGAGGTGGAGGAATAGAGGGCATTGATTCCTTTTCAATGGCTGTAAGATAAGCCATAGCCTCGACAGCACCTAAATTTTTATCAATCAATGAAACAGCTATCAAACTTAAGACCAAATCAAACGCATGAAATTATCGGTTTTGTTTACAAGCATTTTCGATAATGACTATGTGGTATTTTCAAAAAGACAATTAACCTGGTTGTTGCGACATGGGGTGACCGCTGGAGAAACTCACCACCCTGTTCATCATATTTAACGCTTGGGTGAGTTGGGACATCACATGTGGAGTAGAAAGTAGATCCGATGGAAACACAGACTTCCAACCTTTGTACCATTTCACTACATCGTCATAATTAGGATTGTGGTTCAGCCACCCGGCTAAAACCTAACAAAAATGTTTATGATTTCCTGTAACGTATTTTCTGATACTCAGCTTACCTGTAGCCATCGAGGAAAGAAATGTTTTTCTAAAACTGGGACAATAGCTGCTGGTGCTAAAAATTCCTTCCACTCCATTAGCCAGTTCCATTCATCTAGCCTTTGGTGGTGTGGGTTGATGGGCTAAAATGGTAAATTTGTACAAAATTTGGGATGATTTTAACATGAAGATTTAAAAAATACCATCTCTTTCAGCGCTGCTTCAACTTTAGGTAAAATGTTCTTTAGCACAAAAGCACTCATTGATCCCTAAAAATAAATTGAACACACTCGTTGCGAAAACCTAATTCTCTAAACTACCCAAAAATGTTTAAACCTTTGTAAACACATCCTTCCAAGGTAAAAGTATTAAACGTGCTGATTTATCAGATGGATGCCATGAATTGAGTGCAGATGACAATTTGTTCCTTTTCAGAAAAATAAATAAAAAGGTGAATCTTTGTTCGAGGCATATTTTAAAACAGCAAAAATAAGAAAAGTTCATGCCACCTTATAGTTGGGTATATGATCTCTAATTGCTGGCCCAATCGCGGCAACCAGGGATGTAGCCTAAAGTGAAGGAGAAATTAGCATAGCGTTTCCCCTATCTTGGGATTTCTTTTCAAGTAAACTTTAAATTTTACCAAGAATGAATAGGGACTCTATCTGTCAAAGGATTCCAGAGTTCAACCTCTTTTTGTAACTTTGGAAGGATTATGCTGTCTTGAATGTTAGTAATCATCCAAAGGGGTAAAAGGTCATTCCATGAGTCAAGTACCTTTTAAAAAAAGTAAGTTTCAGGGTATGGAAGATCAGTGCAAAAAGTGGATCATACTTGTATAATTGAATCGGGATGTCTTGAGTTCCAGTCTCCTATTGCTGTCCGTATTCTTGGCATAAAAGCTTCCCACAGAAGCATGTTGAACGGGTCCATATCCTTGAGTAAAATCATTTGCTTATAAAAATAGGTGATAATGAAAGAAGAAAAAATTACTTTTTGCTGCCCTTTTGAAAAAGAGCTAGGGTAAACTTCAAGAAGGTCACGCCATTGCGAAAATTCTTCCCTGAACCGCCTAAAATAAGAATAGTAAAATAGTTTCTTTATGATATATATTATTGTAGAAAAACAATTGTTCTTTTAAAAATAATACCTGGGCTCATCTAGAACAGTCCACTTAGCCATTTCCATAGAGAGTAGTGGGACCACGACAGTTGATGCAATAAAGGGAAGCTCGTATATTTTATACTCTTTGGGATACTGTTCTTTAAGGTGGGAAAATTTCGCTTTTGCAATATATAAGTCCAGTTGGTTTGATTGGTGTAAACGTTCAATTTCTTCCACTGCTGCCAAAACCCTTTCGACCATTTCTATCTCACTCTTCTCGCGATCCAATAACGGAGACAATTTTTCTTCCTCTCTCTGAAAAGTTGATATTTTCAATATTTTAAGATCAGTCACTAATATTCCATCAATGTCTTTTATTATGGGGGCCTAGAAGATTATTTGTATGCTTCACAGAAATCTTACTCCTGGTAAACAACCTAATTGTCAAGGCATATTTCAGAGAATTTTTCATCTTCATTCACACTGGATTGGAAAAATCTGTAGTTTCTCATTAAGAAAAATAACATTGAAGTGACTCTAACAAAAGTGTATAAAAAGCTTAAGCTTATGCTAGACAAGATATTGTTATGATAGTTACCTCAAGCATCACAAGCTTGTCACGTTGATGCCTTAGTTTCCTGTCTGCTGATATCAAATTTTCCTCACACTGAAGTTTTAAAGTGAAATTTTAAAATTCGGGAATGGTTTGTTGAAAAGAATTCCAAAGTAAAATAATTCAGCTAATTTTGCCTATAAGATGTAGTGTTGCCTTACTTGATCTAACAGCATGTCAATATTGTGCTTTAATTCGGGAAGGTCAAAAGATGCGACCTTTTTATCCTTGCTTTCCACATCTTCATCAGGAAACATTTTTTGGTTCGCTATTGCATGATAACCACTTAATATCCGTTGCTCCTTGCCAGTCATGTCGATGACTTTGACCTTAAAATAGGATTTTCAACACATTTGTAAATTTTCCATTGGACAGTTTTTATTTGTGAGTACCTTCGAAAAGTTCCCAGCTGTCTCTGTGCTGACTTTTCGCCATTTTCCCTCTTCTAGAACTTGGTCAGCAGACTTGTAGATGTACTTGACTTTTGTTTTGCTAGAGTCACCTAAGAAAAAAGAATATTTAAATTAAAATTTTACCATGTTTGAAAAAAGTTCCTTACCTCTCTTCCACTGGTGCAATTTTTCTTTGAACTCAGCCTCCTCTTCTTCCTCTGAATCGACTTTCTTGACATTTTTCATTCCCCCCTCCCTTCCGTATGCTCCAATCGCTCCACGGCCTTTTCGCAAGTGAGCCTCAACTATGGACGATCGACCTTGCAGCTCTTTTCCAAGCCCTTTTCCAGCTTGATAACCCATCTAGTAAATCAAAATCTTACTTTTCTTAAGAAATATCAAAAATATTTTCAGAGACATTGACCGTAGTACTGAAAAAAATCTTGCATACCTTCAGCAGGAGTTTTGCACCGATACCTCTGGTGTGTTTTTCCCAGTCACCAAAACCTTTTCCTAATGAAGACTAAAAAAATAGGCGTAAATTATCAAAAAAATTATGACCAATATTTTTCAGTATAAGAGTTACCGGTGGCTGATACCCTTGTGTCCTAAATCCAGCCATTTGGCCGGAGTCGGCTGGATGGGGCGCTAACTTTCTGCTTGCAGTTTTAGCCCCAAACCCTCTTCTTCCACTCTTTGCATTGAACCCAAGTCCGCTGCTGTAAGTTCCCTCGCCTTCACTATCAGAACCGTCATCTCCAAGGTCGTCATTTCGGTTTTCAGGATCTGTCTTTTTAGATTTATCTTCTTCTAATTCTTCTTTGCGAGACTAATAAATGTTTTAAAATATTTTTTTTAATAATGCAAAGTACCCAGTAATATATACGACTAACTTCAAAAATAAAAAGAGTTATTTGTAAGTTCAAAGGAATGAAAAAGGGTGAAGCGTACCTTTTGCAGTCCTGCCGATACAAACCCCACTGGAGCAGTGTAATTTCCTCTCGCATTAATTTTTCGTCCTTTGGTTGATACTCCAAAAGTAGGCCTGTATATTCGAAAGAATTATTTTTTAAAACTCAAGCATATTTTCACACTCATCCTACCTAGAATCATTTTCTTCCTCTTCGTCACTGTCTTCTGCCCATATTCCATAAGTGGCTCTATTTTTGGATATTCTAGGTCTTCTGAGATCAAAGTTGAACTCATTATTGATGTCGTCTTCAGTAATCTCAAATCCTATCACTTCATCGTCAGACATTTTTGTTGAATATTTTCACGGATGTGAGAATACCTCAGAATCTATTTGAGATATAAGAATAATTGACGGATCAAACAATCATATAAAGAAATATACCTTAATATTAAGAAGTAATTCGAAAACGTTCTCTTGGTTGAATTTAAGATCCAAATCGCTGCTAACTGCTATTTGTAAAAGTAAAAATAAAAAATATTTCAAAACTCTCAATTTTTTGTTTACGATTGTTTGTTTCTGCGGTAATGACAACCATTTTGTTAGGAATTTTCGTCTATATCACATTTTAGAGTTTTGCCATCAGCTCATAAAAGTTTCTGTCATCGCTTTTAAGTTGGGTTTTAATTTCCCATGTGTTGTTTTTACTAAAATTATTATGCATTTCTTTAATTGAGAACTTGTCAGATCTCATTTACACCTATCTAAATCGCTGGTAATTGCATTTAGAGCTAGTAATAAAATCTAAAGTGATCTACAAATAAATTAGTCTCCTCCTACCACAGCTCTATAAAAATCGAAACTAAGTTAGTGCATTTATGAAGAGATTATTGCCATAAATTCTTTTCAGAAATGGGCTATCCCATTTAGCTTAAATCTATATTGTTTACATTTGAAGTTAGGGCAACAATCGATTGAATTTTTATAATTTTGGTTCCAATTTCAAATTAAATAGTCTGGTTGGTAAACTTAAATCTGTGAAGTAAATGCAAATGACTTTGATATGGCTTCTTCAAAAATAGAAAAATCAGTCTTTGATGTCAAACCAACCAAGGAAAAGGTCTTTTTTTAATTTTTAGACGGTTTATATGTGATTCTTAAAAAGATAACTTTCTTATGGAAGCTATTGTATGGGTCATTGCTAGATAAAATAATAATTAAATAAATATTTTTCATAACATTTCATATATTATATTTTCAGTTGACCAAATTGTCAAGTGAGAAAAATTTTCAGTTGATAGACACGTCAATCTGCAGACTTTGTGTCAAAAAATCTGTTGATCAATTTGAGGTGTTTGGGTCGGCTGGGATAGATAGGAATATCAGTCAGAAAGTAAAGGAATGTCTTCCAGTTGTGGTAATTAAAAAACCTTTTAACAATCTGTGCAAGTAATTAAAAAAAGACAATTTAATGAAAGATTTCAGAGGATGACGATCTTCCAAAATCAATGTGTTCAGATTGCTACGACCAACTCGATATTGTATGTGTAAAACGCCATAAAGAGACAGATTTTCAAACCCATTTTTGCTAGGTCTACTCATTTTTTAAAAAGTGTATAAATTCGACCCAACAACTAATTGCCGATTTGCGAAGTACCAGAGAAAATGCCATCGACCTGACATCACACGTAAATCAGGTAATTGGCTAAAAAAAAGAAAATTATTGTTAAAAATTTTAATTTTAAGATTCATTTTTAGTACGTTAGATCATTTAACCCCCCTGCAGTCCCACGATTTAATGTCAAAGTTCTCAAACTGGTGAGAAGAAATGCTGATTTGAATATCCTTAATGTGTAGGCTATTAAAGCCTCAAACGGTGAAATGGAATCTTTTATTTTCTGTTTCAGAGCAGTAAAAGTTTGGACGATGGATTTGTTATTGAAAAAAGCTTCCCTTTAACCAGCAGTGATATCCCTGATCTCGAGAACATAGAGACTATTGTTGAAATTCAGAATGAAGATGAAACAGTGGAGGTTGCGGTAAATATCGATTCTTTTGCTTCATACAGACCACCTTACTTTTCAATAGAATATCAACGTAAATTTTATCTTGATTTTAGGAAGACAAAATTGCCACAAGTTATATAGTAAATGAGGATGATCTGAAAAAGTTGCCAAAAATATTTCCAAAGAGGAGAAAGCAATTTGAACCTAAGAGATATAATCCTGACGGGAGTGTTTTTGATCCATTCTTTGACGATCCTGGTACAATCATAAGCTGAAAAACCTTATTTTTCTGACATCAAAATAAATCTAAATTTGGTATACTTTACAGAAAAAGCATTGGATAAAAAACCATCTCGAAAAGAGTTAGCTTGCAAAGTACGTAAACCTCCATCCCCCTCGGCTTTATTTTCGTGTTCGAAATGTTCCAAAGCATTTAATACTCATTCTGCACTATTGATTCATTGGGAACAAACTCATCCAAATGAAAAAGTAGGTAATCTTAGTCTAAGTCAATGCACTCACATCAGTCATTTAAAATTTTAACTTTTTTAGGTTTTATATTTGTGCTTCGAAAATGACGTTGACACTGGCGAGCGTTGCAATTTTCAAACTCACACTGAAAGCAATTATTTAAGTCACGTGTTGGAACACAGAAATAGACCCTCAAGTGAAAAAGATTTTAAGTGCGCCGAAATCATCGTCTGACCAAAACGAAACAAGGAAAATTAAAAATTTATTTTTTTTCCCCTTAGGTGTAAAGTTTGTTTCAAAGCATTCCCTCAGAGTTGTTTACTTGACGATCACATGTCCATTCATTCAGTTGAGAGAAATTTTAAATGCAGAATGTGTGAGAAAGACTTCAAAACGGAAGCTCATCTTAAGACCCATATTAAGAGTCACGAGCCTGAAGAAACAAAGCGCACCTTCTGTTGTGAACTTTGTGGAAAGAGGTTGATATTTCAATAAAATTTCTGCCTTCATGTTAAAAATCTTTGTAACTTTTTTTAAGGTTTTCCCAACGGGCCAGTCTTGATACACACCTTCGCGTACATTCAGGAGAGAAACCTTTTTTGTGTGATATTTGTGACAAATCTTTTGCCCATAAAGGCAATATGGAGGAGCATCGTCGTGTTCACACAGGTGAACGGCCATATGTTTGTGAGCTTTGTGGTGCAACCTTTAAACGTGCTGGTGAAATAAAAATGCATTTGCGGGTGGCCCATACCGGAGATAGACCTTACAAGTGCTCTTTTTGCGACAAAACTTTTCAGTACAGCAACCTTCTGAAGAGGCACGAGCTCATTCATGCTGGAATCAGACCCCACTCGTGTCCTCATTGTGGAAAAAGCTTTACCCAACGTGATAAAATGCTTGTTCACACCAGGTAATCCACGAATCAAACTTTCTCATGAATGTATGAAATTTCTAAATTTACTTTTCAGACTGCACACGGGCGAAAGACCTTACGTGTGTAATATTTGCCAAAAAGGTTTTTGCGAAAGTGGGAACCTTAGGAAACACATAAAAGTTCATGGCAAAATCCCTCCACCCATAGTTCACCAAAACAACAAGGGTCAGTCAGCACCATAGCCTTTCTTTACTTCCCTATTTTGAAAATAAAATATTTACAAACCATCAAGCTTTTTTTGATGCATTAATGTCTAACTTTTCGGCATAAAGTCCTTTGGAGATGATGTTTTCAACAAAAGTGAAATAGCTTGAGTTGTTTAGACATACTTTATTTTGATATGAGTTTATGTTTAAATGACCCCTATTAAATGCCTTATTGCCATTCACTCTATTTGGTCAAAGGATGTGGGTATATCCGAATCCCACCAAAGGGTACTCCTTTTGTGGCTATCTTTTAGCTAATATTGGTAAAAATAGATGATTTATTTTAATATGTCATTTTTCCTTTATCTCATACACCCTAATCAACTTCAATAGTTAATGAAACTCACAGATTTTCTATCTTATCTTCACAGTCTTCTATCTATATAAAAGTGACTGTACCTATGTCCCCTTTTCACACGCAAACCGCCAGACCAATCTCCCCAAAATTTTGCAAAGACCTCCCTACCAACTCAGGGAAGGTTCTTAACACATGACTCCGCCAATTCGACCCCTGGACCCTGGGGTACCCCAAACTCCAAAACCCAAACGGGT
>Ga0194133_10009790_pt1 | contig 10915 bp, 6 predicted proteins | sample TA2KigOf40mmetaG_FD_155448 | JGI IMG/M metagenome (GOLD analysis project Ga0194133, IMG submission 155448) | Freshwater microbial communities from Lake Tanganyika, Tanzania - TA2015055 Kigoma Offshore 40m | ecosystem: Environmental > Aquatic > Freshwater > Lake | place: Tanzania: Lake Tanganyika...
AGATGAAAAAGAGATGTCTTCAATGAGCTTCCAGAATCTCTCACCCTATTTCTCCCTGAAAGTCCCAGAACTTTTATTGCAAGAACCTAATCCAAAAAAATAAAAAAGGAGAGAATTTGAGCTTTCAGAAATCTGATTTTTTTTGAAAGGGGCATTAGACTGAAAATAAGAGACAGAATCCCATTATTGGTGGCGTTTGAACATCATAAATTGGCTGAGCCTATTACCAATCAGGAGCCATTTGGCCATCATCCAAGTAATTGAACATATCCTCGCAATCTTTAACTAGACACGTGGAAAAAGTGCAAGAACTAAACCAAATATTTCCTCAAAAAACCCATTCGTTTTCTTTTTGGCAATTTTTCAAAAAAAAGATAAGCAATCAGCAGTATCAAAAATTCTTTTTGGCATTTCCAATAATTATTAGATTCAATAACAAAATTAAGTTATCCAGTGAAATAAAATTCATTGATTTGTAGGCAAATTTATGGATGTATGGTTTTAATAAAAGCTAGAGAGCCTGATGTTGATAGACAGATGGTAAACCAGAAGTTTAGATGTAGCTTGCACAACAGCTTGTTGCAAATATTTTTCTAATTTAAAATTTTTTATCTAGGATATGCTACTAATTAAAATTTTCTGCGAAGAAGTTTTTTTCATGTCACCTAGCTAAAATTAAAAAAAATACTTGGTAGTATACTTTATTTCTGCAATATTTTGTATCCTTCCAAAGTGCATTTAGGTGAATTATAATCACCATTCTGGCGAAGAAAAAAGTCTGAAAATTTTAACTTTAAAAAATTATAAGAATAGATAAGAAAAATCAAAATCATTCAACAAAAACATTTTGGGTCACTTTTTGAAGTAGTGGAGAATTAATATCTTTTATGGCTTTTTTATCAGGCTAAAAGTTAGATTAAAAAACAACAAGCAGTGTTGAATATTTATTATTTTTAACTTTCAGAAACATTTTTTTTTGCATATAGTTCAAAAACAAAAGTCTGTTTCGAATGGCTTATTTGTGTTAACACTTTAATAACAGTTTGAAGTGGCTCTTTTTTCTTAATTGATAGTGGAAAATAAAACTTTGACTCAAAGGTTGAAATTTTCTTGTCAAGTAAAATCAAATTGGAGTGTGTAAAATGCTAATTTAATTTCTCTTTTCAATTTCTAATGTTTTTTTGTATCTTATGTAGCCTCCAGAGCTCCATAAGCTCTTGAAGATTTATCAAATTTTCAAAAAAGTTCGGCAATCAATTATTATTGCCTTGGTGATATTGGTTGAAGCTTTGAAAAAAGGTTCACAGCCAGTTATGGTTGACTAGAGACAATCTGCTGCTAACATCATCGTTAGATTGATTTCTTATATACAATAAAAGCATAAAAAGTTCACTGAATTCTACAAAGTCATTTGGGTATTTGCTGTTTTGGGGTATATTATCAAACAGTTGAGACTTACATGATTTGAATATTCAAAATTATATCAGCGGGTGAAATGGCTTGAAAATGGTTTCAATGTTAATGAAAGCACACTTAATTGCTGTTGTTTTTATTTGAAATGGACATTTGATGAGCTGAACTTTTTGTTTGTTGATGTGTAACTTAAAATCTCTATAAATATGAATATTATCAATTATTTAACATTTCAAAAATTAATCTTGGTGCATCCATTTGGTGTTAACAAACTTTCAAACATCTATCAAAAAGAGAGTGTGTTTATTGTAGGAGAGAATTGCTGATTGCTGCAGAAATGTTACATTTTTTTTCAATTTTGAAATGAAAAGTCACAGACAAAATGGGTTCTTTACAAATCTTAAAATAGTAGAATCATTCTACTGTAGTTGGAAATAATTGCTTAAATTAGCTATTGCTGTTTATTTTGAAAATTATTATTATGATGAAGAATTTTGATAGGCCATCAAGTGACTTTCGAAGAATAACAAAAAATAATGAATTCAACTGAACAGTGACTTTTTAAATGTTATTCAATCCTGAAAGAAATTTGAAATGATATATTGCAAATAACAGAGTGGTTTTTTGCTATCTCAAAGTTTACGTTTTACAAAAATCCTCACCAATCATTTCTTAAATCTAGCACAAGATATAACACCTTAAGATAATTGAAACAGTTAAGCCCTTTGGATGCCATTTTGGGTGAAATACACAAAATGATGCCAGAAATTTTGACTCGTCACTGTTTCACAAACGAATCTGACAAATTCACCTTGTTCAAATAAAAAACGTACTTTTTTCTAAAAATCTTGCTGCCTCATTCTGTTTGTTATAACTTTTTCATAATAAATGTTCTGAAACTTATTTATGAGAAAAGCATAAGAGAGAATTTTTGTTTTTTCAACCAGTAGCTCGATCCTACTTCATCCTTTTCCAATTAATTAACTTAAACATGACAAACTGTGGTGACTGAAGCAGAAACCAAGAAAATACTTTTTTTTCTTCCAACAAGTCACATTTTTACCAATTGTGGAAAAAACAAACGGAAAACCAACTTTAGGGATAATTTGTACAAAGGCAATGGCAAAAATAAACCAAAAATGTGGCAGAAAAAATAAATTTGAAGCATCTCTAAATTACACTTTCCATTTTGTCATTTTTTTCGACTGGCATGGATATGAAAACATTGGTCTATGACTACAAAAATATTGTGGGTTTTGATATGTTTGTCATAAAAAAAGAATTTTCAACTTAAAAGTCTTCTTTGCAAAATATTTATGAGTATCTAGCAAAAGTTGCATTTTAATAAATATTAACAGCTCTTAATCTTCATCTCCAATTGTTATTTGCATCATCCACACTTTTTTTCTTACAAGTAGATTTTTTGTGACCGGTGAACTGTTGTGTAGTTGTGGAAGTCTGAAGGTTTGGGGTGATGTACACTAAGGGTCTTTGAATTTTGCATCAGGCTGCTTGTGTACCCGCCAGCACCCATCAAAGAAGGTGGAAGACCTGAAGGAGGTGGTGGAGGTGGAGGAGCAGGTGGACCAGAAGAGCTAAACAAGGAAAAAACATACATTTTAAACTTTCTTTTTAGGTTAATAAATCCTACATATTTACAGCTTAGAGCTAAAGTTAAACTTAGCTCCAAATATGGATTTTGTTTTCTACTAAACATTTCTGTGAGTTGTTTCACCTGCTTGATAAAGAAAGATTATTTGGAAGATGGAACTGAGAAGTAGATGAGCCAACAGTGGTACTCGTTGCAGTTGGCATTGAAACCAACATGCTGTTGACAGGATAGTATGTCATATCGTCGACCTTGGCATAGATTTCGTCTCCATGATATCCTGGTCTGCTAGAAGTTTAAGGAAAAGTGTCATATACAAACAAACAAATATCGGTGCTTAATTCAACTCACTGGTTTAAGTATGGCACATGGTATGGATTGTCTGAATCTCTTGAACACGAACATCTTCTAGCCATGAGAAACCCTGTGATAAAGCCAACAACAAGTGCACAAACAACAGAAGTTGCAACTGCCATAGAAAGCTCTTCAGCTGAGTAATGGGCGCCATCAATAGGGGATACACCTTTGAGACAAATAAATTACCCTTTATTCAATTGAAAATGCTGACAACCCTCTGAGGCTCAAATAAAAATAGAGCTCTTAAAAGCCAATAGAAGTAAAACAAAATATATTGAATAAAATACCTGGTCCAGCCTTAAACCCATTCCCAACAGATGGATTTTTATTCAAGTCATCAAGTCCAGATAGGGAGTGTTTTGATTGGACAGTTCTTTGTGTATTGTCATCCTTGCCAGGGAGCTGAAAGTTTCCAAAAAAAAATTTTTATTTTCTTTGGCTAGGCCTTACTTAAAAAAAGGCTTACAATAACCGGGCCTGAAGAAGCTGGAAATGAAGTTATGTCATCCTCAGACCTCCATAGGAGAAGTTGAATTCCTCTTGAGGTAGAAAACTTCAAGTCACCTTCTGTAAGAGTTTTTGTGGATTTGCATGCATCATGAGTCCCAGTAATGACATTCTGTGTTTAAAAAAGCATGAAGTACAAATTTTAGGTAAAATTTTTAAAATGTTTTACTTGTAAAAATGTATTTGAGTCTATTTGATCTTCCTCAAAATCATAGAGGTCAGAGCATTTTTGCTCATGAGTATTCCATGCACAATATGGGTCTTGCAAAGCAACACAAACACTGCAACTTTGAGCAATAATAGAGCAACGAGAAACAGGAATGGAGACAACCTGGATGCAAAGAAAAGTTATGAGATCCGTCTTGTAACCTTGACAAAATGTCAAGTATAGAGTTGGCAAAAATGATGATGAAAATACCTGATCTCTTGTGAGAACAACTAATTTTGGTTTCTTCCTGTCGTTAGCCAGACCTGATCCCACAGTTTCAATGTGTATCTTCTCAATGGGTGTATCTGGCGGAAACAGGGCAATTTCCTCAATAAGGGAGGGCCTCGAGGCTCTTAAGTTAGTCTGATCAGCTGTGTTTACAATCTTCAAGATTCGACCTGAAAGGCAAATTTTGAATATCGATGAAGATAGCTTTTTGGTTAGATTTCTCGCCAAGACTGAACTCAGATTTAAAAGCAGGCATAAACCCCTTCATACATCTGAATCGACTGATATTAAATCAAACAAATATTTTTGGACCAACCTATTAGACAGCTTGTATATATTTTTATATTAAATTGTAACTATGATTGATTTCCAGGAGTAAGGGTTCATTATCTTATTTTGTAAAATGTCAAAATTATTTGATGTATCACTCAAAGTCAGAAAAAAGTTTACTATTTGGGAAAAGTTTCTACTTATTTTGAGAAAAAACACATTTCTAGACATAGACAAGAGTCTGGGACCTTTTTTATCTCACAGATTAAGACGATTCTTATTTATGGTTATCTGCTTTTTTAACTTCAGTTTGGCTTCTCTACTTTTGTTTCCCCTGATAGAAGAGTGACAAGACTGATGGTCTGCCAATACCATACTGATGCTGTAGAACTCAGAGCTGCTTCTAAGATAGATGTTTTTTATGTGGAGAGAGAGCTTAAATTTTTTGAACTTTTTCAAAATTTCAGCAGCAGCTCTCGTCTATTAAGAACACAACATAAAATTCAAAAAGCCTCGGTCTTTTTTTCCCCAATCTGTAATTGTCAAATTTTGTTCCATGCATATATAGATTGTTGCAAATAAAACTTGAAAACATGAAATGTAAAACATTTAAAAAGCTCAAAAAAATAATAAGGAAAAAATTTACTTTCAAAATTGTTCCTGCATTTTTGAAAGTGTTTTCCTTGCTACATCTGTAGTTCAACATGAGCTCAAGGGAGTTCAATTTTGATTTTTTTTGCTGTCTCGAAAACTATTGAAAGGAAACTTTTCAAGATGAGGGTGAGGTTTATTAAAAAGATGATGCACAATTTTTTTCGAGATATTTTTTTTCTAAAACACTGGAGTAAAAGCCAAAGCTTTTTTCAAGAACTTACAAAAACAGTGACAATCTTACCATCAGTTGTTCCCACAAATAAGACATCATTAGCTCTGCCATCTGAGGTCCGAACTTGAGGATCCACTGCCAGCTCTCGAAACTGACTTGGTCTTCTGCAAATAGTGAATTTTTCAGCTCTTAAGAAGTTTTAGAACAAAATATTCAATGGCTTTTTTCGAGGGAAATAACCCTAATCTTCAACTTTCCTCACTACTTTACAGTTCAAATCACTTCACAATTGCATGGAAAAATATATTGACTTGATTTCAACCATTAAATTTCTATGATTTGCTAAACTTATTTCCCTTTAACGTAGAAGACTTCAAATAAAATTATCTTCCTTGATTTAAGACCAAGTTGATATGCTTTCCTGGATTGCAAAACAAGTTAACACAATCACCAACTTATATTCATTTTATTAAAAAGCCTCCATTATTTCAACCTGAGGTTTTAAGATGGGAGAGCTCTTCTATAAAGTTATAAAATGAATTTTAAAGTGACATAAACATGAAACCATAAATGTAACTTTCACCCATACATATATTTTAAAATAATTTACTTATCACCAAACAATAAGAACAAATAATTAATTTGAATGAACTAATAGTTAACTTTTTCAAAATGCATAGAGAAAGGTCGATAATTTTTGTTCAAGAAACTGATCGAAAATCCTTCTTTGCTAATGGTTTATTTACTTAAGTTCATGCCAAATAAAATATTTTACCATCTAAAATTCAGCTTTCAGGCTTCACATTCAAATCGCAGAAGAAGTTGTTGAAGTTTTCTTTCTCCAAAAACTTTTTTCCCATGCACAAATTTTAAATTAAAAAAAATTATCTACCCTCATGCCATAAGCTTCAGTTTATCTTTCCCGCATTTTTAGTCTGACAAGATAAAAGAAATATTTTTTGTTTTGTTGTACAATGTTTGTAATGCTCTGGAGTTGGAGGCAAGGATACAGAAAGACAGGAATAGTTTGAAACTTTTAGCATAACTATAACAAAAAAGGGGGGAAAAGTTAATTAGAGTCAGACTATTATCAAACAGAAAAATCTTCACCTTAGAAGCTACTTGGGGATAAGCCAATTTGTTTTCTTTTCTAAAGTTTCATTTTTTTCAGAATAAAAGGACACTTCAAAAGGGTTGCTTTGAAAGCCATTAGGAATTGTTCTTAAGAGCACTTGGAATAGAATGAACAACCCTAAAACTTAGATCCACCTATTAAAATGACTTGTCTCTACAATTGAAATATTTTGATTTTTTATGGTTTTTATCCATGCAACTACTTCAATGACCATACCTCGAAAAATTGAATTTGTAATGGGATAGAGTCATGCACTATTTGGGTTCAAGGGAAGAATCGATGAAATGACAAATCAGAGCGGAGACAAACTCAAAAGATTTTCAATGTTTCAAGGATTTTTATCCTTACTATATACTAAAATGACTTACTGTAAGTTAGTTTTAACAAACAATGGTCTTCCACCAAAAAAGGCTGGAACAGCCTCATCCATAATACTATGGCTTTTGACAAAACTTAGACTAGATTCTGGAAGTGTGGAAGTGTCCACCGAACATCTACCAGGACGTGGATTTGGCTCTTTAATTTTTGTCACTGGAAGCCAATTTGAATTTGCAGTTTCCTTGAAATGATTGAACAAATTTGTTTTAATCGCACTACTTCAAGGCTCATAAAAGTTTTGCTTTACTGACTTGCTCTTTGAATGCTCCCTCAAATGTATCCAGCAGATCTCTCATTCTAAACGCACAAATGGCATTTCCTCCGATTGAATTTCTTGGCGTTGTGAAAACTGCATAGACAAGACGGGAACTTTGTCCACCATAGTCACCCTCAACAACCTCGCTGGTAGCCTCTGTGAAAAGTCAAATCAAGTTTAATTTACTGACCATAATTTCAATCTTTTACAGCAAGTCTGAGCTTTGAAACACGAATAAGATTGTACTCACGCAGGTGATCAAAGTAGAAAGGATACTCTCCAGGCAAAGAACAATTAAGTCTAGATTTTAAGAAAGTCGTCCAACTTGATCTGTACTTGTTCGGACCACCTTTATCTGTTTTGCAAACTCTAGCCACTCTAGAATAGACACTCTGTTGAAAGAAATAAGAAATAAGATACATTGAAAAAATGAGATGAAATCTATATGGCAATTTTTCAAAATCATACTTTTCCACAATTGATATACTCTACAGCTTGCTCCCTGAAGAAAAAGAAGATATAGTCCCCCTCAGACACTGTTCTTACAAAGTTAGGTGCTAGAAAAAGAGAATGGATATGGTAAGGAAAAGTAGTTGGAAAACTTTGATCTAATCCCAACAAAGACTATTTATTCTCCAATACTCACAGTTTAAGTGTTTTGAATCAAACTGGTCAGTTCTGAGTGGTTCTTTGTAAATCAGGGGATCAGACCCTGAGAAATCAGACACAGTTGCAGTATATAGCTCTCCATCTGGAAGAAATTAATATGGAATTTAAGGATCTTATAAGGAATTTCAAAAAATATGCAAACAGAGAAAGCCAAAAGTGGTTCAGATAATCATGGGAGTATATGTGTGGTTTAGGGATCAAAAACCCCCATTGTAAAATAAGAGGACCTTTTATCTTTTATTGAGAAATTGTTTTAAGCCCTGGCAGACAAAAACTGAGACAATCTCATTCCATGGGAAATCTTGCAGCTGAATGCTTTTGTATTTTCATGTTGGCCATTCAGAGAGTGTGATTGTGTTAATCAAGCACAGTTTAAATACACAACCATTTTCCTACAACTTCATGCACCATTAATTAAGTATTCTAGCTGTTAGCCAATGACTGCAGTGTTTTAAGTATCACACGTCAAGGTTTCATGTTAAGCATGAGAACTGAAACTAGAAGGCTTCTAAAAATATGATGAACAAGCAGAGCAAATGCTAAGGATTTAAGTGGTTTCTAGAGTGTGGCAGAAATTTGTAAAGCCACACCCTTGATCCGATATTGCTCATAATGGCAGAGTAAATTTCCACGCAGTAATTGCTCTGGTCGTCCTTCTAGAGTTTTCTTCTCATATTATGTATTAATAAATCACTCACCAAAAAAGTTCTTGGATCAATGTTCTTGTTAAAATCAAGCTTGCTTAAAAGATTTTGAAATAGAACTTTCAGTCAATCTTTATTGTCTGATTGTATAAAAAGATGAATTGAAAATTTCATCCATTTTATGTTTTATATATTTTTAGCCATTCTTTTAGAAGATTCAGTTAGGGATTATCAATCTCAAAAGACAGTGTTAGATTGCCTTTTTTCCTTTGAAGTAAAAGTTAGTTGCAGGATTTCTTCCAGACCATAAAATGTCTCTTTCTCAAAGAAAAATAACTTCCAATAAAATTTGAATAAATGCATAAAATACTTGAGACTTCGACATCCGCTTTCCTTCAAGAAATAAATAATAGAGGAAAGAAAAAATGTTTCACACTTTCTAACCCAATTCTATCTAGATAGAAAAAGCCATTGTTTAGATATGAATAAGAGGGTTGAACACCAATTGCAAAAGTGAAAGATGCAAAAAAATCTTCTCTATTTGAAATCAGTGCTTCTTTATCAAAGCACTTAGTGCTCTGAAAGACTCCAAATTTATTCAAAAAATCCAATAAAAACTCTCAAAATCAATGAGCTTTTGTTCGGTGTTGAAAAGACTTCTCAATAATTTGATGGAATTTTTCTGTGAAACTCAACTGAATGTTTGAGCTGCCCACTCAGATGGAGTCATTCATGTCTATTTATGATCTTTCAAATAATGGCAAATAATTAGGTTACAATTCATATTGATGATGTAAAAACCAGTCAATTTTAAACAATATTTGATAAAATAATTGTTCCTTCTTTAGTTAATACTCTAGTTTTAAGACAAACTCTAACTCAAAGTCTTGATCCATCTAACTTCCTTCCAGAATGTAAGAGACCACAAATCCCAAAAGTGTGGTAATATCATGATTTACAGTCATAAAATTTCGCCTCATCTGATGCTGGTGAGAAAGCAGCATTTCAAAATCAAGAGTCGTTTGTATGCTACAGATAGAGATTTAATTGAGATAAGTGGCAAGTGTGGGAGCAGATCATTGATTGAGATCCAAAAATCGAAAAACACCTGGAAAATATTTAAGTAAAACCCCAAACTTGAGAAATTTTATCCAAATTAAATCAAATTTTACTTGAACTTGAACCCACTATTTTAGATCATGATTTAGTTGATTAGGTGCTTGATTGAACTGTGGGAAAAATATTAAAGTGCGAAGTTTAGGACCTTCAGAAAGCTTTTATATGTTTGTTCCTAAATTTTTATTTCTTTTTTCTCAACCATCTCCCTCCTTTCTTCGTAAGTGAGACGCATCCCACAGAGATCCCATAAAGATTGTTCGACTAGCATTGCAATAAATTAGAATCAACGCTATCAAAACTCACTCACAAACACACAGATATGCAGACACATAAAATTACAGAGCCAATAAAATCCCTGTAAATGTTTTTTTCCACGCTGAGAAGGGCATAGAAATCTCCAGATCATTAAGTTCACCCCTTAGCAGGTCCCATACAACAAATCTAAACTCAAAAAAGAAATAAAAATTTGGGTTTGGGGACTCCAGGTCTTGGTTCCCTACTTTTTGATTAGACATACAGTTTTGGGCTAAAAAAGTGATTGAAAATCTCAGTGATGCTGAGCCATAACTCCCAAGTTTCAAATTATAGTTATATACAGTTTGACAATTACATTTCATTTGCTGTTTGTTAAGTTTTAGGTTTAAGTGCCTCAAAACTATCAATATTTTTGATCTAAAAAATAATGATTTTTGTATGAATGGAGGGCAAGTAACTCTTGCACTTTTGTAAAGTTTTATGTAATCTACTAAGCTCTAGCTGATTTTTAAATTTTTCAGTTTTTAGCTTTTTCACCACATTAAGAAACAAATATAAATACTTGATTCATAAGCATTATTATGGGATAAACAAGACTATTGTAAGGCTTGGGGATCTGTTGAACAAAACCCTAGCAACTTCTGCAGCCTTTGACCATATAGCTTATTGCACAAAAATTCAATTCTCATTAAGGATCAAAAAGTTCTTTTTATAATTTTCAAGATTGTGTTTGTTGCTCTTAAGATTTCCTCAACATCTTCACACCAAGTGGAGAAAATTTACTTGTTTGATAATGATCATTCCAAAACTGGTTTTTAAACGGTTTAAAAATTAAAGCCAGTTGTAACTTGTAATTTCAATAAAAGGCCAAATTTAACCCCTAATTCGAAACTCATTAATTTTTAAATATTTGCTCAAATCTATATTCATTTGCTATTGTAAAAAATAGAGTTTCATTTGAATAAAAATATAAAGTATTAACATTTCATTAAATAAACTATTGAGGGATCATATGTACAAAATATTGGTTAGTTAGAAAAA
>Ga0194133_10009791_pt1 | contig 10915 bp, 5 predicted proteins | sample TA2KigOf40mmetaG_FD_155448 | JGI IMG/M metagenome (GOLD analysis project Ga0194133, IMG submission 155448) | Freshwater microbial communities from Lake Tanganyika, Tanzania - TA2015055 Kigoma Offshore 40m | ecosystem: Environmental > Aquatic > Freshwater > Lake | place: Tanzania: Lake Tanganyika...
AATTTCAAAAATTTTTAAGGGGTGCATTTGAATTTGAACTTTTAATTAAGGGTGTAATTTTTTTGCATCTTTAAACTTTTTCATGCTAAGATATTTTACCTCATATTTTTCATGGGTAAAAAAAGATAAATCTTACATTTTGTGCCTTGAAACAAAGAAATAATTTTCATTTATCAGTAATGTTCAAATAGTTCTTTTTTAGAGAATCTTTCACAGTTGCAACCATTTAAGAATCACCTTCATGGTGAAACATTAAAGGTTGAAAAAGCTGTTAATTTATTCATCTACATATTTTTTAAAATTTAACTCTTAGAATTTCAAAAATTTACAGCTTTTTTTTGAAAAATAAATACTGGATCACTCAAAATCGTCGAACTTTCCTACATTTTTGTACAAACAAAGCTTTTTCACATGGATGTGAATTTTTAAAAATTGAGTTTGCTTGTTTTCCATCCAACATCATATTTTTTAGCTGTTTTTATGTGGAAAAAGTACAACAAATATATATGTGACATTTAAAATGGTGTTTATTAATTTATGGTGTGAACACTGAAAGAGAGAATGACCGAAAGAATAGGTCTTTTGTCTCTCAAACAAATGTAGATAAATAGTTCATTCATTTTTCCTTGATTTGGAAAAAATTGCTCGTATTGCCTCAGATGAAAACAATTGCAGGTTAAATCTAAAATCTAGTTAATTTTACTTAGGGTTGACTGACATTAACTATAATCCGGATCCGGATTCCTAATTGTTGATGACTGTTGGCGATGCTTACAAGTCAATTACAAGTAAGCAAGGTATAGCTTTGAGAAAGATAGCTTTGACGATTTGAGAGACGAAAAAAATGTTTTTTAAATTACCATAAGTCCTGCAGAACATCGTCAAGTAAAAGGTAATAGGACCAGTAGCAAATGTTGAAGAGGAAGAAAAAAATGGGGAAAAGCCACATGGCAATTCGGTCGATACGTTCGTAACGACTTAAAAGTCGTTCGTTTCGACTCTCAGCTGCTGCCTGATGCTTTTGGGACAAGTTGCTGACTGAGGTGCAAAGTTCCAGCTTGGCCCAGCTGGATTCCGGACGGGTGTTGTTAGTCACACCAAGGTGGGTTTCAGCTTCGGATTCCCTGTTGATTGCAACACCCACAGCGACATCGTGCGTGGTCACAGGTTGGCCATAGCGACGTTTGTGACCATGTTGGCGAACACTGGTGCCAACGTTACACATGATCGGTTGTTGTGAAGGTGGACTTTGGGTCTGTTGGTGAAGGTGAGAGGGTTGAGAATGGGATTGAAGTTGAGGGAGTCGAGAAGTTGAAGAGGAAAAGGTATACTGCTGAGCAGACACACCACGGTTGGATGACAGTTGTTGGTGTGGCGAATCACTTCTAAATTTTAAAAACACCAAAAGTAAAATAAATCTTTATTAAACGTTCGCTTAAAAGTTTAGGGGGTCGCCTGGGCTGAGAGGTCATATCTGGTTGGGTCGGGTCAGCCATTTATGGTTTGGGTTAGAATTTCAAAAATTTCCCCTGAAAACGTCAAATTTTTCAATTTTTTTCCATGCGGGTCAAAAAAAATTGCTTCGGGTCAGGTCGGAAAGTACCCGGGTTGAAGCCGGGTTAGCTTCTTTTTTACTGCGGGTCAAAAGTAAGCTCGGGTCAGGTCAGGGCCCGTCTCTAGTCATAGGCACCTGACTGCCCGACCGAAAAAAGGGCAGTGCCTACACGTGTAAGGATAGTAGTAAAATGGAAACATATATCGGCTTATTTTAAGAGACTAAGAGCTGCCTTGAGGTACTTTTGTCACACCTGTTTGGGGTAATTCCAGGAAATGACGAAACACATTTGAATATAGAGGACAAATCGGGGCCATGAAAATTCATGAGAACTAAGACCTAAAGTTGTGGGTTCAATCCCTGGCTGCCCATGCCAGCAATTTTCAACCCCTGATTGCAAAAAAAATCCACAAGGCACGCTCAGTTAGGGTAATAGTAATCTGCAGTGACCATAGACTTCAATGGCGGGACTCTTATTAATGTGTTGGTTGCGCATCAACATCGCCTGAGTCTATACTGCACAAAATTATTATTGTAGTATTTTTACAACTATTCTTTTTTACATGTTTTTGGCAACCCAGGATTGGTGGTTGCAGGTAATAGTTTTTGAAACCCCGGGGCTTTTGTATTCCCAATAAGATACTGTGGCCAGGTGGTAACAACAACAGAATGGTAATTTAATGATTACATGATTCCAGGGGTCGCCGTGGTAGATTGTCATGTCATCAGGCTGGGAATCTGAGGGTCCAGAGTTCGAACCCAGGTGGCTCCAAGCAACCTTTGACTCCGGGTTGTCAAAAAAATAATGAATAACTCCCAGCCAAAAACAGTGTGCATTTAATGAATAAAAATTTGCACGGCATACTTTAAAAGATTTTAAAAAAGGTTTTTCTAAATCTTTTAAAGTGCGCCTTGCGAAATCAATCATTAAAAGCACTCTTTAAGGCTGGGAATATTTTTGATGGATTTTTTTTGCAGCCCAGGGTATAAGGTTGCCACCGGAGTTTGAACCCCTGACCCTCAGATCCCCAGCCAATTTATTTAACTTTGCGGTTTGCCCAAACCATAGGGATGATGAAGCTGGAAGAGGTAGATAGCTTGTGTTACGAACTGATTATTCTGACACTAAATCGAGTGAATGAGAACACTGTTGACTTTACAAAAGTTCATTTTTGACTAAAAGTTATGTCATAAAGTCTCTTGATTTTTTTGATAAACGTAAAAATTGAATATAAGAGATAATTCTAATCAAGTATCTGCACAACAATCAATCCTGACTCAGAAGAAATGATTAATTGAGGCCAATTCAGGGGGGCAAGAATCTTGCCGATTGCTTTTTTACCTTTTACCTCCCCATCCAGAGCAACTTAGCCCACAAAATGTCATTTCCTTGACCAAATAGTAAAGATAATAAAATGATTGATTTTATACCTAGTAAAAGTCTGAATTTGGTGCATCTGACCTCGACAATCAACCAATTCTTGACTACTTGACCTGCACAGAGACAAAAAAACTATTTATAAAGTCACAATTTTAATTTCTCCATTTTCTGAAGGTCTTTCCATAAAAGATACACTTCTATCTTAAAAAAAAAGAGTTGGAAGTCCCAAGATAGGCAATTTAATCTTGGCTTATTCTCTGGGGATTAAACCCTCAACTAATGCTGATTGGCTTACAAAAGATCCTCCTTGAAACTCTTCCAAGTTCTTAAAAAGATCTAACCCTTAAACTGATCCCCATCTTACTCATTTCTTTTCAACACATCTTAAATTGTTCTTATTACCTGATTAGGCTTGCATTTTCTCTATTAATATAATTGGGATTTGTCTCGAAAATCTGTTGCAGAGCATTTGAACAGCTGTCGTTGTGTTTATAGCGACGCTGAAGTTTGATCCCGTTGCCTGTTTTGCCATTCCCATTGAGGGTGTCCATTGATGAGGATCGACCGCCAAAGCAGTTGGAGCAACAGCAACGGAAACCTGAACAGAAACCTTTATATTAACTGTAGAAAAATAAATTTTCAATATTTAGTGCAGATAATTATGATTACCTTTCTTGTCAGTTTGCTGAATGGGTGTAGGACTTGGGGTTTGACTTTGAGAAGTTGCATTTTTCAAGTTTATCTGTGAAAAATAATTATTTAGCTACAAAGTTGACCTTTCCTGATTTGGATTGATTTGAGATATAAATTGGATGAACAAAAGAAAATCAGTTTATGAGTTTTCTGAAATACTCACAAGCACAGTTAGTGATGTGTCTGGGTTAAAAAATTTTGACCCGGGTTGGGTCAAATTTTTGTAGATTTGGAAAATTTCCCCTAGAAATGCCAAAATTTTCAATTTTCACCCTTCGGGTCAAAAAAATCTCTTCGGGTCGGGTCAAAAAGTACCCGGCTCAAAGGCGGGTTGGAACCTTGTTTAACAATTTTGATTGTTTTAGGATCTCTCCTGAACTAAGTTCATAATTGTAATTTCTCAAAAATGTTTGACTGATTATAGTTTATTAATGGAGTGGTGGTCAGCAGATCAGAATATCACCCAGGAGGCCCGGGTTCGAATCCCGGTCATGGCAAGACAAAAGACCCCCCCAATCACCATCAACTTGGCCAAAGCTGACCACAATGAATGAATTAAAATTCATTCTTAAAATTCCTGTAATTTATCTGTTCAGCTTTTAACAAGTGGAATGATGTAAAAACCATTATAAGATGAAGCTTTTGAATGAAATACAATTACAAATATGTAAGACAACTGACAATATGGGTCTTAAGTACAACTGAAACTTCCTTTTTGTCAAGATGACTTTTGAGGTACTACCACAAAGATCTTTACTTCCACACAATCCCAGACCCATGTTCATGTTTATTACATCCATATTTTTGGACCACTATCAAGAAGTCTGTATCTCTAAGACATAAAGCCTTAAAACACAGGTCTCATTTAAAAAAATGTCAGTTGAATTATTCTGTTGTCAAACTGATGCATTCTTTCTAGAGATGGGCCGTGGCCCTATCCGAGCATACTTTTGACACGCAGTAAATAAGAGGCCCACCAGTCTTTGACCCGGGTATTTTTTGACCTGACCGGCTGAGATTTTTTTGATCTGAAGGAAAAAATTTGGTATTTTTTAGGGACATTTTCCAAATCTAAAGGTAGCTGACCCAACCCACCACAGGTCAAAAATCACTAATTCTTTAATACTTATATATTTTGAAAGGCACAAAGAAATGAATTGTTTCTCACCTGATTGATTCTCTTGGTTTCCTGTTTGTCCAATTGTATAATTTTGAGAATGATTGCGTACTCGCTGAGAACACAAAAGACATGCAAGATGCACATCACAACCCATGTTTCGACAGCAGTCAGACCCTCAGATTTGGGTGCATTTGCAGTCACAGAATTGAAAATATTGACCAAGACAAGGAAAAGTGTGACGAGGAGTGCCATACGTCCTAAAATGAAAAGCAAAACTTTGATTGCTTTGGTTGAATGAGAATGGTTTTGACCCTCTTGACTTAAGCTTAAGAGTAAGATATCTCCTGAAAGTAAATGAATATACTTCTTCATATACTCTTTTGATTTCTATTAATCCATTGTGATGATTTAATATATATGCCTTATCAAATCAATCTGATTCTTTATCTTTTTTTTTATGGTGCCATATTTCCTGATGATCATATCTGAGATCATTTTCATGTATTTGATAATGGCCTTCCAAAAAAGATCACTTTTCCCTTCCTGTCTAGCTAACAGGAAGATGTGTCCTCTTTGCCTGCCCATGAAACCTATATATAAACATGTGTATTTGATGGAATAAATCAGTTAGCATTCAATGGACTCTTTCTTCGGTAACGGGATTCATCCATTAATTAAACCTTACTTATAGTTCTAGCCCATTGACAGTGATAATAAAAAAAGATGGGATCACCCATATACTGATGTAGGAAATGTCAAGCAGTTATAAAAATGTTAAAAGTTGTAAGATATCGACTCAAGTTATCTGAGGAATTGCTTTCTTGATATCTTCATATTGAAATCCAATAGTTTTCCAAACTTTTCAGAAAGAGCCAATAAGTTCCTGAAAAGTTTTTTTTCTAGACTTTTTTCTTGACCTTCCCTTATTTTAACTGTTTTTTCTTTAAAAAGGAAGTTATAACCAGAACAAATGAAGGGAGTTCAACTGCCATAAACAGTCTTAAAAAAGACACTTTTGGTGAACATTGTGGAAAATGTTCTCATTCAAATTCAACAAGCGCAAAAACGATCGTTTGCAGTTGTAAAGGCACAAGAAGATCCATTAAAGAATATAAATTGAGATAACTTAGTGTTTTCATCACATTGTCTTGTTGTTTATCTGATCAATATGATAAAATATTCCCTTTCAAAATATGTTTGTGGCAAAAAGTTTCCATCTTCAGAGAAAATACATAAGTAATTTTTCATGGTACCATAAATCTTTTTAAGAATGACTGTAAGCATTTTTGTAGTTGTTGGAGGATTTTTTTAAATTTTTCCTTTTTAGGTACAATTTCAACATTCTCAATTCAAGGTCTTTTTTGACCCAAGAGTTTGTTTGTGCAAAGGTTGCCCTCATTGTCATACTTTGATACTCTTATAGTCGAGTGTTCGATTGTTTTTCAATAAAACTTTAAATTGAAATACTTTTTGGCATATCTTCTCTTTCAAAGCTATTTCGCAAGAATCCTTTATTGTTTGAAATCTAACACCATAATACAATTTTAATCGAAATATGAGAATTTCATTGAAAGAGCAAAATGGACAAAAAATATCATCTTTCGTCGATCAACAGTTCTTGAGAAATTTCTTCATTCTGCGAATTAATTTGGTCAGGGTGATGATGAAAACCAGACATGCTTTCTGACTATGGTTTTGTGGTTTTCAAAGATGAAAGTTTCAAATCTCCATTTGAAAGTTCGTGAAGATTATTGTTAAAGTGAGTAAAAAGATACTTTATCTTTGTTAGAAATAGAAATTGTAATTCCATATTAAGAACGTCAATTTTTTCATGCTAATCTAATGAACAACATAAGAGTATTTGTAAAATATGATGATTCAACAAAAAAAAAAGTTTCTCGTCAGAAAAAAATTTGGTAATGAAAATACTTGTGCTGAAATCTGGAATAGATATGTCCTAAAAGATAAAGCAAATAAAGTTGAGCTTACAGCAAAATGCAAACGTCATTGTTAAATGAATGCCTTTCAGAATTATGGATGAAGGCTTTGTTGCAATGATTTGTATTCTTAACATATCTTAAAAAACATTGAATCAAATTATCAATGTATTGTTATTTTGGAATTTATAATAATGTTATTCCTTTACTCATGCTCAAGTTTACCAAAGGAAATTTACAAACAGAATAAGTTTTAATGAAAGCTTTAACCTTTCTAATCTTATGGTTGACAATCTTTTCTATCTTCCAAAATGTATTCAACAGATTGCTTGAAAGTAGATCAAAAAAGTAACCCACACTAAAACAAGTTGATTGGTCAAAGCCAACTAACTGGCTGGCAAATGAACTCTGAAGTAATAGGCTCAACTCTTTTGCACCACATTGTGTAGAAAGAAAACAAGATATTCTCAATCAAAACAGGAATAGTAAACTGCTTTGACAATCAAACCCTTTAGTATTTGTTATGTTAAATTGGCCTTTGAGCCAATCCATTCTTCTTCAATGTGTCAGTGTGTTTTGTCTACTTATATTTGAATAATTTTACATGGTAATCTTCATGAATCCTGACTAATCTAAACATAACCATAGTTTGAGTTTATCAGTCAGGGTGAAATAAGGGCTTTGGAGTTCTAAAGAATCAATTTTATTGCCAATAGCTGAGGTACCCGGCGCTGCCCGGGTTAATTTGCAAGTTTTATAAAGAGTGTTCAAAAATGTCACCTTCAGCTTTTAGTATTTTAGTCCCCCCAGGCCCAAGGGGGGTGAGGGAGTGGGGGTCAAATCTGGACCAAAACCTTCCTTGGACAGGTGGGGATGTGTGTGGAAAATTTCATGAAGAACGGTGCAAGGGTTTGGATTTCCATTAGCCCTCCACATACCAACAGACAACCAAACAACCAAACAAATAAACAAACATCTGTACGCCCATTTTTATATATATAGATAGAAGATAGATAGATATACATGATCAGTATCAAACAAATAGACCTACATCATTAAGGCTAATAATGTTCAAAAATTTACAAAAGCTCATTCCTTTACCTGAGTGAATGCTGCGACAATTATTATTTGCAAAAAGCTGGATTTCACCTCAAAGGTATTAAATGTTGTGGGTTTGTACATTAATCAATTTTAACCTGGGAAATCCTATAAGAATGGGCACCAAATATCTTTAACTCAAACATTATCCCTTGAGACTTAAAAATGTAGTTTCTGTATTGATCCATCCATCAACAGGATTGTTTCAAAAGAAAATTTAAATTACTATATATTTATTATAAACACCTGAAACTCTTGTGACTAGACCATCAGGTTTCAAGAACATGATCAAATGTTTAGGGAAGTAAAGTGTTATCTGATTATTGTTTCCTAGAAAAAGAGCCAGATGGGCCTTTCCAATCAGGCCCATAGCCATAAGCAATTATAGCCTTGATAAATTACATTAATCGAAAAGATTCTCAAGGTTTGGCTTGACTAATGAGATAAAAACTTATTGATTTTTTTTGATTTATTTGATACAGGCATAGAATTTTTTTTAACTTGATCAATCCTACATATGAATATTTTTTTCCTTACTGAAGGAAATTTTTCATGAATTTTTGAAGTGTGCATCATCTGTACACCTTTTCTATTTTGTGATGTGAGCCCAAACTTTAGACAAATACAAAAGAATCAACTCAGTGCTTGCATCAATCAGAATAATGTTATAAAGGAGCACCTAGATTTTGATTTTGAGAAGGGCTGAAGAAAAGATTATTTTATCATTAACATGAAGAATTATTTTATTTCATTTTAGTTTTTTTATACTTGACTTTGATATGACTTTCTACATTTCTACAGTAATTCAAAACGTGATATTTTGTTTTGAAATTGTAAATTTTTTTTACATCGTATGTTCTTGTAAAGGCATAACTGTAACTATCTATATCTATTGGATCCTTCCGTCCCTTTTTTACACTTTCTTTTACTCTTTACTCATTCTCAGAATATTTACAAATTCTTCCCTACATATTCTTCGATTGTATTTTACTTGTGAGAACAATGGAAATGTAATCAAGATGTAAAAATGTGAAAGACCCAGAACACATTTTAGTATATTTTAATGCTGTCTATCACAACCATTTTCTACCTGCTGTTGTTGTATATCAAGTTATTTTTTCTCATATCAATACTTAAATAAGCAGTTTCTAATAAAAGCTATATGTCACCTGAATACCTTGATTTGAACTGACTTTATACAGGTTCAATCATTTTGTTTAACAATTTTTAACTCAAGTGAGAAAGGCACAACCTTCTATCCTGATTAAAGATGGGCCCTGACCCGACCCGAGCTTACTTTTGACCCGCAGTAAATAAGAGGCCGACCCGCCTCCGACCCGGGTACTTTCTGACCCGAAGAGATTTATTTTGACCCGAAGGGCAAAAAATTGAAAAATTTGACATTTTTAGGGCAAATTTTTCAAATTCAAATCCAAACCATAAATGGCTGACCCGACCCGAGCCACAAAAAATTGACCCGACCCGGGTCAAAATTTTTTGACCCGGACCCATCACTAATCCTGATTGAGAAAATTACTCGTTAGAGCAAAGCTAAGGGTCAAAAACAAAAGACAACAAAGACTTTTAATAGAAACTTGTTTTTATTTTGTGAATATTTTCATAAAATGATTCCTTCAAATCTTTGGCTAGTCTGTCAGATTTTGGTTTAAAGTTTTCATTCAGCCAAATATTTCTGTTCTGGTCAAAAACCTATCAATGTAAACCAGCCATCCTACTTCTACTTCTAAGAAAGTTTTAGTGATCTATAATCTGTAAGATGAGTATTTAGTGCCAACCCAATGGCTCCATTCTAAATGATGAATGAAACGTATGGACGTTTTCTTTTGTCTCTGGTTGTTTTGAATAGAATCTTCGACTATATGGTAACTTGGCAAAAATAAGAACTCGTCTTCACTGAAAATAAATAAAGATAGGCTTGGAAATATGAAGCTGCCTTTACTTATTTTTGTAAACAAGGGAACCAAGATAATTGTCAAGGAGGTGAAAGGTTTTTTTAATATTTAAAATCCTCATTAAAGAATTTTAGGCTACTGTAAACTCAGTTTGTTTAAATAAAAAATGGAATAGCTGTCTAAAAAAGGAAATATTAGGTCTAACAGTTGTTGTAATGTGGGAAAGAAAAGTTAAGGTTCATATTATGATATGTTAATTATCTGAACTGACATTTCCAATCGTCCATAACTTAAATCTTGCAGCAAACAATGGAAATAGAACACTGGGAAAGTCATTTACTTAGAAAAAAATACAAACTATTTTATGGTTCTTTAGAGATTTTCAATAAATCGATTCCGGCTTTGATTCAATCTACAAGTTTTTCACCAGTGTGTGTTTACTCATTAAATCTAGCATGAAACGTTGTAACAACAAGATTATTTTCACGATTAAAAATGAAAATTGAAAATGCATTTTACCAGGGGTTGATAATAGCACATATTTTAATAATTAAGTAGACAAGAATTTTTTGTCGGGGGAAAAATACCTTACTTTTGCAAGCGTTCGGTTGTCTTAACAATGCCGTTTAGGCAGCTTAAATGCTTAGAAGCCAACCTGGGAAACTTTGAACTTAAATATCTCAGCTTCTAGACAAAAATTAAAAAATCTGATACATGAAATTCTTGCCAACGAGTTTCTATATCCAATGCATTAATTATTTTCTTTCCAGCATCAAAACTCAGGGAGGAGATGTAAATGACAGACATACAGACAGACATCCATAATGGGGTCTGAACTAGTGATGGGTCCATTTTTGACCCGGATCGGGTCGGGTCAATTTTTTGTGGCTCGGGTTGGGTCGGGTCGGGTCAGCCATTAATGGTTTGAGTTAGAATTTGGAAAATTTCCCCTAAAAATGTCAAATTTTTCAATTTTTTTCCCTTCGGGTCAAAAAAAATTGCTTCGGGTCGGGTCGGAAAGTACCCGGGTCTAAGCCGGGTTAGCCTCTTATCTACTGCGGGTCAAAAGTAAGCTCGGGTCGGGTAAGGGCCCATCTCTAGTCTGAACCCTTCATAAAAATACTAGTGATGGGTCCGGGTCAAAAATTTTTGACCCGGGTTGGGTCGGGTCAGCCATTTATGGTTTGGGTTAGAATTCGGAAAATTTCAGCTAAAAAC
>Ga0194133_10009792_pt1 | contig 10914 bp, 4 predicted proteins | sample TA2KigOf40mmetaG_FD_155448 | JGI IMG/M metagenome (GOLD analysis project Ga0194133, IMG submission 155448) | Freshwater microbial communities from Lake Tanganyika, Tanzania - TA2015055 Kigoma Offshore 40m | ecosystem: Environmental > Aquatic > Freshwater > Lake | place: Tanzania: Lake Tanganyika...
GAAGAAGCCAAGGAAGACCCTAAATTTGCAAAAACAACGGGTCCTATTTTCTACGAAGACGAAGAAGAAGAAGACCAAGATTCCAATAAAAAATCTTATGGCGGTGCTACAGAAAGTTCCCCCGATGATAAATATAAATTAAAACCAGACGGTATGCCTCTACAACCTAATCCTTTTTTAAAACGCCTACAACGAGCCGACCCAGCACTCTTTTTAGCTAAACCCGTTGGTAAATTCGGCAACTATTCTACCAGTTGTCAGCCTGTATCAAGACACCCTGTTGTGTTGTCAAAAGAAGAGTTTGATAGTGTAGATCCGGAATCATATCAAGAGCATATTAAATATGGAACCGATGAAGCTCACCAAAACTATTATATTTGCCCGAAATACTGGTGTTTTCTTACTGATAAAACAATAAAAATGACGGATAAATTACCACCAGGAAGACCTATATCTGAAGCAGATGTTCTCGCCGGGAAATGTGGTCGCATTATTGACAAAAAAGACAAAAAAGTCCCTCCTGGAGCATATGCATTAAAAATGAGCGACGCCCAGCAATATCCTGGTTTTAAATTGGATTCACACCCTGACGGACACTGTCTCCCGTGTTGTGCGAAACAATGGGATTCAGATAAACAAGTCAAGTCAAGACAGCAATGTCTCTCTCGACAAAAAGATGCCCCACCACAAAAAGGCAAAAAACCCGCAAAGAAAACCCAGCAATATGTAATTAGTTCAGATACCTATCCGATTTCCCCAATGCGTTGGGGGTTTTTGCCTATTCCCGTGCAGTTTTTCTTAAACATTGATTATGAACCCGCAATTGATAAAAATATTGCCGGCATTGTTTTACCTGATGCCCCCGTATTATTAAGATGGGGTGTAGAACAACCAAAAAATCAATCTATATTGGGATTATTTGCTGACATATACGCCTATAAACAAAAAATAGAAACACCAAACATAAAAGTATTCAAACAAATTCTTGTGGAAAAAATAACCATTGACCTTTTTTCAAGAATTCATAATGGGACTTTGCCTTCTATTTTTCGTCCCGCTTCGCCACCTACAGATATAATAACAAAATATACCGCACAAATAAAAGCGAGCAAGTTTGCCGGAAAATTACTCTCTACAGAAAAACCAGGAGAGCGACTTTTACTGGAAAATGTTGTATCTGCCTATGATAATTTCCTGAATTATATACGAGACGACAATGTGAAAATAGACCATACCTATATGTGGGACTTAATTTGTGAGCCTGGTGCGATCCTACCTGGTGTAAAAGGGATGAACCTCATTATTATGGAAATGGACGAAAACGATATGACAGGAAGAATAGAACTTATATGTCCCACAAGCACACATTCTCGCAATCAATTTGAGGAAGGACGAGAGAATATTCTTGTATTGAAACACGAAGAATTTTATGAACCGATTTATTTATGTACTTTTAAAAATACAGTCAGTGCAAGCCCATTTGAAACAGTGAAAACTTTCACTGTAGAAAACACACATCCTACCTTGGTTGATATCTTGCGAAACATTGAAGCATCCACGAAAAAATATTGCCCTGCATTACCCAGTTTGCCTAAAGTGTATAAATACCGATCCCCGATTACCTTGAAAAAATTACTGAAAACAATTGAAACACTACAATATCGTGTTGAATTTCAAATATTAAATTATAGCGAAAAAATAATTGGGTTAGGTATCCATATAAAATCGGGCGAAAGCAAGGCGATTTATGTTCCGTGTGCTGCTACAGCAAATAGCTTGAATTATCCTATAAAATATATGGATGATTTAGACCTACTTGGAGATTACGAAATGGTTAAAACCGGGTTAATTGAACTACATAAACAAAGCAATGGAGAAATACCGTGTCATCCAGTATTTAAAGTGCTTGAAGGAGTATTGCTTGTGGGGTTTATTACAGAAACAAACCAATTTATTCCCATTGTGCCTACAGAGAATATTCATATGGATAATTTGAAAATTCATCCTTCTGTATCTCATATTAATGCAGATGCAGTATTACAAACAACGAGAGAAGGTGAGAAAAGCCGGATTATAATGATGCAAAAAATAAAATTAGAGACACAGTTTTATAATGTGTTTCGTAATACAGTTCGCAAGATTTTGGCCGAGTTTGCAAATAGAAATCTAAAGAAAGAACTACAGACAATTTTGGAAAATCGGGCATTGCTTGAAAAACAAAAAAGAGTAAAAGTGGAAGAAAAATTGAGAGAAGTAGTTGGACCAGCCGTTATTTTTGTAGATATTGATGACGCGGTTTTAATGGAATTGGAAGAAGTGAATGAATGTTATGGCGAACAAAATAATCCATATTGTCTTGTAAAAGAAAATGGAGTAGCTCAATTAACAATTCCCGCTAATCATTTGTTAGCCGAAGAATATTCTAATGAAAAAATATATTATGGGCGATTGTCAGATGAATTAATGCGAAACGAGAGAGTTCGTCTATTTATGCTAAACACGCGAAATTATACAAATGTGGGTAATATAGAGTATAGTATAAAAGGCGATGAATTCGTGATTGCACAGTCTGTTCTTACTGCGGATTATTTCCAGAATATTGAAAGCTTTGAAACAAACAAATATGCAGTAAATTCTGTGTTTGATACAGCACAGCCTTCCATAAGTGTATTGTATCCCAATGACCCAATTAGTTATGAAGAGCAATATAAGAAGAAGGCGAAAGTGGTGAAAGATACAGAATGTATCCAAGAAGAAAAGGAAATCATCGGGAACAACCGGAATTTCTGGAAACGAATATTTCCACAAAATGCGAGAGAAATTGTATATAGAGAAACGGAAATGTGTAGTTGGATGGTTTTAATGGAATTGTGGAAACACAAGTATGGTGGAGAAACTGGGGCAATTACAGTAGAAAATTTGAGAGAAATGTTGAAAACAAGCTATACAGAATTAATGGCGAAGAACCCATCTTATAGTCAAAAATTGGCGACTGTATTAAAGATGCAAGGTAAATCAAAAATGATGGAACCCGTATTGAAAAATAAAGCGAGTTTGGAAAACATCATAGATGAAAACTATTACTTGACTGATATTGACATTTGGGTATTTAGTTGGAAATATAATTTACCTGTTGTGGTATTTAATACAAATGGATTAAAAGGGTTCTCTCAAAAAGGATTACAATGGTTAAAAATGGGAGGGGAGCCAGGTGATGTGTATGTATTTTTGCGTTCCAATATAGGTAGTTTTGCAAATAAAATATACAGTTATCATTTGGTTCGTCCTTATTTCAAGCTGGGCGAATTGAGTGAATTCGAGAGAATGGTCCAAGATGGTGCGTTAATAGGGTCGGAATATAGACCAAATGTGGAGAAATTGGTAGTATTTTTGGATAAATTAACCATTATTAAGCCGAATAAATAAAATTATTGCTATTGAATGAATTATATGTATAATAGAATTCATTGTTTATATTGGCGACAATTTACTTTTGCTTTCTGCTGCGAGATTGTTTCTTCTTCTCGCCACCGTCTTGCTTTTGTTTTTGTTGTTTTTGTTGCTTACCTCCTTGTTGGTTCTGTTGTTCTTGTTGTTGTTCTTGTTGTTGTTCGCCTCCTTGTTGGTTCTGGTCGTGTTGTTCTTGTTGTTTCTGGTTTTGTTGCTTTTGTTCTTGTTGTTGTTCGCCTCCTTGTTGTTGGTTCTGGTCGTGTTGTTCTTGTTGTTTCTGGTTTTGTTGCTTTTGTTCTTGTTGTTGTTCGCCTCCTTGTTGTTTCTGGTTCTTTTGTTTACCACCTTGTTGTTGTTGGTTTTGCTCGTGTTGTTGTTGATTTTGTTGTTGGTCTTGCTTTTGTTCTTGTTGGTCTTGTCCTCCACGAATCTTGCGTGTGCGGCGAACATTCTTACGAGACTTACGGCTACCACCTACAGAAGAATACTCCTTCTTGGCGTCTTTCATTGCTTGGCCCAAAGAATAGTTCTTATTACTCTTGCGACCTTGTTTGAAGTACTTTTGTACCATTTGATTCCACAATGTAGTCATTATATATATTATAAACATATTAGTTCCAGTTTCACAAAAAAATACACATACACGCTAAATATTTCTATAATACCGAATAAAAATAAACGAACTATATACAATAACTTACCTCGGTTTTGCATCATTTTCAATAAACCCCTGTCAATTTTGTTTTCTAATATTTGTGGTAGAATACCATCTAAAATCCCATATCGTAATCATCACACAATCCCACATCCACCTGTTTTATTGTAGATACATAATTATTCATCTCCAACTTATTTCTCCCACACATATCGCTCTCTTTCGTTGATATATTCTCAAACATCTCATCCACCGTCTTCTTTTCTTCTTCAACAGCACCTTCCAATTTACTCATCTCACGCATATCCAATACCACTTGGAACGAGTTTGTCCCAAAATATCCATTTTGTCCGCACATCACATTCGCAGAAACACCACGCATATGGTCGAACTCTCCATATTTTGCTGCATTCAACAATATTTCTGTATGAACTTCAAAGGTTGATTTTGCAATAGGACCAATATCATCTTTAAACATACCTGTGCGGTAGATTGACACCATATCCTTGTTTGATGTAACACGGTCGCATAATAATCCCACATGATGATAATTCAAACTAACACCACTAAACTCCATCACTTCTACCAATTCATCATGCACGATTTGTCTCGCTACTTCAATACCCAACACATCAAATACTTCTTTAATATCATTGCTAATTGTTCTGGTAGTATCAATGTAATCTAATGCTAAAGCATCAAGCAAATTCGTTCCAGTCGTATCCAACACCCAAGTATCCTTCTTCACATACTTACCGTCATCTTTTTCCACCAACTCTTGTTTCACCACACTATTCTGCAACTTGCGGGGGATCACATTCACTATTCCATTCACACCACGCAAAATCACATTATTCAATAGCGTATCTTGGAAACCCTTTATCGCATATATTTCATCTGTAGCATCCAATGGTTTGGGACTATGTTTCTTCATTTTCTGTAATAATTCCTTTAACCGAATACGGAAAACCAATTTATCCGAATTGTAGTCGCTATATACACAATCTATGTCGCCACCATAAATGCTATGTTTGATCGCAAAATGTATATCATCTACAGTAATATTCTTATCCAACAAGACTTCCGCATCCATCTCCATACGAACTATCCATTTTGATTTCTTTGATGCGGTCTCTCCTTCCTCCTCTGCTACTGTTCCATTGCATTCTTCCACCATACGGTCAAACTCGTAAAATTGTTCCATAAGAATTCGGTCTTCACTAATCGTTGTCTTTTTCTCATTCGGGTCAAAACATATCTGCACGCTCTTCACCACATCTTCCAATTTCGTGTATTCCATCATATTTGCAAACTTGAATGCTCTTTCTTGGTTATCTTCATCTATCGGTTTTAAATGGACCATCAAAGAAGGTTTCTTCGGGTTCTCTGTTAAACGCAAAATTTCCTGAATACGAGGCACACCACGCGTCACATTTGATTTAGATGCGACACCTGCAAGATGGAAGGTATTCAAGGTTAATTGTGTAGTAGGTTCGCCAATAGATTGGCCTGCAATTACACCCACCATTTCACCTGGATGGACGATTGCTTGTTTATACTTTAATAATACCATCTCCAAAAGAGCAATCAGTCCAGTGCGATTAAACCGTTTAATATAAAGCAGCTCGCGAGGGTTGAGATGGAAATAATACATAATTTCAAATAATTCCGATGGAGGGGCATACTTGAAACGACGCATTTTCGCCATATATTCTTCCACTAATTCAAATGCTTCCAGGGGTGTAATATCCACAACAGAATTCCCGCGAAGGTTCATATTCCCCTGCACATTATTAATAATGTGTTGGAATGCAACAGGCATCGATATCATATTATCATTCTTGTTGCGAAACACGGAACTAACAATACCATCACGAGCGGCAATCATTCTGTGGATATAATCACGACACTTTGCTCGGGTTGCATCGCGTTGTTTCTTTAGACGGGCAATGGCCCCCTTTGTGAATACATTAAGCAATCCGCTATCGCCATCATTCACTCCAAGCATATCATAGTGCATATAAATGTCTTGCGTACTCATTGAGACAATCGCTACTTGCTGGCTTTCTACTTTCACCGAATCAAAGCCGTCATCGCCATAGCGGAATTGGATAATTTTCCCCTTGCTATTGCGAACCGTCATATCATATTCCACTTTCAAATCTTCCAGACCCTTAATGAGACACCGCTGAATATATCCAGTTTGACTTGTCTTCACTGCAGTATCAATAAGACCAATACGACCACCCATCGCGTGGAAGAAGAGTTCCGTAGCAGTTAAACCACTAATATAGGAATTCTCAATAAAACCACGGGCATTCGGTGAGTCGTCAAATTTACTGTAGTGAGGAAGTGTGCGACTATCAAACCCATATGGAATGCGTTTGCCTTCCACATTCACTTGGCCTAAACAAGATATCATTTGACTAATGTTGAGGAGTGTGCCTTTGGAACCGGAATTCACGATTTTCAAGAAACGGTTATCTTTACTGAGACTTTTGTGTCCGATTTTATCCGTTTCTTTTGTCGCGTTATTGAGAATATTATTCACTTGGGTTTCAAACTCCATACGGTTAGAATAAGAAGTATTGTTCTCAAAGATACCCAAATGGACTTTCTCAATAACCGACCCGACTTCCAACTTCTTTTTATTAATCACATTCACGATTTCGGTCGTGGTCTCGCGGTTAGACATTAAATCACTAATACCTACACTGAACGAGCAGGTTTTCATATATTTCGTGACTATGTTTTGCAAATTATCAATGAAATCTGCCGAGGCACGGTTGCCGAAATCGTTGCAAGCACGATGAACCAAGCCTTTCGTGCTGCTACCGAGAACCGACTTTTCCATCTGGCCGCGTAAATACTTACCATTGCGGATTTCAAGCATATTGTTGGAAATAGCGGGGTCTTCGCCGTCTTCCCAGAGTTTATTCTTATACATAATTGTGAGGGGAGGCATAATTTGTGAAAGCACATCAAAATTGGTCGGTTTATCGCCGCCATTAAATAATTTAGTTGGATTTACATGGGGATACATCATAAGCAAATTCATTGCTTCGCGAGGTGTCATTTGTATCTCCTTGCGTGTAAATAAATAAGAACCTAATAAGGAATCTTGGTAAATACCAATAATAGGAGAACTGTTTGCAGGACTAATAATATTGTAGGGGATCGCTGCCAAAGTTCTCAATTCAGTTTCAGCCATGACATTTTGTGCCATGTGCATATTCATTTCCGGTGATTCCACAAGGTTTCCCAAGTGGCCGGACTGTATCTTAAGCAGGCTCAGAATAGCTAATTCTTCATTGCCCACCAACACCCGTTCAGTCTCTGAATGCCTATCATATCCTTTGCTATAGCGGACTTAGACAGTAACACTGCGGATTATCCAATCCTTTACATTATTACCATTGGGTTCGTCAATTAAACGAGTTCCTCACAAGTGTTTCCAGTTGTGAGTGGTAGTAAAGGCTCTAAGGAACTTCCCGCATCAAGGTGTTTCGCAAATAATTCATAATATTCTTCGGGTATTGATATATTTTTTATATTGTGAAATTCTTGTAATTTTATAAAGTGGGTTATAACTTGCTGTTGTATAATTCGGTTGTTTTTACTTAAATTTTCATAAACAGATAGAGGCATTGTATTTCTCCAGTTAAATGCAATTAATTGTTGAGTGGAGTCTGTTAAATCAAAACGAGATAAAGGAATTACATGGTCGATATGCCATTCTTTGCCGTATGTTTCAAATGAAACTCCATAATAAATAATCCATTCTATATATTCTGACACCTTGCATCCCAAATATTCCACAGTGTGAAGTTCTTTGTTTGTTTTTAGTGCGAGATATATGCGCGTTCTTATGCGTTTTTTAAGATTATTAATTGGATTTGCATTTTCACAATCTTTGCATTTCTTCCTGTTTTTCCTAAATCTTATTTTTTCTTTAACGGAATGACAATAGTTGCATATAGTATTTTCTGCACCAATCTTTTTCTCTAACTCTTTAATTGCATTTTCCTTAATTATCCGAGACATATTTGCTCGTTGTTTTTTAAATTCAGTTGATTGTTGTATTTGATTAGTTCTAAATACATCGTCATTTGAATATTTTAATCGTCGTCTATCGTTATTACAATCTCTACAAATTTTTCTCATTTTTATGAAACAGCATTTTTCTTTTAAAACTCCACAAGTATTACATTTTATTTCACCTTGGACGTCCAAATTATTGTACTTTGTTCGCTTGCTCTCATTAATACATATTTTGCATTTTTTTCCTCTTTTATTAAAATTAATGAGATTCAATACTTTCAAACATACAGAACATTGTTTATCCATTTATTTATATTATTTATTTGATATTTATATGATTTAACCCAAATTATGATATTATTCACTAGGGAGTGCTACGCTTTTCACGCTCCCTTTTTGAGACAAAATTCTATCTCCATCGAACGGTGATTCCACAAGGTTTCCCAAGTGGCCGGACTGTATCTTAGATAAGCTCGGAATAGCTATTTCTTCATTGCTTACCAACACCCGTTCAGTCTCTGAGTGCCTGTCATATCCTTTGCTATAGCGGACTTAGACAGTAACACTGCGGATTATCCAATCCTTTACATTATTACCATTGGGTTCGTCAATTAAACGAGTTCCTCACAAGTGTTTCCAGTTGTGAGTGGTAGTAAAGGCTCTAAGGAACTTCCCGCATCAAGGTGTTTCGCCGAAACGTATGTTTCGACTAGGGAGTATCACGCTTTTCACGCTCCCTGTTGCCAACCTCGATGAATTTGCAATTAAAATCGATCGGCATTGTAAGGTTTGGTGTCACCTACATTCATACGGAATGTGTCTCCTTTTTGCATCACAACAACCTCGTGACACATCATACTAGGACGATGCAAACTCGGTTGTCGGTTAAAGAGAACATAATCCCCATTCATCATATGACGATGCACGGTATCACCATTAAATAATTTTATAGAATTACGATCCACATTACGCAAGGAAATATTCTCTCCATTGCGTCTCTCCAATATTTTCGCACCAGGGTATTTGTCAGGACCATTCTGCACCAATTTCAAGAGAAATTGATGGTTCAGATCATTCACAACTACCGGTTTCGTAATATTCTTGGCGATTTTCATCGGCACACCCAATTGCCTTATAGACAAATTCGGGTCGCCGGTAATAACGGAACGAGCACTAAAATCAACACGCTTACCCATCAAATTCCAACGAATACGACCGTGTTTGGAATTAAGACGGCTCATAATACACTGGTAAGGACGGCCACTTCGCTGTTGAGCGATGGGTTGCGATCCGCGAACTTTGTTATTCACAATCATTGCAACCAAATATTGCAACTCAAGTGTAAGTCCTTCTATTGCATTCGGCAAAGCGTTATCGTTTATTTTCGCCTTCAGGTCGTTATTTCTCTTAATAATATTACTATAGATATGTGTCAAGTCATCTTCACTGCGTTGTTGTGCGTCTAATTTCACAGAAGGACGAGTAGCAGGTGGAGGCACCGGCAAAACTTGACAAATCATCCATTCGGGTCTCGCCCAAACCGGATTAAATCCCATAAAATGAGAGTCTTCATCGGAAATACGCTTGAATATTTTCAAGATAATTTCCGGCGTCAATTTCATATTTATTTTTTCCTCTGCATTGTTGTCTTCCCAGAAAGCGTGGATGCTCGCAATCCCTTCCACTTTATAGGATTCGGGTTGCATACAACCACAACCGTCTTCCGTTAAATCACCACAACGACGCAACTTCTTTTTCTTCGTTAAAATATCATAGACATATTCACAGCGATTTTTACCATTCATTTCCAAAATATGCATATGTTTATTTTTATCCAATAAGAGTTTGCTACACTTGAAACATACACATTTCAATACTTTTAGTATTTCCTTTAGATGCTGAATAAACAAGACTGGACGAGCTAATTCAATGTGCCCGAAATAGCCGGGCGTATCAATATAGGTTAATCCATCTGTAGGACACACAATACCTGGTTCTAAAACTCCCATACGCGGGTCAAACAACCCATCACGAACAGGAACATTATTCATATAAGTATCGTGTTTCTTAATTTCAGCGACAGAGTTCTTGCGAATTTCTTCAGGAGAAAGCATACTAAATTGGATACCAATAATCTTGGAAGGATTGGCGAATTCGGCTGATTTCATTCTTTGGTTAGACATATTTCGAAATTCTTAAAGAGCTATAATATATAGTAGTATAATTTTATATTGTTTCTCCATATTCTTTTAAAGTGTCATTCAATTTTCTTTGGACCATAAAAAAGGCGGGCGTTGTAGGTTTATTTCTATTTCTATTTTTTCTCTCAACATAATAAATGTATTATGTCTCTAAACACGCAAAATTAAATTACGACTATATAGCCGAATACATTCAATCATTGTATATAATACAAATATTCGTCATTATTTTAAAATTTCTGTGGTTAGATATTCGTTTTCGAGAGAAATCAATACCATTATATTTAGGCCCTCTTTCTCTCGAAACACGCGATCCAGATGCTCCTCTACATAACATATATTTATCCGCATATAGCGAAACCAAGACAAATCTGATACTTCTTGTGTCGGGGTTATACTATCAATCCTACACTCAATATATGGAAAAAGTCTATCTCGACTTCAATCGTAATCCTCTTATTCGAGAGAAATACATATTTATGGTATATGAAAACAAAACGAAATCAAATTACCATATTGCAAAAGATATCTCCCAATGTGTAGAACAAATTGTGGAAAAATACAAAA
>Ga0194133_10009797_pt1 | contig 10913 bp, 7 predicted proteins | sample TA2KigOf40mmetaG_FD_155448 | JGI IMG/M metagenome (GOLD analysis project Ga0194133, IMG submission 155448) | Freshwater microbial communities from Lake Tanganyika, Tanzania - TA2015055 Kigoma Offshore 40m | ecosystem: Environmental > Aquatic > Freshwater > Lake | place: Tanzania: Lake Tanganyika...
GACGAGAGGCGAAGGAAACGTCACCGACGGGGCGCCACATCATCGTTACCGACTCGATCGTGTTCGCGCACCCGGACGACAACCGCAACGTACTCGTCACTGCCGGCCACACGGGCCCGACTGGTGCACGGTTCATCACCGAAGTGTCGCCACACGGATTCATCTGCGCCGACGGCGGGCGCTCGAAGAACGACTCCGGAATATCCGGACTGTCGATGTTGCAAGAGTCGGGTCTCGCCGGCGCCTGTTACGACGTGTCGACGGCGGCGATGGGCGACGCGTTCGACGCGTGGGACGTCGGTCGAATTGCTGCGTGCAACGAGCTTGCGCGGCAACGTGGTGTGTATGTCGGGCAGCGAGTCGACGAAGCGGCACGGTGCCTGCTCGCCGAGAAGTCCGGAGCGTCATCGTCGCCGCAGGCGCGTCACGAGGACACCGGCAGCATGCTGCTGCGCAGCGGACAACTCGCCGCTGTAAGCCCGAAGTTTGCCGAAGGTCTTGCGCGCGTGCGAGAGGTGTGCGATCTCGACGGCGCATTGCCCGCGGGCATCAAGGCGCTTTTCATGGCAACGGCTGCGGTCGTGCGAAACCACGAGGAGACGGCCCGTCGCGAACTGCGTCGCGCCGTCGAACGCGGCGTCACCGTACAACAGCTGCAGGGTGCAGCCGTATCGGTGCTCATCTCGCGCGGTGAATCGGTGTTCCAGAAATTCTGGGCTGCAGCGGAACAGGCCACGGGTGGTATGCCAGTTCTTGCGCCGTCGTCGCCACGTCCACAATTCGATGCATCGGCCGCCAAGGCGAAGGACTACTTCGTGTCGTACTTCGGATTCGTGCCGAGCTATATCGAGCTGATGGCTGACGAGGCACCCCGAGCTCTTGAAGGCTACTTTCTTATGCGCGAGTGGGCGCTCTCGGAGAATCTACTTGAACCGAAGTACGTGGAGTTGCTGTTGTGCACGGTGAACGCAGCGGAGTTCGCCACGCGGTTCGTCGGTATTCACGCCGTCGGCGCACGCAACGTCGGTGCCACTGAAGCCGAGATCGTCGAGGCGGTCGTATGTGCGATCCCCATTTCGGGTGTCGCATCCTGGTTGCCGGGAGCGGACGGTGTTCGTCCGCCGAAGTCGTGACACGCCGCCAGCTCATCGTCGTTGGTGCCGGCATGGGCGGCCTCGCCGCCGCGATCACCGCCGCAGACGAGGGGTGCGACGTCATTCTCATCGAAAAAAATGAGCGACTCGGTGGAGCAGCCGCATACTCTGGTGGGCAAGTCTGGGTTGGCGATAATCACGTGGCACGACGCGAAGGATGCGATCCCGATACTTTCGAAGAGGTACTTGAATACATTCGGACACTCGCCGAGATCGATCCGAAGGCATTCGACGAGACACTCGCCGACGAGTGGATTCGCGGGGCGAGCGAAGCGGCCGAGTACTTCGAATCAACCGGGGTCATCAGCTGGACGGTCATTCCCGATTATCCCGATTACTACTTTCCGACGGTGCCGGGCTCGAAGTCGTCGGGTCGCTACATTACCGGAGTTCCTTTTGCGGGATCTTCGCTGGGGGAGGCCCGCGGCCTGCTGCACAACGCGCCGCATTTTCCTAGCGGTATCACGTATGGCGAGATGTTCGCGTGGGGTGGCATCGTCAGCAAGACGACGTGGGATCACGAGCTCATGGCACAGCGGCGTGCCGACGACATCATGACATTCGGACAGGGCATTGCCGGACACTTCCTTGCCGCAGTTGTCAAGCGCGGCATTCGCATCCTTGTGGGCACCGCCGTGACGGAGCTCATCGTCAACGGGGATCGTGACGTCGAAGGTGTGGTCGCCGTCGACCGCGACGGTCGACAAATCGAGTTCTACGGTCCGGTCATCCTCGCCACGGGGGCGCACGACTGGGATCGCCGTGAAGGTCGATGGAATGAAATCCCCGAAGGCAGCGGCGGGAGCGTCGCCCCCAGCACCCTGTCGGGCGACGGTCTCGCATTGGTCCAACCGACCGGTGCGGCGACTCGTGCGATCCCCGCATGGGCGGCACCAGTACTTCCCGGGTATCTCACCTCGTTGCGCGCATTTGACGGCGACACCGGCTTCCGCGGCTGCTACGAACACTGCATGCCGCACTCGATCATCGTGAATCGTTTCGGTGAACGTTTCTGTGATGATTCGTTCCATCCGTCGATCGTGCGTAGGGGGCTCACCGGCGAAGGTTCCGACCGACGCAACGTACCGATGTACATGGTGTGGGACGACAATCATCGTCACCGCTATGGACTTGGCGTTACGCCTCCCGGGGGAACCTATCCGGAGGACGTCGTGTCGTCGGCGCCGACACTGCGTGAGCTTGCCGCGAAACTGAAAATCGACTGCGCCGGCTTCGAGGCGACGGTCGCCCGTTTCAGCGAGCACGCGGCACGCGGTGAAGATCCCGACTTCGGCCGGGGTCAAAACTACTCGGTTCGCCGGTTCCGTGGTGACAGTAACCATCCGATTAGCCCGAATGTTGCGCCACTCGACCGAGCACCGTTCCACGGGATGAACCTCCGTCTGCTGAACACGGGAATCGCAAGCAAGGGCATCGTCACGGCACTGGCCGGACGCGTGAAGCGTGCCGACGGCACGACAGTGTCCGGTTTGTATGCGGTAGGTGAGAGTGCGACGCGGCTCGCCGCCGGGATGGGGTACAACAGCGGGTATTCCCTGAGCCGGGCGATGACGTACGGACGACTCAGCGTTCTCGATGTCATTCGTCGGGAACTGACGTTGACCATTGGCTAGATGTAATGTTGCGAATTACATCACGAGGGGGACGATGATGACAAGGAAGGACGACAAGTATCCGACACTGCTCAGTCCGTTGAATGCCGGACGATTGCAGATGAAGAACCGTACGGTCTTCCCCGGTCACCAAACGCTGTACTCAGACAAGGCGGTCATCGGCGAGAAGATGATCGGCTACTACGCTGCACGGGCTCGCGGCGGTGTCGGTGCGATCGTCATCGAGGGTGCTGCAGTTCACGATACGACGATGAAGTTTCCGAATTACCTTGCCGCACACCGCCCGGAAATCACGAATTCCCTCGACGCCCTCGCCGCGGCACTCGACCCGTACGACTGCCGATCGATCCTGCAGATCGCGCACAGCGGTTCGCGAATGTCATCGCACGACACCCGGCTACCACTGTGGGCGCCGTCCGACGTCCGCAGTGCGATTTCGCCCGAAATCCCGCACGCCATGACTAAGCGGGAAATCCGTGACGTCATCGCGGGCTACGTCGCCGCGGCACGCAATGTCGCGCGATCTGGCGTTGCAGGCATCGAGGTGCACTCCGCGCATGAGTATCTGCTCGGCCAATTCCTGTCACCGCTCAACAACAAGCGCACCGACGAGTACGGCGGGAGCTTCGACAACCGCATCCGGCTTGTCGTCCAGGTCCTCGAAGCCGTACGCGCTGAGCTTGGCGACACGAAGGTCATGGGCATCCGCATCAACGGTTCGGACCTCACACCCGGTGGCCCGCAGAACGAGGAGTACGTGCAGATCGCGGCGGCCGTATGCGCGCTGTCCGATCTCGACTATGTCAGCGTGTCCGCCGGAACTTCGCGCAACAACGAAATGATCGTTCCGCCGATGGATGTGCCGCAGGGCGTGTACATCGAGTACGCAGCGAACATTCGTGCCGCCATCCCGATTCCAGTGTTCGGTGTCGGGCGCGTCAAGCGCCCCGAGCAAGCCGAGCAGATACTTGCATCGGGTCAAATCGATGCCATCGCCGAAGCGCGTGCGCTGATTGCCGATCCGCACTGGGTGCGCAAACTGATCGAGGAACGCGATCACGAGATACGTCCCTGTATCGGATGCAACCAAGGGTGTTTCGGTTATCTGTACACGAATCGGGGCATCACCTGTGCGGTGAACCCCGAGGCGGGCCTCGAATCGTCGATGACAGAGTTCGTCGACCTCCCACGGGTGAAGAATTCCCGCCAGATCGTCGTCATCGGCGGCGGACCTGCCGGGATGGAAGCGGCCCTGTCCGCGGCGGCAATTGGCGACCGTGTCATCCTGTTCGAAGCATCGGGACAACTCGGCGGGCAACTGCGCGCAGCCGGTGCTTACGAGACGCGCCGCGAGCTTCTCGACATCATCGAGTACCAGGAGCGTGAGCTGTCCCGACTCGGAGTCGACGTGCGAACGAACACACGCGTGTCGACCGAAGATATCCGCGCACTCGGTGCCGATCGCATCATTGTGGCAACGGGCTCGCAACCGCCCGTCGAACCGATTCCGACCGATGGATCCGTTGCCGTCGTCGCCCCGATCGAAGTGGTGCTCGATCCGCTGAAATGGCGCGGCAAGAACGTCATCGTTGTCGACGGTGTCGGTCACTTCCAGGCATATGCACCTGCCATGGCTCTTTCCGATGCCGGTGCCACGGTCGTTATCGTGACGGGCAAACTTCACGCCGCGGGCAACCTCGACCAGGCATCGATGATGCGAACCCTCCAGACGCTTGGGGCAAAGGGCATCGTCGTCCATGCTCAAACCGCAGTGAGTGAGATCAGGGCCGGCGCCTTGCGCGCCGCGCACCTATTCACTGGACGGGATTTGTCGTTCCCCGCCGATGCCGTTGTGGCCGCGGTGGGGAACCGGGCCGACGACTCGCTGGGGCGGGAACTCGACGCTGCCGATGTCGACGTAGTGCTCGTCGGTGACTGCGCGGCGCCGCGGACAGTACTCGAGGCCATCCGCGAGGGGCGTGCCGCGGCACGAGGCGATCTGCGAGGGGTCTTGGCGCGCGGCGCGTGAGGTGGAAGGATGACGGAAGCGTAAGCACGAAGGAGTCGAGACATGGCACGAGTCGAACTGTTGTCGGAGGAAGTTGGTGCACTCATGAAAGGTCGTGGTGGTCCGGATGCACGTCGTGCGTTCATGCATCGTCCAGCCATGGCGGATGTCATCGGCATGTTCAACGACGTCGTTGCGCTGAGCACGCTGGAGCCACGCATGCACGAGCTGGTGAGGTACCGCATCGCGCACATTAACGGATGCACCCGGTGCAAGGCATACCGTTCGCCGGAGGGCAGCGCTGCCGGTGTCACGGAGGATCTCCTCGAGGATGTCGTCGGTTGGCGCTCGAGCCCCCGCTTCAGCGATCTTGAGCGGCTGTGTCTCGAATATGCCGAGCGCTTCTGCATCGAGCCGACGTCGATCACCGACGATGACACCGATACTCTCCGCCGGCAGCTCGGTAACGGAGGACTAGTCGACTTGACGATTTGTATTGCGAAGTACCTCGCCATCGGGCGGCTCATCTCCGTTCTGGACCTCGACCAGACCTGCGAGATCGGCAGTCCCGTTCTCGTCAGTCAGGGTTGAGCACGAGCACGTGCAGCCGTGTGGGCTTGCATGACGGCGGTCACAACCCCTAAGGTGAGGTCGTAGAAGTGATCGTCAACCGATCACGCGACTTACAAGGGGGCAATGTGAAACATTTAGGCAATTCATGTCGGCGTTCGCTCATCGTCGGAGCAGGAGCGGCAGTCGTAGTTTTCAGCCTCGGCGCGCCGTTATTGGCGGCTGCGCCGCGGCCACAGGCGACCGCGAATGAGGGAACCACGGTGGAGCGTGTGGCCAAGGGCACGACCACGACCGACAAAAAGATCACCACGCAGAAGCAGACCGACAAGGTCGTGACGACGAAGGTGGAAAAGACGAAGGGAACCGTGACCTCGGCATCGACTAAGACGTCGACGTCGACGAAAACGATTCCGGGCGGAAAAGTCACGACCGTTACACAGGTGACGATCGGTCGGAAGTTCACGACGACCGAAACGACGGTGACGACGGAACGCACGGTGTCGGAGAAATGTCCGGCGATGCGCGGCGTTACGGACACCGAAATCAAGATCGGAACGAGCCAGCCGCTCAGCGGCTCGGCAGCCTCGATCGGCAAGTCGCATCTCACGGCCCAGGAAGCATTCGTCGAGCGCCTCAACGCGCGCGGCGGCATCTGGGGTCGCAAAGTGAAGCTCGTGGTGCAGGACGACGGCTTCGTGCCAGAGCGTGCGGTTGCGAACGCGCAGTTCTTAATCGACCGTGAGCAAGTTGCAGCAATTTGGGGCAATGTCGGGACCGCACCCACGGTGGCATCGATGGTCGTCACCGAGGCGTCGAAGGTCCCACTCCTCTTCCCTTACGCGCTTGACCGTACGATCACTGCACCGGTAAAGCCGTACACGTTTTCGATGGCGACCCCCGCCTTCAACCAGAACGTTGCGTTGTCGAACCTTATGACAAAGACTGATCCGTTCAAGGGGAAAAAGATCGGCGTCATGGTCATCAACTCACCCGACGGCATCCAGACCCTCGATGGGTTCAAGACTGGTGCCTCGGCAAGCCAGATAGTGCTCGACAACACCTACGAGCGCAACTCCGTCACGTTCAAGTCGCAGTTGCTCGCATTCAAGGCAGCCGGCGCCGAGGTCGTTTACGTGGGAGTGAACGACACGCAATTCGCCAAGATTCTCGTCGAGGCGAATGAGATCGGGTACAAGCCGATCTTCTTCGGCTCCACCGGTGTCGTGACGACGCAATCAATCGCCCTCTCCGCCGGACAAGCGGAAGGCGCGTACTCGCTCGTGTTCACTGCGCCACTCGACTCCAATGCTCGCGGTATCGGTGAGATGAACAAGGCGGTGAAACGCTTCCGTCCGAACGACGCCGTCGGCACGTTCAGCGTGCACGGTTGGGCGACTGGCCTCATCCTCCAGGAAGCCCTTCTCAATGCCGGTCCCTGTATCACGTCCGACACGATCAAGAACGCGCTAGAGAAGCTTAGGAATTTCGATCCGGCCGGTCTCACCGGTGCCGTGACGTTCACCAAGACGAACCATCTCGGCAACGTCTCGGTGATTTTGCAGAAAGTTCAGGGCGGCAAGTGGGTGACCGTCGGCAAGTTCATCAAGTAAAACATCGCTCACCGGCGCGACTGTCCCGGGAGTTGCTGCCGGGACAGTCGCGCCGTAACGCCGTCGCAACAGGGCGGCCTGTATCGGGCTAATCGACATAGGAGGACTCGTGTCGGAAATCATTCAGTTGCTTCTCGTGTCGTTTGAAAGTGGCCTCGTCTACGGAATGGTTGCCGTGGCCCTCACGATCATTTACAAAACTGCCCGCGTGCTCAATTTCGCGCAGGGCACCCTCGCCAGCGGGTCTGGCTTCCTTGCCTACTGGTTCTATGCGAGTGCTGGGCTTCCGTGGGTCCTCGCAGCGCTCGCAGCCCTGCCCACTACGTTCATTCTCGCCCTCGTCATTGAACGCGTCGCCGTCAGACGGCTGCTGCGGCGCGGCTTCTTTCCGATCGTCGTCGCGACACTTGCAGTTGACGAGTTCTTCACCAACGGTATCGAGATCGTGTTCGGTACCGATGCACTCGTCTTTCCACCGGCGATTGCCGGTATCGCATTCACTGTGGCGGGCGTGCAAATCAATAAGTGGTCGCTCGTCATCGCGGGTACTGCTCTGGTCCTGCTCAGTGTCGTCGCGGTGATCATCCGCAGCAATCTCGGTCTGGCGATGCGTGCCTTCGCCGACGACCAGGATGCGGCACGACTCATGGGCATTTCTGATGCCACGGTGTCGCGGGCTACATGGGCACTGTCGATCACCGTCGGCGGCGTCATCGGTATCGTCCTTGCGCCGATTCTCTTTCTGCAGACCGGGTACATGGCGACCACCTTTGTCTTAGCGCTCGCTGCGGCGGTGCTCGGCGGTTTCAACAGCATCGGCGGTGCCGTGCTCGGCGGTCTGCTCATCGGGACTGTCGACGTTTTTGCCATCCGTTATGCGCCGGCGGCAATTCAAGCGTCGTTGCCTCTGGCGGCGGTTCTGCTCATCTTGTTGTTTAAACCGGGTGGCTTGTTTACCCGCACCAAGTCGGCGGAGCGGGTATGAAGCGTCCGTCCCTCGATCGTCATGCGGCGCTGCAGCGTCGCGACCTTCTCACCACCGTTCTAGCCGTTGCTGGATGGTTCATCATGCCCACCATAAGCTCGTACGAGCTTGCGATCTCGCTCGCGCTGTCGTACGCAATCGTGGGCTTGGGGCTCGTATTGCTCTTCGGAACGGCGGGGCAGTTGTCGCTCGGGTCGGCAATATTTTTCGCCGCCGGAACGTTCACTGCATCAAACTTGTCTACACGCCTTGGTTGGGGACTCGAACTACAGATCTTGTTCGCATTCATCGTCGGCTTCATCGTCGGCTTCATCGTCGGCCTTCCTTCGGTACGTGTCGGGGGCCTGTCACTTGCAATCTCCACGTTTGCTTTGTCATTTGCGGGCCAGCAGTTGCTCTTTGAGTGGGGATACGTGTCCGGTGGCGGTGCCGGTGTCGGCATCGCGCCGCTTCAGGTGTTGAGCATGGACTTCTCCGCCCGTGGTCGCATCGCCCAGACGGCAATTGTTGTGTTCGCAATCCTCGCGTGGATGGTGTCAAACCTGCTTGCGTCGCGTACCGGACGAGTACTCAATGCCGTACGTACTTCCGAGGTTGCCGCATCGGCAGTTGCCGGAATCGAAGTGAAGCGAACGAAGTTGTGGGTCTTCGGCATGGCGGCGGGAATAGCTGCTATCGGCGGAGCGATCTACATGCATGCAATCAAGTACGTCAACCCCGAGAACTTCGACATCAATCTTTCGATCGCGCTCATCCTCACGCTCATCATTGGTGGATCGAATCGCATCAGTGGTGCAATCGTCGGTGCCCTGTTCGTGCGCGGATTGCCCGAGTTGTTCCGCGGCCTGCAGCGTTATGAAGGTGTCATCTACGGCAGCATCTTGCTGCTGCTCGTGCTGTACTCGCCGACGGGAGTAGTCGGTGCTCTGCGATCAGTTCCACGGTTCGTGCGCGCGAAGCTGGGCAAAATAGCGGCCATGGATGCTGTTTCACTTGAAAACCTCGAGCTGGCGCCAATCAGAATCCGCCGGGTGTCCGTTGCTGCGCAGAGCGGGGCGATGGGAGTCAGCCTCGTCGTTGACAACGTGAGCGTGCGGTTCGGTGGCCTGGCGGCCGTCGACCGCGTGTCGTTCTCCGTGAGGCCCGCCGAGGTGTTCGGGCTCATCGGTCCGAACGGTGCGGGCAAGACGACAATGTTCAATGCCATCTGCGGTGTCGTCAAGTCAACCGGTTCGGTGAAATTCGACGGAGTCGAGATGTCAGCCATGAACGTTGAAGCGCGATCCCGACTCGGTCTTAGTCGCACCTTCCAGAACCTCAGCCTGCATGCCGACCGCACCGTCGTCGAGAACGTCATGATCGGCATGAACCGACTCATCGACTACGGCACGGTTGCCGAGGTGTTGCGACTGCCGAAAGTGCGCCGCGTCGAGAAGGAGATCTACGACGGGGCGATGGAGACGCTCGGCCTAGTCGGGTTGCAGCTTTACGCCGACCGAAGCGTGTCGGACCTGCCGTACGGACTGCAGAAGCGCGTCGAGATTGCCCGCGCGGTGAGTTGGCACCCGAAGGTGCTGATGCTCGACGAGCCTGCTGCGGGCATTCCGTCCACCGAAGCCGACCGGATCATCGGTCGAACGATCGAAATTGCACGTCAGGCCGGCATCACGGTCGTGCTCATCGAGCACAACATGGAAGTGGTGGCGAAGTATGCCGAGCGGGTGGCGGTGCTCACGCACGGGCGGCTGCTCACCGAAGGTCTGCCGGGCGACGTCCTGAAAAATCCGGCGGTCATCGAGGCGTATCTCGGGGCGGAGGACTGACATGAGCGACGCGATGCTAGAACTGAAAGACGTCTGCTCGGGATACGAAAAGAACGAGGTGCTACACAGTGTGTCTCTCCGTATCGCGCGAGGTACCAGTACGGCATTGCTCGGCGCGAATGGTGCGGGAAAGACCACACTGCTGCGCACGATCTCGGGAATCCTGGTTCCCAGGTCCGGCGACGTTCTCTTCGAGGGAGAGTCGATCGGGGGCGACGCACCGCGGTCGATTGTCGAGCGCGGACTCGTTCAGGTCCCCGAGGGTCGCAGGGTATTCCGCAACCTCACGGTATTCGAGAACCTTCGTGTTGCCGCAACGTTCCAGCGGGAGCACTTTGATGAGAGCCTGCGGCGCATTTATGCAGCATTCCCGATCCTCAAGGAGCGGTCGACCCAGCACGCGGGGTTGCTCAGTGGTGGTGAGCAACAGATGCTCGCACTCGGCCGCGCAATCGTTGCACGTCCAAAACTGTTGCTGCTCGACGAAATGTCTCTCGGTCTTGCGCCGATTCTTATCAAGCAGTTCTACGGAACGCTCAACACGCTCTTCGGTTCGGAGATCTCGTTCCTCGTCGTCGAGCAGAACGCACGCATGGCATTCGCCACTAGCCGATACGTCTATGTTTTGCGCAACGGAAAAATCGCCGACCAGGGCGACGTCGGAGCGTTCAGTTCGGACGACGTGCGACTGACGCGCGCATACCTCGGCGGCTCGTAGGAGCTACGAGGCCCGACCGAGAATCATCGAGTTGTGGTACTGGGCGCCCGAGCCTGCGCCCATGACGACCGCGATCTCGGCAGCGGTCACCTGGCCGGGTCCGGCAGTGCCGCGCAACTGACGCACCGCTTCGACGAGCTTCAGTTGAGGTCCGCCCCAGCCAATGTGGGCGTAGGACATGAGTCCACCGTCAGTGTTCACCGGACAACCGTCATTCGGCCCGATGCCGACCTCGTTGAGGAAGTCGACACCTTCGCCGCGCTTGCACAAGCCGGTCATTTCAATCTGGCGAACGACCTCGAACGTGTTGATGTCGTACACCTCGAACACGTCGATATCGCGTGCCGATACGTCGGCCTGGCGGAATGCGTCGGACAGGGCTGTGGCACCGACGTCGACAATCTCGTC
>Ga0194133_10009802_pt1 | contig 10909 bp, 6 predicted proteins | sample TA2KigOf40mmetaG_FD_155448 | JGI IMG/M metagenome (GOLD analysis project Ga0194133, IMG submission 155448) | Freshwater microbial communities from Lake Tanganyika, Tanzania - TA2015055 Kigoma Offshore 40m | ecosystem: Environmental > Aquatic > Freshwater > Lake | place: Tanzania: Lake Tanganyika...
GAAATAAAGAATTTTAAAGATATTTTCGCTTTCAAGTTATATGTAAATGTGCATTAACATATATGAGCCTCTTTATTGTAATTCTTTCCAGGGCGTGATATTTTGTGTCATTACGGTACTCTGTAAAAGAATTGAATAGAAAAGAATAACCTAAAACGTCAATATTATTTCTATTCAATTCTTTCATTGTTTCCAAGGCGTATGTTTTTTATTGGTTTTGTTGTCTGTAAAATTATAAACGTTTCAAAATAAAGACAAATAACGAAAAAAAACACATCGTGGCAAGAAATGAATCTTTTCGTTTATAAGTTATATGTTAATGTACATTAACATATATGACTGAGGTTCTTTTTAACATTCTTTCCAGGACATGAAAAAAACATGCAAACCCCCAAAAGAGGAGACTAAAAAATCATAATAACCTGAAATGTCAATGTTTGTTTTATATTCTTTCCATTGCGTGGAAACGAGTGTGTTTTTATCCACCATAGATGTTCAAACAGAATAACTCATAAAACCCCTAAAGTAAATTGGATAAAAGTAATGCACCAGTATTTGAAAACATCAAGGTTCCATTTGATGAAGAATAATAAATGGTAGAATAGACTTCTGAGGTTGCATCCCAAGGAGTCGAAGTCACAAATGTTGATACAGTATATTTACCACTTTCATTTGTGGATACAGATAATTCGGTGGGGGTCTCAAAATTTGATGGTGATTGTGCAATATAATGACCAACATTTCGTAAACTAAATACACTATTGAGAGTTGACGTAAAATTACCCCCTACATATAATGGTGGTGGAAAGATTGATGTGAAATCGATGGCCAATGTCCGTATTTCTGTACCACTTAAAGAGGGTATGGACAACCATGAAGACGTTGTTGTATCCCACATGGCAAGTAAATTTGAGGATTGACCACCTGCAATGGAAAAATTACCACCAAGATATACACGATACGTATACGGATCATACAAGACACTATACACAAAATTATCGGTACCACTACCAATTGCCGACCATGTTGTACTCTGACTATTCCATCGAGCAATATAATTTCCTTGATCTGTGAATTCACCTCCCACATAAACATTATTGTTTACCGGATCGAGACTCATCGATAAAACTGTACCATTGACACCTAATCCCAGAGCATTCCATGTTTGGTTACCTAAAGTATACGACGCGATGTGGTTCGCAGGTGTACTGCCATCGACTTGTGAAAACTCTCCTCCGACATACACAATACCATTTGTTTCATCCACAATCACGGTATTTCCTTGGTCATTTAATCCACCACCCAATGCCGAGAATGCTGATGAATCCCATTTTGCTATTCGATTTAAAGTAATTGCAGGATCATCCAGTGTACTCGTAAAATTACCACACAAATAAACATCATCATTTGCATCAATATAGAATCCGTGAACGGCATCATTTACACCATTTCCGACACTTGACCAACTCGTTGTATTAAAATCATAAGTTGCAATATTAAAGGCCGTTACACCACTTGCCGATTGGAACGCCCCACCGACATACACGAGACCTGTTGAATCAACGGCTAAAGCATAACAAAGACCATTCAATCCTATACCAAGATTTGACCATTGTTTGGAAGTTGGATCCCATACAGCTATATTATTTGCATCGACATTCCCACCAACCACAGAAAAGGAACCACCAACAAAGACTGTGTTTGAAACGGGGTTAAAAAGTATGGAATACACAGTTCCATTTGTTCCATTCGATAATTGTTGCCATGCCGAAATGTCAAGAAACGACGAAAAGGTATCTAAACTTACCCCCGTATTACTTATATTACTAAAATAATAATCTGTCTTTATATATCCTGTACTTGTTGGGTTCACACGATAGGTAACAGAAGATCCGGTTGGTCCAGTTGGTGCAATAATTGAATTATTGCCTGTAAAGGACCCACTAATAATCGAAGGATAAGATAATGTACCATCGACACCCGTAGGCCCTTGAACCGGCTGTGAGAATAGAGTGGTATTTGAAATACTAATCGCCGAATTGGGACTTTGTACCAATAGAAGATATTGTGCATCTGACGAAAGATTGGCTCCTAAATAGGACGTTGGTGAAAGAGGTGAGACAAAGAAATTACTTCCATAATTGGAAGAATAATAGGCTTGAGCCGTTGTCGACAAGACGACATATTGACCACTTGCAGATGTAGAAAGTTGTGATACTTGACCCACCGAAACACCCGTCGACCATGTCTCACCATATGTTTCAGACAAATAAAACAATCCAGTTGTATTATTCACAACATATATATATTGTCCTGTACTTGAAATGGCGACGGGAACAGATGAACTCGGATTCACATTACTATCGATAGTAATTGTTGTCCAGCTCGCTCCGTAATTAATTGAATATAAGATACTTAAATCGGTGGTGTTGGTGGTGGTTGCGACTTGAAATTGACCACTTGCACTTAGAGCAACTTGAGAAAACGTAGTAGATGGTGAATTGTATACGGTAGAATAGGTGATTCCTAAATCACTTGTTAATTGTAAAGTACCATTTTGTTGAGCAACTAATAAATAATCTCCAGTTGCCGAACATGCAAGAGACACATTGTTCACTTGAGGTAAAACGAGTGCTCTCAAATATGTTTGTCCATCATCTGATAATATCACGACTTGTCCTCGAGAAACTCCTGTAGCCACGGTATAAGAAAAAAATAAATATCTTCCATCATCAGACATGGCTCCTAGATCGGGATTCAAAGAACCAATTCCTACTGATAGTCCATTCCAATTTTGTCCATAATTTAGAGACTGAAAAACTTCACCATTGTTCCCAGATGTTGAGAGGACGTATTGATATTGACCGGATGATGATACTAATGCATTACCATTCGCATTCGGATTGGTGAATGTACTTGTCGATGTTACTGGAAAATTATTTCCAGTACCAATGGTTATTCCCCACACGACACTTGACGGTTGTGTTGTATTATACGCAAATCCGGTAGGTCCTTGAACACCGGTATTTCCGGTAGCCCCTGTTGCTCCATCTTGTCCTGTCGCTCCTGTTGGCCCGACAGGACCCGTTGTACCCGTGATGCCAGTCGGTCCCTTTGGTCCTGTAGGACCACTATCCCCAGTATTACCCGTAGGTCCTTGAGGTCCTTGGAATCCATCAATACCCGTATTTCCTGTTGCACCAGTAGGTCCAACAGATCCGTTTGCACCTTTCGGACCAACCGGACCCGTTGCTCCGGTTATTCCTCCTCTCTCCCCCACCGGACCTGGTAATCCCGTAATACCCGTTGCACCATCATCACCCGTTGGTCCAGTTTGTCCCGTTATGCCTACATTACCTTGAGGACCTTGAGGACCTTGTAGTCCTTGTAAACCTTGAGGTCCTTGAGGTCCTTGAGGTCCTTGTATCCCCGTTGGCCCAGATGGTCCATCCATTCCTGTACTACCGTAGGGTCCCGTTGGACCCTGATCTCCTTGTTCTCCAGCTGGACCATCAGGACCTGTTGGTCCTATAACGATACCATTATTGCCAGTAAGACCCGTAGGACCAGTACGACCTTGTGGTCCTTGTGGTCCGGTAGGACCCGTAATTCCATCAGGACCTACAGGGCCTTGAGATCCTTGAGGACCATCGGGTCCTGTGATTGAAGATGAATTTACTGGACCTGGTGGTCCATCTGAACCTTGTGGTCCTTGAGGTCCTTGTCCACCCTGAGGACCTGGTACACCCGTAATTCCAGTCATTCCCGTCATTCCTTGTGGTCCGACAATAGAAGATGATGGACCGGTTTGACCAGTGGGACCGTCCGGACCAGGTAACCCTTGAGGTCCAATACCACCAGTTGGACCTGTTATACCCGTTGGACCTGTAGGACCCGTTTGTCCTATAGGGCCTTGAGGGCCAGTGTCTCCCGTTGAACCTGTAGGTCCAGTGTGTCCGGTTGGACCAGTTTGACCAATAGCTCCTTGAGGTCCAGTATATCCTGTTGACGAACCTGTGTCTCCGGTAGGACCTTTGGGTCCTTGACTACCTTGAGATCCGGTTGGACCACTCGGACCATCCTGTCCTGTATTTCCAGTGGAACCTGTAACTCCGATAATACCTCGAGGACCTCTTATTCCCTGTGGACCTTGTAATCCACGGGAACCTTGAATTCCTTGTGGTCCGACTGCACCAGGGGGGCCTTGGTTCCCTGTAGGTCCTGTAGGACCCGTTGGTCCTGTTGGAGAATAAATAGACATGTTTTTAAATTTATAGAAAATAAATACGTTTTTTTTAATACAAAGGTCTAAAAAAAAAACTTTCATTTTCTATAAAAATTTAGAAAATGAAACGACAAATAGAGAGAATATGATGAATGTGTTGGAAAAGACATATTTACTTGAACCAAAACGTTACAATTTATATATAAGAGAAATGTATTGTCTATTTTGTCAACGCCCCCTTGTTTTCCGATTGGCTATTGTTGTGGTTGCTGTCGAACGACGCGTCATTGAAGTTGTCTTGCGACCATAGCAGTAACAGATATACCCTCTAGAAATGGTTTAAGGTTTACCCAAGAGATATCCTATCCCCTGTTTCTGACGGATTTTCTGAAGTGGTCGCTTGAAGTAGACAATTATAGTCATGATTTCGTTAATCAACTTGTCGGCTTCAACTTTATATTTTTTTGAGTGCTTGTCATACGAAAGAAAAGTGTTCTTGGTCCTGTATTTGTCGCGTCGTATTCAAACTATGATCAACAAAGAGGGTGTATTTTTGAAAAAGATTTTCATACCCTTTCCAAAATGCTATGAATTCTACCTGATTGACATTTGTATCTTAAGTTGCCAGGATGATTTAATTTAAATGTATTTCAACTTTTCATCAACAACTTGTGTGACGTTCAAATAAAGATTTACTTGTTGTTGTATTCGAGTTGGTCGTGTACCACGACTACTAGGTATCACTTCCTCCACCTCTACTACCACCACCAGTCGCTCCACCACGTTGTTGTTCACCTTGCTAAGATGTTTGCATGGATGATCGTTATTATATATATATATAAATATAGAAAATTACATGCCCTGGAAAGAATGACAATAAAGAGGCTCATATATGTTAATGTACATTAACATATAACTTGAAAGTGAAAATATCTTTAAAATTCTTTATTTCTTTCCAGGGCGTGGAAAATTATAAAGTATTATAAACAATGTTTATCATGTCCTTACCACATTTTCATGATATGAATTATACTGCAATGACATCAAATATTTTTATTGTTCAAGAAATATTTGATGTCATTACGGTAGCGATGGTGGTATATAAATATATATATATGGTCTTGACAACTAACCATGATTATACATATCAAGTTCTACAGGTTATTTCTATTGTAATTTTTTTATCTTTGATATAGGAAAATCGAAAAAAATAAGTTCAAGTACGTTTTACAAAAGAATGTCGACCAGTAGTCAATCATCCGAACATACCTTATCGTTACAAAGAACATTCATGAACATGATTTTGTATACGATATTGATTGCCATTGTCATTATTGTTTCAAAAAAAGAAAAGTCGTTATTGATACCTTTACTGATTACATTTGGTCTTTTATTTGTATTCCAAATTGTTCAATATTTTGTGGGCGATCAAATCCTTATATTTTCGGTGGCCATGACAATATTAGGAATACTCATATTTATGATGTCAATTTATCAATACCTCTCTTTATTTGCACAAGATTGTACAAAAAAATCGATATACACAAAACGACGTAATGTCGTCGTCACGTGTTTTCTCTTATTTTTATTCTTTTTCCTCTTTTATTTTGGGAAACATAGATATACACAAATTCGAACCATGCAACCGCATGAAATCGAGGTAGAACGAGAAAAATGCAAGTATTTATTATGGGGTACCAAATTAACTTTTGTGGGGATTGTGATTGCTTTAGTTTCATTAAACAGATACACGGATTTTGCCTTTACCTCTTCCAATAAACTTAATCCGACATTTATTTATGAAATACTTGTCATGTTGGCCTGTGGTTTCGTTGCCGGAATTTTCCAAGTCATGTTAATGAAGAAATGTTTTCAACCTTCACCTCTATTAAAAATGAGTGGTCATGTCTTGATGACTATGATTCTGTCGGTTGTTTTATACCTCATTTTCGAATTTTCTGGTCTAAATGCATACTTTTTTACTGAAAATGTCGTTACATTTTCTATCACGAGTCAAACATCATGTGGTGTAATCGTTTCGACAGAGGGGGATACCCCATTACAAAGTGTGGGTAAACGTCTGGATGTTCAATTATTATTATTGTTACTCTCGTTATCCATGATTGTCATGGTTGGAATATTTACCTATCTCGGATCCAATATTTTTGGATTATTCGACGTTGATGGAATTCAAAATTGTCTTGATGTTGAATCTGATCAAAGACAATATGGTAAAGGAATCCTTATTTTTGTAGTGTATTGGTTCATGTGGGCGTTGGTCTTAAATTCAGGATATTTGTATGTTCGTGTGAATCGTAATAATGGACAAACAAAAAGTTTGAGTGTAGGATTTCTTTTTGAGATGTTGGAATTGACCATCAAATTATGGTTTATTGGATGTTTCATGGGTATTTTATCATCGAATCAAAGGAAAAAGCTTTTAAAAACTTGAAATGTTGTACTACCGTAATGAATCTTTTTCAAAAAAAAACAATTATCCATGTACTTACGGTACATACAATCTTTTTTTTTTTACAAATAGGGATTCAGAGTCGTTATTTCTTAAGAAAGAATGATATCGACGGTAAACCATGCATCATTCAAAATCCAGACACGGTACAACAAATATACCTAAATACATAATTCATATAAAGAAAAAAACAAATCATGCCTCGACAATTACATTACCCTATATTTTTAGAATGTTGTCGATTTGCAACAGATCATTTTTGGATGCATATTTTTGAAGATTTGGCCTATAAAGTATGCCCCGCAGGCACATTTTTTCAAAAAGATTTTTTTTGTTGTCATATGAAACAACATGAATTTTCCTATCGTATTTTTCAAAATCAAGTACCAATTGTTGAACCTCAACAATTATACCAGGATATATTTAATCTTCTCCATGAAAAAAGAGGATTGTTACAAGAGAAGGATATTTTGATGAAAAAAAAAGATGCACTCTATCGTCATGAACAATTAACAGAAGTTGATTTATCGGATACAAATGAATCGATCAAACATACAAAACGTTTTCGTCGTCGTATTTTTCGTGACCATTTATTTGAACAATACATTTTAGAAATGCATCAAACTCAATCAATTCCTATGCCGATTTGTCGGAGATTACTTAATTTTATCATCGTTTCGTTCATGCTAAAGACATTTCAAATGAAACATGTCGCTCATTTTTTGAAAACTTTTACACCGAATTCTATTGTATCACACCGATCCATTGTATTTTCATGTCTTGAACAAAAACAACAATTTTTTCAAACCTTTTTTTCACAATTAAAAACCGTCGAACTTTATTCATTACCATCTTCTTTATTAAAAAAGACGTATGATTGTGATATACATCATCAACCTCCAATATTCAAAACTCCCATTTCTTTTTCTCAACTTTGGAATAAAATGAGTCATGCTCATTTTTTATAAAAACATGCAAATCGATGAATCTTGTGATGGATGACACTTTTTATCCCAATTTTTTAATAATAATTCCAAGAGAGATAAAGTCATCGTGACGGGTAATACCGATACAATGTTTGTTGAAAAACTTGTCGGAATTTGTGACTTGTGATGATATAAAAAGGATACTTTTGAAACAAGGTGAGCCAACATTTGTTCTAATGTACGAACACCCTTTTCATTAGGAGGCAATTTACGAACCATCCACAACGCATCATCTTTTGTCATGATAATGTCATGTTTTTCAAAAGAATGAGCTACTAATTGTTTGGGAAGTAAATATTCGAGTAAAATACAGACTTTATCTTTTTCAGAATAACCCGGTACATGAATTGTATAAATACGATCTTGTAAAGCACGATCTTCTGGTAAATCATTCATAGAGTATACAAACCAAAGTGAACTTAAATCAATAATGAGTTCACTAAGATAACTATCACGATAGGTATTATTTTGTGAGAAATCGGTAATGTGTAGTAAAAACGAACAAATATCCGTTTGATGACTGATTTTTTCAAATTCATCTAGAAACAATATCCCATTTTTCGATTTCATTCGAATCAAACATTTTACCAATTCACCAGGTTGTGATCCCACATAGGTAAAATCAAAACCTTTCAAGGATTCAACATGTTGTATTCCACCAAATGAAATTTGTTGAAACGGGAAATGAAGTATTTTGGCTAAACATCGAGCAATCGTTGTTTTTCCAACACCACAATCTCCTATTAATCCTAAACAACAACCTTTCATTTCTGGATTTAACAGTTTTGTATGCATAAATAATAAGATTTGTTCCTTGACTTCCTTCATTCCATATAATTGACGGTTCAAGAATTCATACATTTCTTTTAATAATTCCGTATAAGGTGGAGATGCAACTTCCTTTGGAATACTAGTGACACGATCATACGGAACTTGAACCGCCCATGTAATCCATTGTTTCAACTTGAAATATTCTTCATCTTGAATATCTTTTTCTCGTAATTCGATATACTTTCGAAAGATACATGCTCTATTTTCTCTATTGGTTTGTAATGAAAAAATCTGTTCTTGTAATGTCACATTTGTATTCAACTCAGATGATTTTTCAAGTTCATGAATATCATCTTTATATTTTACATATAATGTGTATTCCTGTTTTGACTGTTTCCAAAGATTGGATAAAATCATTCTCAATTCCATCCGTTCTTCTGTCATGGGTACACTTTCTTGAAATAAAAAAAAGTATTCCATTAATTTCATTCGATGTTCTTTGCGTAATGGTGTTTCTAAAATATCTTTTAAACTGGGAGTCAGATTTTTAATGTCTATTAAACATTCATCATACACTTTTCCCAATACCGAATCATTTTCAATATCTTTAGGAACGTCGAATTCGAAATCATCGTCATCTTCATCTTCGGTTTCAGATGATTCTGTATCTTCATCTTCATTAAATGACGAGTCGTCTTCATCTTCTTGACTATCATTATCACCAGTACTACTACGACTACCATCATCGTCTTGATCCGATACTTTATCGAATTGAACCTTCTTTTTCTTTTCATGATTGTCTACATTTAAAGCCGACTGACGACGTGTCGTGGAAGAAGATGAAGACGGTACTATACACAAACGTAATCCTTTGGAACGTCTTGTCTCTACCATCTTTTAGTCGTATTGTTTATACAAATTTAAAATATATCCTTAAATTAAAAAATAAAAATCATTTTTAATTTTTGTCATTACGGTAAGAAGGGGTTGTAGAGAAAACCGAATGCCTACAAGAATTCAAAATTTGAAATGGTATTATTTACGACCGTTTTAGAAAAGAAAGAAATACCGTAATGACACAAAATCTTTTTTTTGGACTAAAATTGTCTAAAACGGCCGTCAATAACGCCATTTAACATTTTTACCTTTTTATAAAAATCGGACTTTGTCCGATCAACAATAAATTTATTTAGTAATTTATTGGCGATTACGGTAATGTGTATGCACATATATGAGCCTCTTTACTGTCATTCTTTCCGGGCGTGAAAATTTTAGTCAAAAAAACAGATTTCTTGTCATTACGGTACCCTCCTTCTCTTACATCTTTATTTCAACATGGCTAATACATGTGTACATGCTTGTTCACAATGTTTGGCATGTTTTTCTGTTTTACACATCTGATGACAGACTTTGACCATGGCTTTACAGTGACGCATGCTTTCCTTTCTGCACAATGGAGAACAATGTGTGGGTCGATTTAGACACATGATTACACCCTTACATGCCAACATGCACAGTTCACAAATATTGATGAGTTCCGTTGAACCATGTTCGATACATTGACTCTTACATTTGCCACATTCTTCTTCACATTTGTAAAGTGCTTTTAATAATGACGATAATGTAGTCGAGGACATGATGGACGATAAGATGAAGTGTTTTCTTTTTTATCAATGAAATAAAAAAAAAAGTTTAAACAATTGATTTTTTTTGTAAAAAGACAGTATTCCCGAGCGGTCAAAGGGGTGAGACTCAAGATCTCATGTTTCGACTTCGTGGGTTCGAATCCCACTGCTGTCAAAAACGCCATGAAAAGAATACCGTAATGACAAAAAAACAGATTTTTTGTCATTACGGTATTCTTTCTTTCCAGGGCGCGTGGAAAATATATAAAAACATGAGAAGAGACGATCAAAATGAAAAAAATTGTGGGAAAAGAAGAGAGAACGGGTCATCGATGGAGTACAAAAGAAGATGAATCTTTAATGAAACATGTATTAAAAGGTGATACAAGTGTCAAAGATCTTTTAAAAAAACATGGAAGAACATCATCGGCTATAGGATATCGAATAAATAAATTATTATTCGAAAAATATGGACAAGAATTTCAGAATATTTCGAATATTTCGAACAGAATGGAGTGGGACATTTTGTGGGAATCGTTTTCTTTACGAGATGATATTCTTCAATTGACATTTGATTGTCATTTAAAGTATCAAAAGTATAAAAACCCAAAAGAGGGTTCAACTTCAATTGTACCTAACACGTCGGTAGAGTCACGTTTTTTGACAATTGAAAAACGATTACATAGTATAGAAGAAAAAGTTGATGCATTGTTGTATACAAATACCATTCATTAAGGATATTCGAAATAATCACGCCATGAAAAGAAGTATTCAAATACCGTAACGACAAAAAATCCTTTTTTTTTTTCTCACTCAAATTTTATCAAACGGC
>Ga0194133_10009803_pt1 | contig 10909 bp, 4 predicted proteins | sample TA2KigOf40mmetaG_FD_155448 | JGI IMG/M metagenome (GOLD analysis project Ga0194133, IMG submission 155448) | Freshwater microbial communities from Lake Tanganyika, Tanzania - TA2015055 Kigoma Offshore 40m | ecosystem: Environmental > Aquatic > Freshwater > Lake | place: Tanzania: Lake Tanganyika...
CTATCTATCTATCTATCTATCTATCTATCTATCTATCTATCTATCTATGTAAAAGTGACTGCTTGTAGGTATGTATCTACCTAGGTCCCCTTTTCACGTCCCGAATCGCTGGACCAATCTCAACCAAATTTTGCACAGACTTCCCCACCAACTCAGAGAAGGTTCCTAACCCAAGCATGACCCCGCCAACTTGACCCCTGTACCCTGGGGTACCCCAAACTCCAAAACCAAAATGGGTCATGGCAGAGAAAACTTTGTGTAACGTAAAATGCCCAGTTGGCTAGTAGATATATAAAAAAAATTTCCCGGGCAGCGCTGGGGCCCGGTTGGCTGTTGGCTAATAAAATGCGAGGTCCTAAATATGTATCAGGATTATTGGGGTACTAGCCAGAGTTAAAGTTTCCCCTGGGTAAGATATCAAATTGTCCTCTGCTGGATTGCCAAAAAACCCTCACAGCCAGCCCAATAATAACTTTCACATTGTTTCAATTTTGATGGGATCATTTTCCACTCTAAACTTTCTTGGTTTGTATTGTTTATAAGATTATCTCCTTTTTCTCATCTTCATCTGGAAACCTGTGAATCACCTGGACTTAAATTTCTACCTCTGAGAATCTGATGTCACAATGTGATGCAGTGACAGAAAAGAAATGAAATAAACTTAATGAAGGAAACATGCCTTTTCTATGGTTTGATATTTGTACCAAGAGTGCTCAATGCCTGAGTCCAATATACTTTACCCAAGGAGTATTATGATATGCAGTGACCCTTTCATCATTTTAACACTCTGCACTTTTTATGCTTTTTTAATGAATGATACCATAAAACGACTACATCAGATGCAAACTGTTTAACTACATCAAAAAATTTTATTTAGGTATTACTAGTGTGGGGGAGGTAGGCTTAACTCTCTTAGGCTACGGCTAGCACTTGAGATAGAGAAAGGGCCCTGACCCGACGCGAGCATACTTTTGACCTGCAGTAAATAAGGGGCCGACCCGAAAAAGATTTTTTTGACCCGAAGGGAAAAATTTGAAAATTTGTGTATTTTAGGGGAAATTTTCCAAACCCAAAACAAAGATGGCTGACCTTACCCAACCCGGGCAAAAATTTTTGACCCAGACCCATCACTTCCTTGATATAGGTCAATTAGGGCAATCATGAGTGAGAGATTGCACTAAAAGACTGTGAATCACCTGGACTTTTCTAGTTAAGAGAATCTGCTGTCGCAATGTTATGCAGTCGAGTCAGAACAGAATTGAAATGAACTAAATGATTAAGGAAACATGTCAATAGATGAATCTTTAGTTAATACTTTTTATTTTTTGTCAAATTAACTTATACTGCTACAGGAGACAGGGCGAAAATGCCAAATTTTAATGCAGTGGTTTAAAACTTTTGAAGCTGGCAAAAAATTCACTTTCACTTTTATTCATGAAAATGTTGGAAAAACTGGTTTAAAGCTTACACTTCACCTCCACAAACTAAGTCTACTTAGCCCAACATTTTTGAATATCGTTGAGTAGTTACATTTGACACTTTTTCAATGAATGTTGAATGATTCAATGCTGCAGTTTTTGCTCTTGTGTCTGACAGTAAGTTAGCAAACAAAGGTGAAAAGTTACTGCATTGCAATGCTGTTATAGTCTATGTGTATTGAGGGTCTTTGGTGTTGAGTGTTTGAGATTAGGTCTCAAAGTTGAGGTGACACTCAAGATACTATGATCTTTTGACCAATTCAAGTTCGCCAATACCAGTTCGCCCAATGCAAGTTCGCCCAATCCGAGTTCGCCAACTATGAACTAATATAACTACGAACTCGACTACAAACTCATATAACAGGAAGAGACAATGTCAGCACCAAGGCTCAACAGGAGCTAAGAAGATAGCGTCCCCAGCAAGCGACGCCACTTTAAGAGGAGGAAGGGTGGGACAAATTCGTCAAATCAAAGGTAGATTCAAAGAAACGAGTGCGGGGACCGAAAAGGATTGATGCACCACGCTTGACCCACCTGACCCAGCTGGCAGGCAACCACACACCTTTACTTATGAAATAGAGAAAGCCAGAGTGTAACAAGAAAGAAAATGGTAATGACCAGTCTGACTGGCCTTCCTATCTGGTCAGGGAGGGTCAACTGCCCCCTCCCTTTGCTTGTTTGCTAGAGCACCTCGAGAAAGCTTACTTTTCATTGCACAGAAAAGTTAATCCCTTTTTTACTATTTACACCTCAAGCATTTTGAAAATTAGCTCGAGTATATAAAATCATTGTAAATGGAAAACTAAAAAATATAATCTAGTAGATTTTTCATTCTAGATCTTTTTTATCTTTTCAAGAAAAAGGGGGCGACTTTCTTCTGTCATTAATAACGTCAGCAACTTCCTAAGGAACCAGATATATTTCCTAAAGTCCCACCATCCTGGTCCTTATTTTTCTACCCACCCAAAACCATTTTCCTCACAATTAAATATTTAATTTGCAAGTAGAAATTACTTTCCTTATCTTTTTAAAAATAGTTAAATGGTTAAATGTGAGAATGGAAAAGTTTCTCCACAAGTTGTGTTAAAGTATTTCTTTTCTGTCTAAAAAATCTTCTTTCTAATGACTTTACCAGCTTCTAACTTCTGCAATTTCAAATGCCCATCCATGCCTGCTTCAAAGTTAGATGTAAATTTATCCTAAATTGGATCAAATACTTTTGGCACAGAAACTGGTGTGAAAATGTCCCAGGGTACTTTTCATTTCAATTGCATAACCTTTTCTTGGCATTTAATTTTATGCCTCTTGGAATGAAACTTCCTCTAGGATGGTTTTTCACAAGGTTCAAAGTAAAAATTTACATGTTAATCCAGAACTTGAGCTTAAAATGTTAATTGTATCTCACGAAAAATTTACGACAGATTGTCGGAAAAAACATCAATCAATCATAAAAGTATTCACAAAATTTTCAAGTCATGTCAGAATTTTTTTCTGTGTGTGACATTCTCTGTGGCAAACTAGTTATGAATTTGTTTAAACAAACCTTTTGCTGATTTCCGAGCTTAAACATTGTGAAAAAAAGACCTTCATTTTCTCCTCTCTAGTCATTTCCTCGAAAACTCGTTAACAAAAACTGTTCAAGACAATTTTTTGTTTAATTTTCAAGCCTAAATTGATGCCCTTCTTGTAACCATTAAATTTGGGAAACAGAAGCAGCCTAGCAGAGATGGAAGATGTGAATTTCGTTTTCGTTTCTTGGCAAAAGACATGTGAATAAAAGCAGACAAGGAATACACTTTTTCATGTAATTTATTGGTTCATTAAAGAAGAAAAGAATTCATAATTTTGATGAGAAAAAAATGGGTTAGAATATTCGTTTTATACTTGATAATAATTCTAAGAAGATTAGTGTTTCATTTGTCTTCTGTTAGACAATTATTTTTGGCACTAGAGTAGAACTTCATTTACAGCTAAAGGAAACTGTTATTTCAAAAATCCTCATTAATGGTAGTTTAAAGAAAAGCTAAACTAGCTTGAATTCTCAATGGTTTATCTATGTAGACTATCTCTGATAGAGGATACATAAGTCTCGTATGGAGTTGCTAAGATGAGATAGAGACGTCGTTGGTAACTTAACTCTAACCAAAGACTATGAACTATCCTCCTCTTATAAAAATAAAAGACTGATGTAAAAAATGCTCATAGTACTTTATATGGGTTAGTAAAATGGGAATACGATCTTTTGCCACACACCCATTCATCATATGCCAGTTTGCCACAATCGGTTCACCATAGTCAGTTTCCCATATGAGCCAGTTCACCAACTACGAACTCATTAAACATAGTTGCTAGTTCAATGAGTTTGTAGTGGTGTGGGTTGGTTGGGTCAGGTTAGGTTAGGTTAGGCTCATATGGCAAAACGGCATACGGCAAATTGGCGTATGGCTGAACAGCAAATGGCGAACTGGTTCGTATGGCAAACTGACTATGGAGAACTGGCATATGGAGTGCTGGAAAATAGCAAAATGACATCATATCTAGCAAAACACTTAATCTTTGATAACTTAATATAAAATAAAACTCAAATCTAGCTCTAATTATCCGCCCAAAGTAACTTACATCTAAGCAAATAGAAAAATAACTAGGTCACATTGTAAAGGCACACACGCCTTTTTATGGACATGTGAAGCAGGAGCACTTGGGGATCATACGTGGAGAGAGGGTTGTGTGATCAAAAATGGTAAAATACCTCAAACTTAAATCTAAGTACCGAAATCCTTGTGGGTTATCTACATCTTTAAAGTTAAGTTGGTGTTTATTTTGGAGCAAAGTCATGCATCAAGTCGATAAATTTTACCATGAGGAATAATTTGAATTACCTTTTTTATACAGTGGTAAATGTTTTCATATGGGTATTCTGGGGTTACCCAATGGTTTCAACTTCATTTCTTTTGTACTAAGTTTTATTCTTCATACTTTGCAAATTCATTCCTTGAAAATTGTAAACATGATAATTTGATAATTCAAAATTCATTCAGATAAAATTGGAATTTCAAATTACATATAAAGAAATACGGTCAGTTTTCAAAACATCGAAAGCCCTAATACTGAAAAAAAATCAAACAAAAGAAAAATATTGTGTGTATTTTTTTGCAGCACAATTTTTCATTCTCTCTTTCAATTATTTCTAACATCAAAAGTGAACCAGAATTTCATTTTTTGTACACTTTGTACTGCACTTCTTTACCATCTAATTGTCAAAAAGAAAATGATAAAAGATTGAAGTTTTTATCCTTATTAAGCTTTAAATCTAGAAGGTATTTTTAATAGAGTTTTCTCATAAAGAGCAGATTGTTTTCTGTCTTAAAAGTTCTCAAATTTCTTTCTAACTAAGAAAATGTTTACAAGGTTTCTAACAAAGTTTGCTGGAGGTTCATTTTACATCTTTTTTGTCTCATTCTTTTCCTTACACATTTAAGTGTTTGAGTATAATGTTTGAATTAAAAAAATGTATCTCTATAGGTTTGATCTTCCCTTACATCTTACTTAGGCACCTCATTTAATATTGTTCCTGAACCTGAGGCATTGATGATATTCAAATCTATATTGATGGATGGGTATTTGAAAGAAGGCTTGTGATCCATCTTTCACACAAAATGTTAATGCTTGTCTTGTATAGAAATTCTGGGCATGAAAATTTCCCAATAAAAAAACCAAGATTGCCTTTTCGTTTCTTGAAAAAAAGTTAAATTCTGTGGCTTGTCAAATGCACGAAGCCACTCATAAGTCAGGTAAAAAAGTTACATTTTCGAATGATATTCTCAAGATATCTTTTGATAAATTAGGCTTTTTTTGCCCTAAAGAATTTCAGCTCAACAGGGTTTCAATCCAACTGATAATAAATTTAGGCTTTAAGTTTTGTGGTTCAATTAACTCTAAAAGTTGATTCAATTTTGAAAAAAAGCAACTTTTTTAGTATAAAATGTCTGAAAAAAATCATTTTTCAGATGTGTTGACATGTTTGAAACTTCCAAACCATCTTCTAAAATGGACGGCTGGTCTGAAAAGTGCACGTTTAAGTGAAGTTGCTCTGTTGTCAAGACCAGAATCAAAAATACGCATCATAAACTAGAATTTGAGAAGAATTGAACGCTGCTTTGCTTCTTTTTTTGAGTTGCAGTATTTTGAAAAGACATGCTTAGAATAAAACTTCAATGATTAGACAAAGACAGAATAAATTTTCTAATGCGATGTTGGAAGAATAACTTGTTGGTCAGGATTTAAACTTTAAAGGCCAGCATTTCAAAACATTATCAGGGAAAGAAAGTGTTCCATACAGAAACATCAAAATCTGGGTTTTTAGGCTGAGAAATTTATGGAGATTTTAATTTGAAAAATGCAGGTCTTATTGCCTGTTAAGCGTTGTACAAATGGTGGTTATAGCATCAGGCTAGGAATTTGAGGGTCGTGGGTTGAAACCCAGGCACTCCATGCAACCTTTGACCTCAGGTTGCCTCAATTACAATTATTCCCAGCCATTGATGAAGAAATTTGCAAGACACACTAAAAAAGTTAAAAAAGACAGTTTCCTAAAAATGCCAATAAAAAGTCTAAAAATTTTCAACAGGGGCTACTCTGATCCAGGTTGTTTAACCTTTTAGGCAATTGAATCTTTCATCCCTATTCACCCTACATCAATGTTCTTTTTCATGGTGCTTTCTTTTCACCAAAAAATAAGGTGACAAAGAATTTTTCATTTTACTTGAGTGTGTCTGTTTAAGCTGGCTCAATGACTAATAAAAAGATGAAAACAGGAAAGATATTTGTCCAGCTCATGTGAAAAGATTCACCCCCATGTGAAATGCACCCTTTAAACACACAAAGAACGCTTATGGAATTTAAAAACAAGTATAAATATAGAGTGGGGACATTAAAAACTTTCCCAAAGGCTGGGGAAGAATCAAACAGCTTATTTTTTACAAAAAAAAGTTCAGAAAAAAAGTTTTTTTCATGGAAATGTGAAAGATTCTTCCAGGTTTGAACCACTCAGACCCAAAGGAAATAGGCCAATAGAAAAAGCTCTCTGTTGGCCATTTGAGGATAAGAAAAATGGTTAATATTAAACACCCTAAATGGGTAGAAGAGTTTGGATATTTTCTTAATGCTATCTTGCTGTTTGGCTATGATCAAAGGTCAACAACTGGAATAAAAATTGCTTTATTTTAAGCTTGACAATAACATGTAATTTAAAAATTGTTTCTTTACAGAAAAGCTTTAAAATTTTCAGCATAATTTGATTTTGCCTATCTAAGACTTTTTACCACTTGTAATAAGGAGATGCAATTAATAAGAAAAGTTTCAAGACATCAACTTTTTTCTTTTTTTGTTACTCTTTGTTGAAGAAAAAGTGCAGCAAAAAAATTCCCCATAATCTAAAGTTAAAAAGTTGTTACCCAACTATTTAAATATGAGAGATTATTCCAAAGATAAGTTAAAAAGAAGCACTTAATTTATCTTTTTGAAACATTGTCAAGAAGATTCTTAGAAATTTCTTTTTCCACTTTGCTCTGTTCTAATATGAAAGTCTTCAAAAGCTGAAATATTTTGAATAGGTGTAATTTGGTTTGTGGATTATGAGATCCATTAAGATAACAAAAACTTTTTACTTTCTTTGGTAATGATCATGGTTTTGACAGAAAACAGTCCTAAAAACTTTTTTAAAACAAAGAGAAGAAAAAGAAACTCTACTTTTCAACAAGCAGAAAAAGTTTATTAATTAGGTATCAGTTAACAGAAAATTTCAAGATGTATATATGTTTTTTTCCTAAAACAAACTTTATAGTTCCATTGAGAGTTTTCCAAGGTCTGATGAGTGCTTTTCAAAGATCTATAAAGTTACTTTATTTCAACAAAAATTGTAATTGAAAATGTAAGTTGAACTCACACCCAAGGTATTTTAGTGTTCTCCAGAGAATCATTGTGAGCTTCCATTTTGACAGAAAGTAAGAAATATTTTATTCTAAATTACCCTCTTCTTCAAATATGGCTCAAGCTTTCTTACAAAAATTTGAGGTACATCCAATAAGTAAAATTTAAGCATTTTCTATAATGCCAAAAATCTTAGCGAGAAAACTCACATTTGTGATTTCAAATTGAACGACAAAAACATCAAAGTCAATGTTTCAGAAACTATTTAAAGATAGTTGTTTCAAAGTTTTATTTTCGATGGTAAAGTTAAACTAACTGGAAGAGAAAAGGAAAAAAACTTGTCTTTAATACAAACAACACATTTTTGTTCCCATGGGAGTAAAATAAAAGCCTAAAGTTTGTAAGTGCTCAGAAGGTTCAACTTTTAAATTTCTTTTTCAAAAGGGATATAGAATAAGAACCCTTTTATTGTTTACAAATGGAAAAGACTTTAACACTTTCTGTAAAGATTTTTTAAGGGAAGAAAAAGTTCACCTTAGTGGTTTGTATCATTTAAAAATATATCAAAAAAAAGATTTAAAAAAAGTTTACCTGAAAGCAAATATTACAGTGTTTATCAAACCAGCATATTCGCTACCCAGACCTGGAAGGAAAACACCATCACAGATTCAAGGCTGAACATATAACCAACTTGGTGATACTGAAACTACAAGAAAATATTTCCCAACTTCTTGATGCCAACCATAAAGGTTTAATGTACTCACTAGACTTTCTTGTGACGTTTGACCTCCTGAGGCCTAACACCTTTAGGAGGTCACTGAGAAACAACATTCACTCTGATATAGGGTCGCTGTGGCCTAATGGCTAGAGAGCATCTTACTGAGAAATGGGAGACTGGGGTTCAATCACCCGTCTGGGCATAATCTCTGACCCCTGGATTTGCCTTAATGAATCATTTCCAGTAGCTGATTATCTCAGGATTGATTGTTGCACAGAAGCTTAATTTATAACTAATTGTCTACTCTTAATCTTTGACTCTTAATTATGAAAAAAATACAATCAAGTGACTGGAAAACACAACTTTCAGTGACATGAATTGTTGTAAAGTCATCACCTCTAGGTATTAGAATAATCAGTTCCTTAACAAAAAAAAATCAAATTTTCTCAGCTATCAGAAATTTGTAGTAGGTAGAAGTGAATGGTCACATATCTGAGGAAAAGTCACTCCACATTAGATGTGTACAGGGGCCAAAACTATTCAATCTTTGTATGAGAGAAAACATCGACAAGGTTAATGGTCAGCACCTTACCACATGGGCAGACAACACATATGTTTTTGCCCCTATGTCCACAAAAGAGGAGCAAATTTCAGAAGTGCAAAATACCCTAAGCTCACATCTTAACTTTCTCAACGAAATGGGCATGTTTACCAATCTCAGCAAGACTGAAGAGGCCATTTTCTCAAGAGCAGGAGATTTCGAACGAGTGAAGATTATAGTGGCTGGAAAAGATTTAACAGTCCGTGAAGGCTCTTAGGGTTTTATAATTTCCTAAAATAGAATTTCCAAGTGGCAAGAAGGCAAAAAAATTAAACTCTGCTGTCAGTTTTATTAGATCAAAAATTATTTAGGAGGTGCTTTCACAGGGCTAACCTGGACCTTCTAGGCAAAGACAGACCCATTACCTAGGCAAGATACCAATCAGCCAGCTTGGTAATGAAAATAATCATTGCAAGACTTGCTAATTGTAAACTCATTTGTGGAAAGGTTGAAACCACACCATTACAATTTCTACTGCAAGGCAAATCTTGGCATAGGTGGTCAATCATTCACTAACAGAACAGCAGCTTTACTTAATGACTTAGACTTTGATTGGAAAGATGGAATGTTGAATGACAAGCTAATAGGAAAAGACTAAAAGTGCATTGCAAAATGGCAAGGCAAGAGCTGAAGAGGTGGATTTTTTCCCTGGGCTGGTACACAGTTTTTCTTCCTCTGATACTCACCTGCCTCTGCAGTCCCAATGCCAAGAAACTCAATCTCATGGTTATAAACTATTTTATTAATTTCAGGAAAAAGTAAACAATGGTAAATTCTGATCTCTTTTGAAGTTTGTAATAAGATCTTTTTTCCCAAACGCGATTTCCTGATCAATAACTTTTTTTTACATTTCTAAAGATGCAAATTCTTTATTTTATGGTGCACTTTTTACAAAAAAAAGAAAAATCAGAACCGATCTACTTACAAATATTTTCCATTTTGCTATTCGTGCCCTTTTTCAGTCAAAAGTAAAATAGAATGATCGATGGTGAGGAAGTTGAAATGAGCTTGGCTTTCAGTTGAGGCCATCCAGGGTACCTCAATAAGTTTCTCCCTCAATTTCCATAAATTGTCATGTGTGTAAAGTACAATTTTAGCTATAGGAAAGTAGGAAGAAATAAACATAACTCAGAAAATTCAAAAATGAAAAGTACAAAATCTCTTGAGATATTTTGATTGAGAAAGCAGTATGAACCATTTATATGCAATATGCTGTAAAATATTTTCCCTTGAGAGTATATCCTTTGACTGTGAAATTTGATCATTCTAAAATCTAGTTTGCAAAAGGATTTTTTATTTTTTATAAAAGTATAAACATGCAAATATACTTTTTAATGCTTTTTCCATGCTGATAATTTCTTTTTCAGTCTATTGTGTTCATGGCAAATTAGACAGATTCAAACATTAAATTTTTGCCATTTTTGTCTTTGAAAAAAATGGGTGTTGTGAGATGGAAAAGGCTCGAATTTCCCTTGAGTGTCATTCTACTTTAAGAAATTGCACCACAAAAGACTGTACTAAGAGGAGATTCAAAGTATGAAATGAGCAATAGAATCTCAAAAGGACTGGAATTGTTTTCTAAATCAAGGTTTGGAACTCTCATATTTTATAAGGCAACAAAAAGTTTCTCATAAAACTTGTTTTTGTGTGTCATATTTGATGGTGAATTGAAAAATATGGCAAAGTGGAAAATTGCTTTTTTGTCAGTGTCTCTCAAACCAACTTTGTTTCAAATATTTTATTTCATAATTCTAAAGAAAAGATTTACAAAACATCACTTAGAGGGATTTCAACTTTCAAATTTTTTTTTCAATTTATTTAGTGTAGTTTAAATATGGTATAACAATAAATGTCTTGTTTCAGAATGTATTTTTCTTCCATTTACTTTATTGGTTTACTTTCTGTTTTGGAAATCGAATCATGGCTTTTTTATATTCAGAGTTTCTAAGATCTTTAGATCTTTCTTTAAGTTTTGTTTCAAATGGAGTCAATTTCTAGGAAAATGCATTTTTCCATGTTAAGAACTTTTGGGCACGAAATTAAATTGAAACTTCACTTTTCGAAAGAAAGTTAATCAAAAAACGCTTTTTCAAAAAGAAGCAATTTTGTTTTGTTAATATTTACACATTTTGGTCGAAGGTTCACGAATAGGAGATTAATCAATTTACAGCTTTTTAATGATTC
>Ga0194133_10009805_pt1 | contig 10908 bp, 10 predicted proteins | sample TA2KigOf40mmetaG_FD_155448 | JGI IMG/M metagenome (GOLD analysis project Ga0194133, IMG submission 155448) | Freshwater microbial communities from Lake Tanganyika, Tanzania - TA2015055 Kigoma Offshore 40m | ecosystem: Environmental > Aquatic > Freshwater > Lake | place: Tanzania: Lake...
GAGGTCAAGTCACTTTCTTCATAGCCACGCCAGTTTCCGTTGGGGCCTGGCAATCCCATGAAACGTTCGGAAACGTACGATTCTGCAAAGAGAATATGTTTTAAAAAGATGAAAATGGTGGAGGGTTTTTTTTTAGAAGGAACCCACCATAATCTTGATATTTTGCTATGGGTGCAACTGCCACACTGCAACTGATGGCTTTGTCTTTGTCCTCTGTCATCACTCTAAGCGCCAAATGTCCTCCATGACCCTGGCCCCAAACTGCAACTCTACCACTGTCAATGTAGTTGAGTTCTTTCATTAGGTATCTAAATAATAATAAGTCAAGGTATGAGTAGAAAAATAATTTCATCAAATTGATTGAGCTTTGTTTTAGTGACATTTCATAACATAAGTAATCATTTTTATTTGACTCCAATAAGGATTTTAGCGAGTTATGCGCTGGACAGTCTAGAAGGTGTGTGAGTGAAATGAGAGAGCGTGTGTAAAATCCCAGTGATGATATACCCAATCAAGGAATGAATCAACTGTTTATTGATGGAATGGTAGCCCTTTATATAGGAGAGACTTGGGTCAGAGTGGTGACAAATAAGAGTGATAAGCAAGTTGCCACTAGCTGATTGGAGGGGTAATTATTTCTGCGCAGAAAATACTGTTTTGGACAGATAGGTGTAGGAATGAATGATCAGGTGTCAAACTATCTTGAAATGAGTAAAATGAAAATATGATGAAATATTGTAAGCAAAATAAAGAAAAGAACTTAAATTGAGCACATTGCATTCTTGAAACATTCTTTTTGCATTCCAGTGTGAAGAATTTTAAGGATGAGCAATGATCCAGCCTCCAGCCCAATGATTAATATATATAAAACCCTAATGTATGTCCTGTCACGCAGATGGGGAAAGAGGTGGGCAGGGCAAAAAAGGGGGAGGGGCACCACTTGCCACTCAAAAACCTACTCATAATATATATAAAACCCAACCGCCTGTCCCTCCATGCATACATGGAGGGGTGTGTGGCACTAGAGCAAGGGTGTGTGAAACTGGGGAAAAACAATTGCTATAAAAATGGCAAAAAGTATCTCATCCGGTACCACTGCAGCACACACCGCACCTTAAGACTTCAAAAAACATACTCACCGCTTAAACCCTGATACAAAGTGATCTCCCTCCTACTTATGTTACACACAGACATATGGTAGACAAATGAGGATATTTTAAGGGGCTAATTGTAAGAAAAAACTTATTTTTACAGTCTAAAGTTTTTAGATTTCCCTGTTAGATTATCTTAATCTATTGACTTGATTTTTTTATCTTGTGAAAATATTATATCCTGTTTACTTGAGCACATGATAAGAGTCTTTCGTCTCGAAGACACCGATTTGTCGAAAAACTGCATGTTTGAAAGTGTCACCGTTGGCACCAGAACCTCGAACATCAACAAGGGCTACAACAAAATCTTTGGCACTACTCAGGTAACTGTCAAATGTTAACTTCCACCGGGCATCAACGAGTTGCTTTCCGGGGTCATCTTGACTGCAAATAAAAAGTAAGAAACACCTGAAATCTATTTTCATCAATATTTGAACCCAAACTCCCCCAAAGTTAGGGCAAAACAAAGCCATTTAAGGTTGATGTTCACATTGTAAAGGGTATCATGGCCTGGTCTGGAGTAGTGATGGGTCAGGTCAGCCATCTATGGTTTTGGTTTGATTTTGGAAAATTTCCCCTAAAATGTCAAATTTTCAATTTTTTTCCCTCCTGGTCAAAAAAAGTACCCGGGTCAAAGCCTCTTATTTACTGCGCCTAATACAATTTTAAAAAAGGAAGAAAATCTTACAGATGAAGTAAAAGAGGGAACTTGAATTCCTCAAAATCTCTGAATCCGGGAGGTAAAAGCAACTGAACTTGTGCTGGTGTCCTTGATCCAGGAAGAGGTACTGTCATATAACGGATTTGTGGCAAAGCTATCTCCTGAAGTTTTGAACTGAGCTCTTCATTCTGATAGAGCCATCTCAAAAACTAAATGATATGTTGAGAAAAATGTAGTGATAAAGCTCGTTTTTCTTTTCTCAATTCAATTGATTAACTGTATTGGAAGGTAGTGAAAACAATCTCATTGTTGGAATCTGTGGACCCAGACATTCCAGGACATAAAAACTTCTGCTTGGACTAATGTGAATTTTGGCATAATCACAACGTTCACCAATGTGATTGTTGCTGAAAACATTGTCATCCTCCTCTAAGATGAAGTCATCTAAAAAAACATCTTTGATTCCAACAGTTGCACTGTTCGTAAACAAGTCCACCAAAAATAAAAGTCAAGTGTGGTTTCAATGAATTCTATTTCATAACTGATCTCAAATAAACATTACTATTACAACGCCAGTCCTTCCTGCAAGGTGTGTGAAACGTTCTAGGTTAGAAGAGCGAGCTGTATAGCCGGAGAGTCCTCCAAAGAGGAATGGGAGGGCTTGGTGATCCAGCTTATAGGACCCAAAGATTAGAATGGAAAATAATAATCTATCAAGAGTTTTTACATTAAAGATAATTTGGCTGTGAAATAAGATCTCTAAGGCTGGTATTAAAGGCTCCAATTCTCAGCATGCCATTAACCTTAAATGCTTCTCCACTCAGGGGAATAAAATGCATTATGGAGTGTTGAATTTATAGCAATGTCAATTAACTTAACAATCAATTTTGGAGCTGCAAAGTTCCCCCCAATTTAGCTTCTTATAATATAAATTTTTTACATAAAATAAAATTACCTTGTTTACAAGTTAAACATTCCTTTTTTGTATCACCCTTATCATCTTTTTTGTATTGAAGTCGAAAAAAGTGTCTGAAGCCTTTAAATTTTTGGTTATTTATTTCTGATTGTCCAAATTTATCTTCATGCAACTTACCTGGCCTGAGTAACAAAGTTGATAAGTAATATCTGTAAAGTGTAAAATTTTAAAAATTGAAAATGTCTTTAAAAAGGTTTTTACAATCTCACATGGTTTTGTTGTCCTCATCCCAATCAATGATTTCTGTTACTTCAAACTTTCCATGGGTGAGAGGAATTGCATTGTTGCTTGCTAAAACACTACTTTGCCCAGAGTCCAGATCGACCATAACAATCTAAAATTTGATTCAGTTTTTTGCCCAAGTAGAATATATATACTTCAAAAGTTATTGTTATAAATATACCTGAGGAAAATACCCAGCAGAGCTGTCTCTTACAGGCCTTATTGTTACTAAAGACTTTTTATCTTTGGAAATTTTGGGACATCCAGGTCTTGGCTCCACCCAGCCTTGCCCACCAGGGCTTTCTTCTCTATAAACCTTAAAACTAAAAATTAGAGTTTTCCTTTGTCAGGATCACTTTAAGAAATTACTTCAGAACATTTGAATTGTGGATGTGAACAAAGTGTGACGGATGACAAATTCTGAAGTCGATTCATCCAAACAATACTTATTGTGTTGTTGTCTACCCATTGAGCTGATGTAAAATACTGGTCAATGCTGAAATAATGTTAAAAGATATCAAATTAAGATCTAGAAGGATTTCAGGCTCAAATTTTGATGCTGGAAACTTTTTTTTTTTAATTATGTGTCTGATGAAATCAATGATGACAGGCCCTTTGAATCCTGACAGGGAATCATTTTTTGTGAATTGTGTGGCAAACCGTGGTAAAAGGTTTACCGAGGTGCCAGGATTTGAATTCATACCCTCGGATCCCCAGCCAGATCCCTAGGCCATTAGGCCACAGTGATCCCTTTTTACCCAGATTCTAACTGCAAAACAAAAACAACAAGATTCATGGAATAAGTTGTTTGCCATTGCCCTCTTTTCACCATACTTGGTGGAGAATCCAACCTCTTCCATCCAATCATTAATATATATAAAACCCTAACGTCTGTCCCGTCATGGGGGCGGGGAGGGGCGTGGCAGGCACGGGAGGGGGGCGGCTTAGCCGCTCCTGAACGTGCTAGTAAGTTGTAATAAAATAGTAAAAACATGATTCTCATACAGAATTAATAAAATAAGAGTTTTTAAAATATGTATGGTAAATCCTAGTGACGGGGCAAATGCTTCAAGAAACGAGACCAATGAGACTAACTAGGTCTATATATTTGTTGAATTTGCTGGGTTTTATACCCTTGAGACAGATCAGGATATTTTGACTGTCGGATCAGAATATTTGAATAGTCGGATCAGGTCAAGGACCCGGATCAGGAATAATTGGAGTGAAACTAGATCAGGGGCTTACCTGTCACGGCTTGCTGGGAAGGTAAAGGTAAATATATTTTAGTATGCCAAGCAATTTTTTTCATTAAAGGCACACTAATTGGTTGGGTCAAAGGTTACTCAGAGGTGCCCATCCGGGATTTGAATGCCGAACCCTCAGATTACCACCCTGATGCCAATCATGCCATGACTACCCAGCCAGGCAGCCACTGCTACCCTCAATTACAGAAAATTTTAAATCATAAAAAATTTACCTTTTATCAAAATGGGTTGGAGGTGTGACTTTAACTTTTTCAAAACTGTCTAGATTAATGACCTCAAATCCAAACTTTGGAATAGCAGAACCAGCCTTGAATTTTTTTTAGATCAATTCAATTGTTCAATTCAATTTCTATTCTTTCAATTTTACCTTGGAGTATCTCACAAAAGTTTCTTTCGATCTGACAGGTTCACCGGGGTGACCCCTAACAAACGGGTCAGTTTCAAATTCATGTAGAGAAACAGTCCCAACTTCAGTGTCGTCAAACATTGCATATAAAAGCTTGCTTCCAGAGGGAGAGAACCAAGCTGCCTTTGGAGTCTTAAGAATATGTTCTGTAAAAAAGTTTTTTGCATATATTTTAAATTGTCTAAGAAAAAATAAAATTTTCCAGCTTTTTCATACCTTCATATAATCTGTCTGTGATTCCATTGTAGATAGTATTGAATTTTCCATTGAAAGTGAGTCTCTTGGAGGTGGAAATACACTTGGAAATATCTGGTATGTAATAAAGATCATTTTCAAGCACAGCAATAGCTGAGTGACCCACAGGAGACCACCACAAAAACTGAAATTGGTCTGTGCTATTAGGTCCAATGATAACATCTGATTGTAACCTGATAAGTGATAATGAATTTCAGTGAGATTTGTGTCAATTAACAGATAAAAGTATACCTGGTTTTTACTGAATATAATTTGTACGTTGAGTGAGCTTTATTGTGAGAATACAACTGGTGATCATGAGCAATAAGAACATAGCTTAGATCTGCAGATACACTATACTGATTGGAATTAAGTTGGCGCTGTGGATTTTGTAAATATCAATCAATAAAAAAGTTTGTCCAAATAATAATGTTCCAATTACTTACAAAAGTATTGTTTGTCATAAGATTTTTTATCTGATTGTTGCTAAAATTGATGATGGAAAGGCCTTCATAGGAATCCTGGATGATCATCTCCTCGCCTGCAATTGTTTAAAATTTAATAGATATGGATTTTTTGCTGAAATCCACCATGAGCAACACTCTTTAAAATGTCAGTGTTCTGCAGGCAACCACAAAGACCCTGTAACTCAGGCTGCCAGCTAAATTTCAAAAATCCGCACAGCACTTTTCAATGTATGGTGAGTCTGTTTGGAAAATTTGAGTTCTTTAGCTTCAAAAATGTAAGAGAAGCTAGAGTTGACTGAGAGACAACTCCCCCTGACCCTTTAAGTGGATGTAGTAAATCTTAATGCAAATTAAGTAGATGGGTATTTTTTGTGCAGGGAAAAATAATTAACCCTCTTGAGCAACCGATTCTTCTCCCCCCCCCCCCAAACCAAACCCCAAGACCAAGGCGAATTCCCTATCCAATTACATGGAGCCCAGGCTAAGCCACCAGATACCAGATAACTCTCCCTTTTTTTTGCTTTCTACCTCTATCTTTGATCTCAAATTTCTTTCTCAGTTTTACAGCTAAAGAGCTGCAATTTTGCATGGAGATAGTTTAAGCTATATAACCTAAATATTATTATACTCCAAAATGAAGCACAAAGCCAGCATTAAGGTTTTCCTAGACACCAAGCTTAAAAAATGAATTATTGCAGCTTTGGCTGTTTTCCGCCAGTTTTACCAGTTTTACCATTTTTGCCATTTTTAGACAGCGCTGGTAAGACAACTTAATATCTCAAAAGTTCTAGACATTTTATCAACAAACTTAAAAAACAAAAAATATGCACAATGAATTCATCTTTCCAAAAATTTAAAAATATGCTTTCTAGCATCAAAACTCAAGGAAATAAGGGCAAAAATTTATAGCTCCACCCCTACAAGAAAAATAAAAAAAAGGATTGCAGAGCATTGTTGCCCAAAAATTCTTCATTACAAAAATCTAAAAATATGCTTTCTAGCATCAAAACTAAGGGACTTGTTGCAATTGACAGACAGACGGACAGACATCCCTATTGAACTTGAACCCAAAAGCCCCCAAAAAAGACTTCCAGACCTTGCCATTGTACTTCCAGCTACCCTAGAGGACTCCAAATGCAGGACCCTCGCAGGCCTACAAAAAATAGACTCCCTTATAAATTAAACTTCAATAGGGGTCACTTTAACGGCTACACCTCTAAAAATAACTTTTCGACCATGCAATTGTCCTTTGGGTTACCCTGAGGACCCCAACACCTAGACTCTGGTTGCTTAAATCTATTAAAGTATACCTTACCCCCCAAAATCCAGCTGTCAAGGCATCCACAACTCTTCACACTCTCTACCCTGTCACGTTCAGATACGTAAATCTAATCCCTTTCTGGAATACCCAGACTTAATACAAAGAATTTTTTTATCTCTTTTGGACCTTACAGACTAGTGATGGGTCTGGGTCAAAAAATTTTCACCCGGGTCGGGTCAATTTTTTGTGGCTCGGGTCAGGTTGGGTCAGCCATTTCTGGTTTGGGTTAGGATTTGGAAAATTTCCCCTAAAAACGTCAAATTTTCAATTTTTTTTTGCTTCGGATAAAAAAATTGCTTTGGGTCAGGTCGGAAAGTACCACGGTTAAAGCCGGGTTGGCCTCTTATTTTCTGTAGGTCAAGAGTAAGCTCGGGTCGGGTCGGGTTAGGGCCCATCTCTATTACAGACTGAAAAAAGGGTAAAAAGTAAGTTACCAGATATCCATGTACCATTGAATACCAGTGGAATAATATCTTTTGATACTAAATCTTCCACCGACATCTTTCTTCCTCTTACTCTAAGCCCATCATCTGGTGGAGTCATGAGAAGAGCTGCGAAACCAATCAACCCAATCACTGTCAGAATCACCTTGAAAGAATGATAAAAAGATAAAATTTCAGATGTAAAGTTAGAGATATATTGGGTTGAGGCTTAGCATCTTTATTGAAGACTTTTTAAAGCTAGTATCAACTCACAAGTAAAGAAATGGCTATTCCAGTCCAGTTTCTCCGGCTAGGGACGGCTGCAACCAATTCCTTAAAAACAAAGAAATAATGATTAAAAAAATGTTTACCTTCATGCATTGAATTGTTTACTAGCCCCATTCTTTGAATTTAACAGTATTCTACAATACTTTATTGACCGCCAAAACTTCTGGACTGCCAAATTCACGGATCCTTATTGTATGTATTTAAACCCTCCTCTTCTGCAAAAATGTCGATTCATCTAATGACGGTTTGCCTAATGTCATTTTGCCTATGACGGTTCGCCTAATGTTGGTTCGTCTAACGGACAGTTTGCCATAGTCAGTTTACCAAATGGCAAAGACACCAAATGTTGGTGCTCCCCTTCCCTAACCTTGCTAATTAGGGCAGAAGAAACTTGCCCTGCAAGGGTAGGAAGGGGGAAACATGCTTTGGAGTGGTTGGTTGGGTTAGGTTAGGTCAGGTTAGCAATAAATGCCCTTGTGGTTAAAGGCGGATTAGGCAAAATGGCAGTAGGTGAATTGACTATTAGGCAAACTGGCGTAGGAGGCGAAACGACATTAGGCGAACCATCATAGGTAACAATACGAAAGATCATATTAGACGAATCAGCATGTTTTCTTCTCTTCTTCAAATTTACAGTTAGTATCTCACTTGTTTTATTTTTTGACATAATATTAATCAGCTTCTTATACAGTGGTCAGTCTTATATAGTCTTTAAATTGAAAAGGAATTTGCAACAATTTCTTTTAAGATTTAATCCTCTCAAGTCCTATATCTCACTCTTATCTAGTACAAAAAGGAACTTTTATAGCAAAAAAAAGTTCAATATGTAATCTTGTCCTGACTGGGAAAGGTCTTTTAGTGTTTTATTTTAAGGTCACCTCAACATAGTGTCAGTTTTTGGGTTAAATTGCTTATTGGACTAGTTTCTTTTTGTTCTAAGATTGGGCCGAAAAATGATAATTTAACCAAAGAAATGTTATCATCTTCAGCTGCAAAAGAATCTTTCTTTGCCAATGATATTGTACAAACGATGAAATTCTTTTGCTGTTGAATGCAAAAGAGATTTCAGGCCATAATGGCCAATCTGGTGAGATGGATTGCTTGGATATTCAGGCACCTTCTTTGACAATTAGGCATGGTTACGAGCTCTAATTAAACTGGAAATCCTAAAAATTTAGCCTCTCCTATTGTATTATCTGTTAGAATTGGTTTCAAAGGGCCTTTAGTGAGGGATAGATAGAACAAGTGGAACCATTTCTGACTTTATTGGTGTTCCCTGACAAGGATAAATACCGAAAGAAAATGAGTTTATTTGGCAAAAAGAAACAAGCGACACATTTTCTTGCCAAAAAAAAGTGAATTGCTTCTTTACCACGTAGCAGCAACCTTAACAGATGAAAATAAATTTTTTTCTCTTGTTACTATGTCAAATAAAAGAAAGAGAAGTATATATACCTCTTGTGTCTTTTAACAGTGTGGCTTTAACCTAAATCTCACAATAAAATTAGTCAGGTTTCCTCTTTGTGAATGTTGGTTTCTAGTTCAGATCACCAAGTCTAACATTTCTTTTTATGTACTTTAAACTAGAGATAGAGTCCGGGTCAAAAGTTTTTGACCCGGGTTGGGTCAAATTTTTGTGGCCCGGGTCAGGTCAGGTCAGCCATTTAAGGTTTGGGTTTGAATTTGGAAAATTTCCCCTAAAAATGTCAAATTTTTCAATTTTTTTCCCTTTGGGTCAAAAAAAATCTCTTCGGGTCGGAAAGTACCGGGTTGAAGGGGGGTCGGCCACTTATTTACAGTGGGTCAAAAGTAAGTTCGGGTCATGTAAGGGCCCATCTCTACTTTAAACATTGCTGCTGGTTTCTTTCATGTACACCTCCACCTGTGAGAATGATGAATTTGTATAATTGAGCAATAGTTAATATGATATATCAGAAATGGAGACAACCTGGGCTCAATTTCTGGCCAAAATATGATTAATAGTTGTAATTGAAAATCAAAATGGCTTAACTATTCCCGAGCGAAGTGAGTTAGGAGTTACAAATTTCATTATGGATCACAGTAAGAATATTTTGTCCGTCCTTTCTGCTGTCTGTCACCTCATTCTCCTCCCATACTAGTAGAGCTAGAGGCCTGAAATTTGGCATGCATATAATTCTTACATGAATGCCTCCAAAGTTACCAGAGATTTTTGATATTGTCTAGAAGTTGAGATATTTAAGTTCAAAGTTATGTAGTGAATTAAGGGGGAAATGGGTCACTCAAGAGGGTTTGGCATTTTTCCCCGCACAAAAAATCCCCTTCTACTTAAATTGAAGATTTGATTTATTCCAACTAGGCATTATTATTTATTAAAGTCTAACCTTGCTCATAACCTCAAATTTGCTTGTGCTTTTATGAATTTTGATAGCCTCATCTAATTCTCAATTCATAAATGTGAAGTGCTTGACTTAATATTATGTTTAAGGCAAAACTGATAGTTAATTTCAGATACACATTTGTTCAAAAGCAACCTTTTCCTCTGAATTTATGAGATGATAAATGACTTTTTTATTACAATCATAGCAAAAAAATACTGAAATCAATGGTTAGAATGCAGAGTGAGGTTAGTATTGACAAATAAGAGGATGTACATGTACATTGACTCCAAAGTGCAAACAAATGTTTACATGAAGAATTAAGTAATTCACAGTGGTCCCCATGGGCTAGTGTTCATGACATCAGGCCAGGAATCTGAGGGTCTAGGGTTTAAACTCCGGCGGCTCCAAGCAACCTTTGGACCCGGGTTGCCAAAAAAATAACAAGTGATTCCCAGCCAAAAACAGTGTGCCTTTAAAAGTAAAAAATTTGCCCTATAAAAGATTAAAAAAAAGATTACATATTCCATTGATCTATACATACAAAAATTAACCAACAAACATGAACTGGATTGTTCATTTTAAATTTAAGTAAAGCTAGATATTGTGCTCATTTCCATTCCTGATTCTGATGGATAAAGTAGTAATCCCAGCTTAAAATGTCATTACAGTGAGTTTGATTGGGTTTTTGAAATTTTAAATAGAAGTTCAGAATAAATAAAAGAAATTTCAATTTAACTAAAAGGTTTGACCTGCCAGCCCCAGCATTAGTTGTCATGCTTTAAATCATATTCAAAAGTCAACCCCAGAAAGAGAAAATTTTGAAAAATCAAATTTTAAAATTAAGAGAGGATTAAATAAATAGAGATGTTATTTACAGTTTGTTTGTAAAGGGTAGTCAGACCAAATATGGGAATTCTCAGACATTGAAAAATAACTTTCCATGAGAACAACCAGTTTTTTCCTTTCAATTTAGCCCGAAAACCTATTTACTTCATTTACAATAGCACCATAACTAAGTTAACACTTTTTCTTGCAATGAAATGAAATGAAAAAGTGAACTTATCTACGAAACTAGGTTTCGTGACCGCCACAGAGTTCTACACTGTGTAGAATCTGTGGCTAGATGATTCAGCTG
>Ga0194133_10009808_pt1 | contig 10907 bp, 6 predicted proteins | sample TA2KigOf40mmetaG_FD_155448 | JGI IMG/M metagenome (GOLD analysis project Ga0194133, IMG submission 155448) | Freshwater microbial communities from Lake Tanganyika, Tanzania - TA2015055 Kigoma Offshore 40m | ecosystem: Environmental > Aquatic > Freshwater > Lake | place: Tanzania: Lake Tanganyika...
TCCACTTCGCCACAAAGCTGATTATTTAAAGAATCTCATTCAGGAACAAGTAAGTGCATTTGTCGACTCTTCAAAAGGAGATAATATGTTTATCAACTAGAAATATGCAAATTAAGGATTATGAATGTGTGCGGTCATATAACTGTGGGTTTGTGATCTTTCGCCAAATGAGAGTTCGCCCAATTCAGGTTCGCCAACCATGCAAGTTCGCCAACTACAAACTAGGTTAGGTTAAGATAGGTTAGGTTAGGTTAAGTTAAGTTAGGTTAGGTTAGGTTAGGTTAGGCTTAAACAAACTCGTAGAACTAGTTCATAGTTCTTGCATGGTTGGCAAACTTGTGCAGTTCGTGAATTGTATGGTTGGCAAACTTGATTAGGCGAACTTGCAGTTGTCAAACTTGTATTGGCCGAAAGATCATGGTATCTTTATTTATCGTATAACTGCAAGGCTTTGATGTCTCCATGTTAAGATGTGGCTTGAAAACATGACAGCAATATTTCAGATTCTACAATCTTTCATAACCTTTGATTAAATGAGTTCAAGCTTTAATACTCCAAAACAAGCTAATTCTGACTGCCACTTGCTCAAAATCAACCAAAAAACAACTGATCTCAGTGCCACAATACTTATTCATTACTCCCTAATTTGTAATTCATTCTATTTGATGTCCAATATCATATTCAATTTTATAATGTCTTAATTAAATCCAATTTTTAGGACATTAAAATTCATTGTGCCTATGGAAGTTCCAAAGATATAAGTGTTTATTCCACATTGGGACTTTCACCATCTCAGATCTATATTATTGGGAAGCCCTCTAAGAAACAACAAGGTGAGACATATACTTTCATTCTTTCACAAAAGAGACTAATTTGGAAAATCAAAATATCAACACAGGATTGGCTACTTTTCTACCTGACGGCTATGCAGACCACTTAACTCAGTTATCAACTCATGGAGGATCGAGACCTGCTCAAGGAAATGCCAGGTTGTGCTTTAGACCATTCATGTTTCAATGTTGTGAGGTTACTTGCCAGGGGGTCTAACATGAGCCCTGGTGTGATGGGTCCGGGTCAAAAAATTTTGACCCGGGTTCGGTCAGCCATCTATGGGTTGGGTTTGGGTTTGGAAAATTTTCCCTAAAAATGTCTAATTTTTCAATTTTTTCCCCTCGGGTCTAAAAAATCTCTTAGGGTTGGGTCAAAAAGTACCTGAGTCAAATGCGGGTTGACCTCTTACTTACTGGGAGTCAAAAGTAAGCTCCGGTCGGGTCAGGGCCTATCTCTAAAGCCTGGTAAAAGAAGCTTCAGGCCGTGAGTTATTAGAATTAGTGATGGGTCCCGGTCAGGTCAGCCATTTTTGGTTTGGGTTTGAATTCGGAAAATTTCCCCTAAGAATGTCAAATTTTTCAATTTTTTCCCCTTCGGATCAAAAAAATCTCTTAGGACAGGTCAAAAAGTACACTTTCAAGTTTTACTGGATCAATAAAAACAAAAATGGTAAAAGTCACAGTCAGGCTAAGGTGGGGATGGCACAGCACCTGAGGGGGAAAGGTGCAGGTGGACCAAAAAAAAGGTCAAGGGAGGATGGAGACTGATTAACATGCCAAGAAGGGGTTGGAACGTGCTTTCCAATCCAGCTCATTCAATAATTTACTGATTTTCAGGATGGTTTTACCAAAGACAAGTTTTGGTTTGCCAGGCCAGATTGGAGGACTCTATCGACGACATACCCAACGTGCCAAACGAACCACCTCATTTCCCATAAATACTTGTCAGAAACCATCAAGTACTATATCTGTACCGTCGAGAGAAGGTATGTTACAAATTTGTGAAAAAAACAATTGAGACAAAATTTTCATATAATTATTAATGCATTGCATAAAACTTTTATTTTTTACGCATATAGTATTTTTTTTTCATCAAAATATCTTTTCAGAGAATGCAATTTTTTTGCTTGACATATTGTTAGTTTTATTAGGCGATCAAAATTGCTTATCTTTAAATATTTTTATTGACTTGATTGCTTAAAGAAAGAGCCTCTTCTGTCACAACTCTGAAGCGATTTTTAAGTCCTGGCCAGATTTCACAATCCAGACAACGTGTTAGCTTCTAAGCCAAACAGACTTCATTCCAGTTCAGCTTCAGATGGGTTTTGAATGAATGGTTGGTTTCTTACCTTCTGTTTCATGAATGGGTTGTTGAGTTACAATGTTAAGATCATTTTTCAAAGACTTTTCATTGTAGCTAATGTTGTTCATTTCCAAATTTGACTGAATGTGTTTTTTTTTAAACTTGGGATGTTAATTGGGTCTTATACCAAAATTAGTTTTATAAAAGATATTCTCTTCTCACTACTTTTTTGTGACAAATTACACACAAAACAACATGAATACATTATGGTTGCGGTTTACCTCTATGAAGCAGGTACCCTGGTGCTCCCCTGGGTACTTTTAATCCTAACTTTTTTGCATTTCCCTCCTTTTCAGCCACTGCTAACCCACCTGTTGTTGTAATCAAGGAAGCCATGCTGTTTGCCAACATCTACTTGGAAAGTTCCAAGCCCTTCTCACTGAACTCACTCAGCCCCTTCCTTTCCTCTAAAATATACTTTCTCCTTTTCTACTTGCAACATTCATGCACCAAAACTAGCACTGCCTTCTTAACTATCATAGAGCACCCGCCCGACCCAGGCATACTTTTGACCCACAGTAAATAAGAGGCTGACCCGGCTTTGACCCGGATACTTTTTGACCCGACCCGATAAGATTTTTTTTGACCCAAAGGGCAAAAAATTGAAAAATCAATGATTTTTAGGGGAAATTTTCCAAACCCAGACCCAAACCAAAAATGGCTGACCCAGACCCGAACCGACCCGGGTCAAAACTTTTTGATCCGGACCCATCACTAATATTTAATACCAATTATATGACACAACAAAGTAACCTTATGAGGATATTCTGAGCCGCATTTTTTTACCACTCACTAACTTAGTACCAACTTTAAGTTTTCTGGAAAGACTTGTGAGACAATTTTTTGAAGGACAAGTAGTTTTAGACAAAATTATTTGAATTTTGTGTGGCGTGCTTGCTTAGAAAAACATTCAAAATTGGCATTTTTCAAACATGAAATATTTTTTTGATTTCATCTAATATTTTTGAATAATATAACAGACTTTTTAAATATATTTTGTGCTTAATCTTTGTCCGCAATGTGATATTTCCTAAATATTTAATTGATAACCCTACTGAAAATAAGACGCACTGTAGGCCAACTCTCAGGTGTACCCACCCGCTTTCAGGTGTATTGTCCCTGTTTACACCTGGCAAGTGTTAACGATGCTAATTTCATCGTAAACAGCCTTAAAACACGTGTAAAAGCCTTAAAATCATAGTATACCATTCAAACGTGCTTACACAGCCTTATTTTCAGTTGGGAAAGATCCTAAATATTTAATTGATAAAGATCTGTGTTAGCTAAAATATTTGAAATTGTGTCTAAAAGACACTAATAAAAATTCATATTGCTTTTAGGTCATCCTTCTGGTGGAAACCTTAGCAGACAAACAACACCATCTAGGAATTAAAGTGTCAAAAGGATTATTAGATGATCTCTAAACTCAATTTTCTTTCTTAGACTTTTTATTTACAAATTCACTTTGTACACATAGGAACATTTCTACACTTAGATGAGTGTGTAGTGTTATTTAATGATATGAGGACCAAACATTGACTTTCTGGCTCCCCTTTTTGTAATAATAGCTCATGCCAAAATTCAACCGATAAAAAATTGTAGGTGATGAAAAGTATTATAGCCTTTGACTTTTTAGTGCCTTATTGTCTTCAAATTTTATGAGAATTGTTGATTGTTTGAATGGAGTTTTTTGGAAAAATTACAACACCCCAAATAAAAATGTTACCATAATTTTTACTGTAAGTCTTGCATTTAAATTATTATTATAATCACCAAAAAATACTTAAACACCCACAATTTGTATGTGTGTGAGTGTGTTAAAATTGGTGTAAGTGCCATTAATTTTTGACCTAGGTGACACCATAATCTGATGGTTTTTTTGCAAAAAAAAATCCTTTTTTCTTCAGAAAAATCATATTTTGAAAAGTTCAAAACCATCAAGCATTGCATTTAAGAAAGGCTAGATTTATAGAATTCTGTACTGTATACCTAAAATGTTTTTCACAAACAGTAGTATATCCCAAATTATGTTTTCCCAAATAGAATTACCAAATAATGGATTTTTTTGAGTGCGCCTTGCGATTTGCGGTCATTATTAAGACACACAAGGTGGTTTTGATCTTTTTTTGCGTGGTAATCTACCCGGGCGGGAGTCAAACCTGGGTTACTAGGATGGAAATCCAGCTTCTTACCACTGCACCACCCTGACTCCCTTCTGTCAAAAAAAATTAATTGGGAATTAATAAAGTGGAAACCGTCATCCTTGCAGAGTTAGGCTAGGTTATTTAGCCAATATTTTCCTTATGACTATTGACTGTATAACCTATCTGTACTCTACAGGGATGACCATGACCCCGACCCTAATCGGGGTCATATCTGGAAAATAATAACTACAATAAAGACGTTTTATTCTCGATTCCATCACATCGATCTCCTCCTACACCTTTGGTCCTAGAAGGCTGAAATTTGACAGGAATAATCCTCATGGTGATATATTCACTACGTAACTTTGAAGTTTTATTTCCTAGTTTCTAGACAAGATATAAAAATTCTGTGTGGCAGATTTTGAGCAATCACTATGAGGATTACTCCTGTCAAATTTCAGCCTTCTAGGACTAAAGGTGTAGGAAGAGATAGAGGTGACAGATGGATAGATAGACACGGGACATCACACCATTTTTGGTGCGTACGGTAATGAAAATTCTAACACCTCCCGAGCAATGCGACGGGAGGGATAAACAGTTACAATCTCATTGGTATTATTTCTTAACATTCAAACACTCACCTGCTACAAAGGCTCTGATAGCAATCCCTGCAATGTCTGGACGTCTTTCTGGAGCCATGGCGCTCAAGCTTGCAATACTGATACCAATGGAAGCTGGATTTGAGAATCCGCACAAAGCATAGGTTGCAATCATCTTTGACCTTGCACTCATCTGGTGCTCAACCAAGGGAAATTTCAAGTAGGCTACCAAAGTGTTGACAAATGTTTTGATGCCCAAAAGTTGTCCAACCATTTCCAAATCCTTAATTTTGAGTGTAATTTTATTTCTATTTTTCACATATGATCGAAATGATAACTCACATTGCTCTCCACTCCCATCAGCCATGCAATTGGAACGAAAATTTTACCCAGCACGTATTCAACCGTGAGATATTCAGCCCCGACGAGGCCACCGAACCATTGCAACAACCCATTGACAAAAGCAATAAAAGATATGATGGCAATAAGATTGGCAGCTATGTTGGTAACAAGAGCAACAGCAGAGCCAGCACCCTAGAATTTAAATCAAGAATGAGATGGATTTGTGAGCTATATTCAGCTTGAAAAATCAACTTTCTACTCCAGACACAACCAAGCTAAATGAACATCATTAAGTTACTGTGGGGCTGTACAATATATTCAGTTCCTTGAAATAGGCTGTCAATAAATCAATTAAAGTTTACTGTTCTTAAGTTTTGCCTTACAGATGCCACTAGAACTGTTCAATAGGATAAGACTTGGTAAAATATTTTGGTATCTATCTTATCGTACAATGCACTCAATTCAAGTTATTTTCTCATTTTGCTTCTCACAATATTTTAATGATAAATGTTTTGACTTTATCACATTTCCGTCAAAATCATTTCAAACTAGGCTGCCACCTGATCTTTCATTCCCACACCTTTTCAGATGAAGATAGCTTTTCTGCGCAAAATATACCCGCTTCTCTAATAAGCAAGTGCCAACTTTCTGATCACCCTCAATGGTATTTTCATTGATTCAAGTCTCTAGCTCCTACAAAAAGGGTTGCCAGATTCTTTTCTTGATTCGGAACATCATCTTTGGGTTTTGGATAACGCACTCACACATTCACCTCTCACACTCCGAACCACAAAACAGCACTCTATCATATAACGCATTGAAGCCATTAAGGAAGGCTACCTCATGACACTTTTTTAGCCACAATCACCTCGAAAATACACATAAATATAAGTCATTTCATTCCTTGAAAAATCTCCAATTTAAACAATTTGTAGAGAAGTTCAAAGAAAATGTTCCCATTTTCTACATGATACGTGCAAATAAAAGAGTCTATCGTTCTTTTGAAATTCAATAGAAAGAGTTTCTAAAAAGAGGATTTCTAAAGACACAAACAAGTTTTGAAAAAGGTTTTTGAAGTCAATCTCTACCTGGCTTGCAGCATCTAACAGGTTATATTCTGTGGATTTGATAGGCTCCAAATCTTTGGAAGATGTCTTGGTTTTCTTTGTCTCTGCAAACCATTTATGTCAACAAGATATGATATTTTCTCTGTTATTTTGTTTACTAAAAAAGATTGAAAATCTACCTGGATAGAGGAGTTTTGCACAGGCTAGAGAGGCTGGGGCTGACATCAGGGATGCAGATAAGAGATGGGTGGCAGAGACATTGACAGCAATGAGAGCTGCTAGGATGCCACCAGCAATAGTTGCAAAACCACTTGGTAATGAAAAATGAAGAACTTTTTTTTTATTAAAGGCACATTAATCTAGAAGGATTATTTTCATTACCTTGTCATGACAGAATGAAGTTCAGATGGTGTCAGCTTCTTTATATAAGGTCTGATAAGAAGAGGTGCCTCAGCAAGTCCAAGGAATACATTTCCAGCTGCAATCATTGATTCACAGGCAGTTGATCCAAGAGTAACCTTAGTACAATATCAGTTAATTATGTAAATAAAATATGGTCTTATGAAGATTGACTGAATCACAATTAGTCGAATAAGCTTAAGACCAAATTTGCTATTCGTCAAATGGTTTTTTTTACAAAAATCATCCAATTGCTGATTTATGGGGCTAATACAGACCTTATCCTGTGGGACAAATCATCTGGGCCAACCCCCTTGCAGGGGATCCTGACCCTTAAGGTCTTTCAAAGAGATTAGGCCCAGACATATGGGCCTATTTTGAAGCACGGTGATCTGGTCAAAAGTTAATTTGACGCATCGTAAATTCAATCAAAGGTTAATTTGACAAATCGTGATTTGGACAATCTTCATATCTGTTTTTCATCATATATTACTTGTAGGACCCAGCCCACTTTCCCAATGACCCACTGCATAGTGCCAAGGTAGAAAAGCATGGAGATGATGAAGCTGAAGAAGTAAATGACACTGAGTGACTTAAATATGAAAGTTGTGTTGAAAATCTTGGCTTCGTTGATTGCACTGATCACTTCAAAAGTTATGGAAGTTTTGTTCTCAAACAGTTTGGGATTAAATGGGGGCTTCTCATTGCTGGCCAAATAGCCGAAAACAAATCCAGAGCCAGCATCAGAATAGGCTAAGAAGGTCTCGACCTACAAAAAAATATTTTTTTCGTTGTCATATGCTTAAGAATTTTCTTGTTGACTAGAGAAAAAAGATTATAAAATTTGACACCGAGATGTTGAAAACTTGTAAGAAGCTGAAGTGAAAAAATTGAAAGGAATGTCTTGGATAAAAACAATGAACAATAGAATGAAAAGTTTTTCATGAAATAATGTGGCAATTAATCGAAATAGAAAGTTTCTTTGTATTAGTGTATGTGAAGATTTTTGTCACAGCGATTTTGAAAAATATAATGTCTCTTTTTCATTTTATGACATACTTTTTTAATTTGATAATTTGAGTACAGAAATGCTAGATATTTTGCAAAAAAAAGGTGTGGTACCTCAATGCAATTATACTGAATGGGAAATTCAGTAGAAATGAATGTTTGTTAATTCTCAATCTTTAGTTTGGATGGATTTGTTTTAAACAACCAATCAAAGTAAACAGATTGTGAAACAAGTCATGGCAAACAAAAGCTGTTGATAGCATTTCAAGGCTTGTTTTTCATAGAGTTATAAAATTAGATACTATATACTTAAGCTCTGTTTTTTACCTTGTGTCCAAGACATTCAAAAATCTCTCTTCCAACTGACCATCTCAAGATAAGGATGCCAAAAATGAATTGCAAACCTACACCCCAAATTACCATACGCCACTGGATGCGACCTAAAATGAAAATATATAGAATGTTTTGAAGAGTTTTTACTAGTCAAGCAGAGCCTGGTAACTTTATTTCGAGAAGTCAGGTTGAGAAAAAGGGGTCTTTTTAGTGAAGGCAAGGACACCTTTTCTTATTAGGTGCATTTTATGTCCTTTTGGGATGGTATTTGGGCTTCTTGATGTTTTTTTACCAACCTTGGGTCAAAGGTCAATGCCCTGGATTGAACAATTGACAGTTCAATCCTTCGATTGAATTCCCAGCTGAGTACTGTACCGTTAGGCTACGTCAACCCCTTAACTTCAAACTTTGGTAGATTTTTAAGAATGCATCTTACTGTGTGAGCACTGAGTATCATGGGTGATGCAATATGTGATGGGATATTTTCAGGTTTTGAAGCGGTGTTGGTAGGAGTGGCGCCTTGGAATGCAAAGAAATGTGTGTACCTGTGGTACAGCTTTAGAGCATAGGGATGACAGGGTTTATGGAGAGAGGGTGATTGTGGTTGAGTGTTCATGTGGTTTGTTTGTTTCGTGTTCATGTTTGTTTGTATTGTCTTTATGTTTGTTTGTTTGTATTGCATTATACTTTTATCTTTTGCCTAACCAAGTTTGCCTAATGCAAGCTCGCTTACAATGCAAGTTCGCCAACTACAAACTTGTCAAACTACAAACTCGTTGAACTACGAACTTGTCGAACAACCTAACCTAGCCTGACCCAACCAATCCCCCAAAAGTATGTTTCCCCCTCATCCATCCCAACCAACCCCCCTTTTAACCAAAAGCCGACCCCCGAGCCCTACATTAGTTCGTAGTTGGCGAACTTGCATTGTTGGTGAACTTGATTATGCGAACTTACATTAGGCAAGCTGGTATTGGCGAACTTGTATTTGGCAAAAGATCCTAGACCCATATTGAATATTTGTGTCTGTTATCATATCGTTCTTGGTTTTTGTTAATATCGAACTCAAACTTTTTGTATCACCCTCACATTTTTGTACACCCACCCTGACAGACAGACAATTCAATTCATATCTTTTATTGGGGTATACAGTTTTAGATATATTATGAATACAGTTGAAAAAGTTTATAATTTAGTTAAAAAAGTTAGAGTCGTAAATTGCTTTGAATAAAATAAAAAGCCTTACATAATGACACATATAATCCAAGGTTACTATCTGAGAATCAGCTGGTCTCTGCCAGTTCAAACCAACTGAAAACTTATGACCTCCATTTTGTCCTTTATCTCTTCACCTTGATCATCCAAAATACCTTGTGGATTTGATTAACAGTTAAGGCCGATCATGCCCTCTTATTTTGACCCCATTATTTTACTCAAATTAGCATTTCTACAAGGAATTCTCTTGGATCACTCCATTTATTAATGAAGTCTTAATTTATGATGGACTAAAGATAAAAAAAATTATCAAATTAAAGAAACTGAATGTTACCAGCTGGTACTAAAAAATAGGGAAAAAATAAATATTTATTTTGAAAATATTTTTTTCTGAGTTGAGTGTGAAGATTAATCCAACTCAAAATTTTGACACTTATATATCAGGATTATTTTTCCTATTCTAAAGTTTGACCAAAAGTGACTAAAATTTTCTGAAACTTTATATATATATTATTATATTTAAAAGTATAACTCCAGCTTATTTGATTTAATTTCATTTCAATTTTTTCCTGAGTAAAATTTTAAATGATTTGAAGTTCCATGGAAGTAAAAAATTCCTCAAACGTACTCTTCAAACTTCTTCTAAGTGGTTAAAGACCTTTTGGTATGACTAAGCCACAGTGAAAAAGCTGCCTCATAATAAAAAAAAACCCAATTCCAAGAACTAACTTCATTGCAATTGGAAGATTAAATTAATTGATTTCAAAACTTCACATTTTTTCAGTCAAATCTTTTGTCAACTTATTTTATAGGCCATTTTTGAAGGACAAGAAATTAATTAAACCTTTGAATAACAGGAAAAAAGAGACAATTTGATTGATTTTGTAGTAAAAGATTAAATTGTATTATATCTTCAAAGAAACAATGAATGTATATAAAAGAAGGTGTTTTATGGTTAAATTCAACTTTTCAAGTTTTATTTAAGCAAGTAAATTTGAAAATTGTACCAAGATAATTTAAACTATTAAAAAGTGTTGTCACTTATTATTAATGTGTAATAATATGAAAGAGTTGTAATAAATCAATATCACTAATAATAGTAATTAATTAGACTAGTATATTTTGTATGCTGAAAAATGCAGAACCCTCCAAGAGCTCAAGAATTGCTCAGAAGCACAAAAAACAAATATTTCAAAGTTTAGATTTTCCAATTGGGCTCTAGCTGATAAAAATGTCTTTCTGTATGTCTGTCACCTCTATCTCTGCCTACAGTTTTAAAGCTAGAAGGCTGAAATTTGTCATACATAATCATTATACCTATGCCACCAAATGTACCAACCAGATTTTTGAATTTTTTACTACGACATGAGATATTTGAGCTCAAAGAGGAAAAGATCCTTAATTCAGCTTAGAATGGTTTGCATAAGTGAGATCAGGTTGTTTGCTATTCCAATGCCGCGTTGAGTTCAAGTGCACTAAGCTAGGCCATACCAGTAATATGTTGACAGTTGTATGACTAAGCTGGGTCATATCAGTATTATGACTCGAGCACAACTAAGCTAGGTTGAACAATTGATACTTGACAAGTGTGACTAAGTTAAGATGTT
>Ga0194133_10009812_pt1 | contig 10904 bp, 11 predicted proteins | sample TA2KigOf40mmetaG_FD_155448 | JGI IMG/M metagenome (GOLD analysis project Ga0194133, IMG submission 155448) | Freshwater microbial communities from Lake Tanganyika, Tanzania - TA2015055 Kigoma Offshore 40m | ecosystem: Environmental > Aquatic > Freshwater > Lake | place: Tanzania: Lake...
ACTATTTTCCATGATCTTACTAAGAGACAGATGAGGAGGAAACCTGCTTTGGGGGGTTGGTTGGGTCAGGTTAGGTTAGTAATAAACTCCTTTTTGGTAATATAATGTTGTTGATCTGGGTTAGAGGGGGAAGGGTTGCTCGGGAGGGTTCGGTATTTTTCTCCGCACAAAAAATACCCCTCTACCTGGTTAATTGTGTAAAAATTTCTTCTAAACTTGTTGCCAAGTTTGACAAACGGCGAAATAAAATAAACTTGTTTACAAAAAATGGACAGCTGTTTGTAGATATCAGTGCTGTTTCTTTGCTTTTTGCGTGCTCGTTGCGACTAGCAAGAAACATTTTCACAGGCATCTACAACAGCCAGCCAGGCTAATCTTTGGAGAGAGAGACGAATAAAAAAAAGGTTAATAATTGGTTAAAAAATGTGGCAGCTGACAGGTGCGTTAGCTGAGTGTATTGCAATTAATTAAAAAGAAGAAAAGGTCACTGTTGCGGTGAGGTTGTGCTGTGCTATGATAACTAAAGCTTGGCCAAAATAAATTACGTAAAACAATCGAATTCAGGTTTAGAAGATCAAATAAGTGATTGAAATCTTTCGGATTTTCAATTCAAGCGTGAATGTTGATGTTCCATAAGAAGGGGCACTCAAGATTGGACTACGTTTCTTGACAGATATGGGATTAAGCTAACTTGAAAAATAGATTTATTTGAAGAGAGAAGTGGAAAGCTTTCAGAAACTGAGTTTTATCCAAGAATTTCTGGTAAAAATATCGACTTAAATCGTTTGGATTATCTAAAACCTGATGCTTTCAACACTCATTTTGTGTTTTAGTGATCAAAAGAGGGTTTATCTTTCGATTATTATAAAATATCTCAAAATTTGACCTTTTAGGCAGTTGTCACACCTTCTAAACTGGTCTACCCTGCTATCTAATTTTTAGAACAAGACAAAATCTTCCAAGAATCGTAACGTCGCCTCAAGTCTAACCAGGTTTCTAAATGATATCCCAAACGTCAACTGAAGGTTCTTAGTTATATGATAATAATTTTTACAATTTCTATTTTAGGTGTCTTCAAGCGTTTAACCATCATGTGAATATTTTGACCTTAAATCATGCTTTCTGCCAACAACGTTGTGTTGGCAATATCTGTATTGCTCAGTGTTCGAGGGGCAGCCGGCGAAGTCGATGAAAGTTTTTATAAGTGCATACCAGGACTTTCAGACAGTAATGGAGGTATAAGAATGTGTAGAGCACTTTGTTTCTTGATTTGGAATAACATTTTTCTTAATTCAAGTCTCTTTTCCCCGTGGTCAAACGTCCAAGCGTGTTGGATCTGATCCGTTTCCCCTGACATGCCACTTGAATCCTAAAAAGAGATTTTCTATAGAAAGTCTTAAATTTTATATCAAGCTTCACACCAATTATAACATCGAGGTAAGTGATCAAGAGTAACAAGCTCTTCCAAAATGTCTTAATAAATTTACTTTTTTCTCAAGGAGAGGGAGCTCGAGTCACGAATTCTCAACGAGACTGCAATTGAAGCTTCTTTTGATCCCAAAGAAGTTGGTTCATTTATGGTAGACTGCAGAATTGTCAAAGAAAATGAAACTGTTGGCGTATGCACACAGACCATTTTTGTGGGATGTAAGTATTTGAAAATCCATTATGAATGTGTCACAATGGTCCTTTCGGGATTTTTCAAAGCAACACCATGCTCCTTTTAAGGGAATTTTTTTAATTTGTAATTTTATCCTAAGCTGAACCACTTCCGCCCGACAACTTCAACTGTATATCTTACAACTGGCAAAATCTAAATTGCTCTTGGTCCGAGCCTGCAAATCCGGTCAAATCAAAATACGACTTGTCATTCAAAGACTATGGAAATTTTGGAAGGTATCAACCTTTTTTTTCGTTTGACTCGGGATAACATTTCTTTTTTTTTAAATGATCTAAGGAAGAATAATTTTAAGTCAGATTTATACCTGAAATTAGTAAATATTAGCCTCTTGTCTTTTTATCTAACAAATTTGAGTACAGGATTGCTTGTGATATGGTGCACCCAGAAAATTGCATAGAGGAGTGGTGTGACTTCCCAAATGGGCCCACGGGCCCTTCAGACTTTGTGGATTTTGGATTTACTTGTACAAAGAAGTTTAGCCGTTTCTTCAAGAACATAAGCTTTACCTTAGAAAGAAAAAATTCCTACGGAAGTGATATTTTCCGAAAGGATTATGAAAACATGTATGCAATAGGTCAGTCGGGGAGACTAACATTCACTGGGAATACTAACCATTTGTTCTTGTCCACTTAATTTCTCACAAAACTAAGGGTCATCATCTCGGGAAAGTGTCCTCGAAACGAATCTGGGAGATGCTTTTGGGATTCTGAAACTGATCCGAGGTTTCGTCAATTTTCTTGGAACTTGGAAATGATTTTCAACGTGACCAATAAGTTAAAACCAGAGGGAAAAATCTTCTCCTTTCCTTATAAGCTTCGCGAAATTGGTAAGTTTTCAAATAACTTGACCCCTCAAAATCTCACCTAGTCTTAATTCTCAACCGAGTCGAGGATTCCTAAAATAATATTGATTGTTTACAAGTAGCATTTGATAAAAAAGAATTCTATTGCTTTCTACTAACACAAAAATTTCCAGTAGATTTAGACGAAAATTTTCAATATATTTTTTGATTGGATCTTGATCAAACCATAAATCGTTTTTTTTGTCGTTTTCAGTGAAGCCTAAACCTGTAAATATGACTCTCCACCCCTTGGATCCCTTCACAATATTGGTCAATTATACCATTCACTCCGATCTCGATTTTTTTCCTCCTGGATTTCGACAACAAATTAAGTTCCAATCAGAACACCAAAGTTCTTGGACGACTGTTAAGTCACTACTTGGTCTAGAAATTCAGTTTTACGAGTTCAACTTGACGAATTTGATTCCTTACTCAGACTATAAAGTTGAAGTGAGAATTCTGTCTAAAGAGGTATGTTTTCTAAGTATAAATGTTATTTTCATTCCACAATTAATTTTAATCACCCTAGAGCAACAAAAGCTTTGAAAAGAATTGTAGATTAATTAATTATACATATTTGGTTAAAAAGATTCACACAAAAATAGAAAACTTTTTGAATTATTTAATTAGTTTTCAAAATTTAGGCCAATGAGACAGATGAAAGACTTTGGTCTGATCCAACATCTTTGTCTGCCAGGACTCTTTCGGTGGCCCCATTCAAGAGTCCAGAAACAGCTTTAGGAAGCTTTGAGTTTTCTGAAGATAAATTCCTGTACGTTTATTGGAAGCCACTTGGCAAACGCGAAGAAAATGGACCAGATTTTAGTTATTCGATCAAAAGGATTGACGAGGACGGTTCTTTATTGTATGGTTGAGTTATCTTTAAAAAATGTGTCTGAGATTCAAATTTTTTAATGTTATTTTTAGGGAAGTCGATGTGATTGAGAGAGCTGAAAGTTATGCAAAGTTGGGTAAAATTCATGATAGAAGTTACACATTTCACATCAGATCTCAAAACAAGATGGGAGAATCACTTGCTTCATCGAAACTTTTTGTTCCTTCGAAATCAGGCAAGAAGATCTTTTGACAAAACTGTACTAAAAGTTTGATATGAACTTGACGTTGACTTTACACAGAGCGTAACCTTCTGCCTTCGGCGGTCACGAAAGTAGTATTTAATGAAACTTTGCTGGAGGTATCATGGCAGCCCCCTCAAGACCGCCACGGTTTTGTAAAAAACTACACAATTTTCTGGTGCAAGCCAAAAAATAGAAGAGATAGGCCATATCAGGTAATAAAAGACTGCTCTTCTCCACAATAAGAATGAATTTATATGAAAGGGATTTTTTTCAAGTGTGATGGAGAGATAGACTGGATCGTTGTGAACAAGAGTGACCAAAGTGTAAATATTTCTTTACCCTCCGACAACGTTTACCAAGTGGCAGTGGCAGCCAACACAGATTCCTTTTCCTCTGGAATGGTTTGGAGCACATGTACAATACTTCACGACAAAAGTAATGATTTTTTGCAATAGAAAACAAAGTAAAAAAATTAACTCAAATATCTCTTTTTTGTCTAGTCACCAATAAAGTTCATAAGTTCCGAGTAGATGAAGTAAGCCACAGATCATTAAGAGTCAGTTGGCGGTCTGATTGCTCCAAGAGAATTTTAGGGTACAAAATAACCTACTGTGTTCTCAGGTAGGCATCATTATTCTCTCAACTACCAGCAATAAAATAGATAAAAGAATTATGTTTAAAATATTTCATTTATTGTTGGAATACTTAAAAGAGACTTATTGTAATAAGTCTTTGATTCTCGATTTTTAGTTCACTGAATTCTTCAAACTGTTCTGAGAGTGAAAAGGTCGTTAACGCAGATCCTACAAGTGAGCAAATTGAAATAAGAGATCTTTCCCCTTGGACAGTTTACATGGTGAGATAAGGAAGAAGAATTTTTAAGAGAAAACCTTGTTCGTAAATAAATTAATTTTTTTTAAAGGTCAGCATAATGGCAACAACACCAGGGGGCGATGGACCAAGGTCCGAACTGCTGAAAAATCGAACACAAATTGACAGGCCTGAAATTCTTGGAGTTCCTGACATAACGGAAGATGAGGCATCTAGATCACTACAGATCTCTTGGCTGCCACCCAAAAGAGCAAATGGTCCAATTGACTTTTACGAAATAGAATACTCCTTTCCAAACATTTTGAACAAAAAAGAAATTGAAAAGAGAAACTCATCAGAATTATCGCTTAGAATTTCTAGAGTAGAGGTAAAAAGCTTCGGAGGATTTCGGTTTGTTACAATAGCAATTGAACAAGCATCATTATTTTTAAGGTAAATACTAATTACACGTTCAGTGTATGTGCATGCAACATGGACAAGTCTCATCACAGAGCGTTGTGCAGTCGTGAATGCCCCTCGCAGAGTTTTTTTACAGCCATTGGAAGTAAGTATTAATGATGAAAAACTTTCCATTTAAGAAGAAGACTGACAAAAAATATTTTAGGTTCAAGTGTTATGTCAGCACCCCAGGCTATCTTCATAAATAGTTCGAAAGTCGTCGTTTCTTGGAATGACACTAATTTTCACTGGGGCGGTCCTCTTGTGGAATACGAAGTTCGGATTGTTTACCAACACTCTGGGAATCAGCACATTTTCAGAGCAAATCCTCCAAACACAAGTCTGGAAATAAATCTTGACCAAGTTTCTGATAAAAAGGTACAGTAAAGTTAAAGTCATCGTAAAAAACTATGGCATGGCCATTGGCCTAAGAAAAAAAAGTCTTCTCAACTGTTGCATTTTCTCTTAAATTAAAGATGTTTGGAAATTTCATTAGTTTCTCAATTATTATTTTCAGGACTGGTCGCCGAACTGTCAAAATACTTCTGCATGGTCAAGTTTTTACAACTTCTCAATCAGAGCTGTTACAATAGACAGAGATAACAACCATACTTTCTACCCAAACTGGAGCGAGGATGAAGTAGTCCCAGCATTTTGTTCAAGTAAAATCAGCTTAAAAAATTAACTTTTCTACTTTTTTCATCTGTAAATATTTTTAGACACCGACTCAACTGTCATGATTATTGCCGTCTCGGTCATTATTTCTGCCATTGTCTTCATTATATTGGTTGTCTTGTTTAAGTAAGGTTTACCTGAATTTTTTCAACTTTTAAGTGCTCAAGTTCTACTTCTTTTTTAGATATTTTTATTGGAGAAATCGAACATTTGAAATTTTTAAAGATGTGTCAAAAGAGGTTAATCACAATATTAGATCAAAAGGGTCTTCTGATACTCATAATAATTTTTGTGAGGTAAAACAAACAGTTTTTAAACTCAAAGTAGTTTTGTAAACTATTTTTCGACACGTGTTTTTAAGGATGAAATTGAGCTTCAAAACAAAGGGAGGAGCAGTATAGAGCTTGCTGAAACCAAAGACTGCATCAAGGTAAAATTATATATTGTAAATTTCAAAAGTGATGAAATGTCTGAATTTCCCTCTTCAAGGGGTTGCTTGAGCAACAACATAGAAATGTGAGTGGAACCAGCGATACTACGTCAGGTTGTGAGTCTGGAGGTCCCAGTTGCGATGAAAGTGAGGAGGCTGAGCAACCAATAATGCTCATGAACCAAGAAAGCTTGGCAGATTTCCAGAATAGAACTGGAAGGCCATTAAATGTCACATCATATACTTCAACAAATTGCTCCAACCTTTTAAATCAAAACTCTGAAAATACTTACATTCATCCTTTTCAATCCAACTCATTGAACCCCACTCAGCATAATAGTAAGTTCTCTACAGCATTAAAAATTATCAAACAAGACTTGATTTAACTTACTTTTGAAAACTTTCAAGTTCCTAATGGTCAGCCGATGATTTTAAAATTTGCTGGTGGATGCGTTACAACCATTGACTCAAACCAAAGACTCCTGCAGACACAAAGTAGATCAGAAGCAACGAACAATGGGTAAGAAACTCAATGTTGATACTCCTCGTAGACACAAATGGAAATCTATTTTGTTTGTTACAGCTACGTTTCTCTGCCCAATTTTTGCCAGCTAACCAAACCGAATGCTTTAATACTTCCAATGGACACGAGCTCCATAGATTTTGATTCCATACCTCCACCAAAATCTATTGAGGAGGAATCAAAATCAGTTCTAGATGAAATGAGCAGAATTTGTCAAGTAACTATTTTTGTTTGATAAATGAAAAAGTTTTAGTTTAAATTGGATCGACTGATATTTTCAGCCACAACGTTTGAACTGGAACGAAGACAATAAAATTTACTCCCCAAGTGAAAGAACTTCAGAGCTGAAAAATGATCTTTTATTGGCTCAGTCAGCCCCTAAAGAGCTTCAAGTTACTGCTGTTCATTCTACACAACCAAAAACTGTAATAGTTTCTTCGTGTGATATACTTCTCAATGAAAGGCAGTCGTCAATGGTGTGATTAGTGAAATGCTATTTACAAACTGAATCCAAATTTGTTATTTGTGACGAACATGTTTTAATTTCTATTTTAATCTAATGTGACCAATACCCAAACTTTTATTGTTTGAAATGTTACCAAGGAGCACTGTCTTCTTATATACATATTTTTAAAAATTATGGAGGTAATTTTTAATTTAGAAATAATTTCATGCAGACCTCCCCCTACAAAGCTATTTGTCTATTATTTTAGTGGCTAATCAAATGTAAAAGTGAAATAAAAAAGTAGCTTATTATAATTTTCTTTAGTTTACAGTGTGGTGGTGAAGTATAGCTCAATGTCATCTTAAATACTTTTTTTCAGCTCCCATAAACTCGAGTACTGGCGAAAAAGGGCTCTTGTCCATTACTGCAGATGCAGTTGGCCACTATAATAATCTTATCTTCCTTTTAAGGCCATTATGACTAAAAAAAAGCTCTTCAATAGATGAAGTAATCAACATGATTTTAATCTTTTACAGTGTTTTATTCTCTTAATTCTAAAATTCATCTTTTTATTGATGATGCCACTATAATTTTTAATCAATATCTTTGTTTCATGATTGAAAGCAGGGTAAACTTTGAATTATGGTGCTAAAGGCATGTTCTTATTAATTTTTGCGGCAGCATCCCCCTCATTGTTTGTCCACGACTTAACAAACAAACAAACAACAAAAACAAAATCACAAAAAAGCTCGTGTGAGAGAAGTGAGAAGGCTGGGAAATAAGCGTTTTGGGACAGAAACTCAACCAAATAGGCCCAGGGGTCAAGAAATTTCAGCTGTTACTTCTTCTGGTTCTAAAGACTCAGGTTTTGTCTCTTCCATCATAAATAATTCTAAAAAGAAGGTAAATATAGATATTGTCTAGCATTTAATTTTCTCTCGTTTAGCTACTAATAATTAGGAAATTAAAAATGGAAAGTTGAAGAATCCTTAAAAGGCTTTCATTTTATCTTTCACTCAGAACTCTTTATTTTCTTAATAGCTATTGTTCAGGAATTTTTATGACATTACAGATGTTCAAGTTAAATGAGGGTAGGACGATGGAAAAGGCTAAGTCAATTTCAGAGCCTCAATCTTTGCAAGAATTAGAGACTTACCATAGCAATTATGTTCCTACAGAGCTTGAAAGACAGTTGGAGTTCTTGGACTTTAATGAGGGTCAGTCATTACGATAAAAAATATATCTTTTGCACTCTAATCTTTTCATGAGAATCGTGAATTTTTAGAAGGCCATATGCTTCTGGGCTGTTCAAATCTTACTGGACGATATTGGATTGGGTCGCTTTGGTATTACACTGATCCCTCAGATGCTCCTTCAGTTGAAAAAGCGCTAACAGGTCTTGATTGTGACAATGGGGTGGTTGAAGGCTTTTTTATAGAAGATGGAAAAAGTGTAAGACGAGAAATCGTTCTTTTTGAGGCATTTCTTTCCTGTTCCTGACATAATATTTGATATTTTAGTGTTTAAGTGCATTGGACAACGGTAGCATTGAGCTTCTGGCTTTGACTGTCAGCAGGGAAGATCCTGGCAAGCCATTCAATTTTTTGGAACGTTTGAAAACGGTTCAAGAGCATGATGACATTATTACTGGAATGGCCTTAACTTGCGACAAAAGTCTCATCGTTACATCTTCTTATGACAAGTATGAAAACAAAATCTCTTGAAGAGCAGTTGGCAAAGCAGCAACTTATATGAAATTCAATTTTTTAGGTCAGTTGTTTTGCTTGATTACAATACTTTGGCCCTTGTTGAACGCCGAGGTGACTCTCATGCAGATCTCGTCTCACACGTTGCCACAAATCAGCGTGACAAAAATATTTTTGCAACATCAGGAAATGATGGAATCGTTTCAGTTTGGGACACCAGAAACATGAAGGACCCTAGCGGATGTAAGTTAACTTGGAAGTGCTTGAAAATGTTTCTTCTGGAAAGTAAAAGCACGACCAATTTAAGGTGTTTACAAAGACAGCTCTGTTTGGCCGACATCTTTGGCATGGACACCTGAATCTGAACATCATATAGTTGTTGGGACTCAGGGAGGGCTTATCTACGTGTATGACATCAGAAATACTTCTGATAGTCTTGTGTGTGACCTCAGTCTTGGAAAGCAAATTTATAGAATGAAGTTCTCACCATCCAGACCGACTTTATTTGCGGTCTTATCCGACAATGTATCGCTGCATGTCTTTGATCTGGATCTCCATTCTCCAAGCCTTTCAAAGATGTGAGTATTCAGCTTTTTCGAAAGATATTTTAGTGCTACTAGATTAATTTAATTTTCTATAAGAATAAAGCATTTTCAAATCTTGAATTTAAAAAATGTTTTTTCCTAGGTACACCGACACCAGACATGATGACTTCATTAGGGGTCTTGCTTGGAATCCCAAAACAGATACTTTGTATTCTTGTGGATGGGACCAGAATGTTTTAGCCCACATTTTCTAAGGGACGATCGACTCTGGCATTTATTTTAAGTGTGATGCTGCTAATGAAGTATTCTGGCAACACTCAGTCTAACATAACTACTCCATGCTACTAGGGTAGATCCCCGCGCTCAGTGCAGATTAGAGTTTTCTGTAAATGTTCGAGTAGCAGCATCTATGTGTAGTGATAAATGGAAACTAATTAGATACCTGTAACCAAGATCTCTGATTAAATGATCCCCAACCTGAAATTGTTACCCCATATAAACCCTGTGAGTTAGAAGTGAGTATGCGTTGAAGTTTGTAAATTCAACTTTAGTGACCTTCAGATTAAATTGAAGTATAAGTCATAATTTTTTATTACTGATTCATGCTCTGGTCTGTGGAGATTTAAATCAGGTTAAATATTTGATATGATGCCGATTCGCAATTTGAGCCAGTTTGCCATAGGCCCATAGAGATTGGATATATAAAAGAGAAAGAGTCATAAAAAATCAATTTTGGGTTTATGTATAGGTTTACCAACAGCTGACCCCATCTGAGCCGCAGGGTATCAGCCGTTGGTAAACCCAAAATCACTACATCTTTCCTGCAGCGTAGGCAGTTAGGCACAGTCTGTATGTATTGTCTAAACGTATGCTGTTTCCCCCATCTTTCCCAACCAACCCACCTCTTAACCAAAAGGGCATTTATTGCTAACCTAACATGACCCAACCAATTCCCCAAAACATGTTTACCCTTATCTATCCCAACCAACCCTCCCCCTTTTAACCAAAAGGGCAATTATTCCTAACCTAACCAGACCCCAACCAACCCCCTTAAGCATGTTTCTCCCTCACCTATGCCCCGCCCTTATAACCTCGTATGGGAAAAGGTCGTATTCCCCACAGCAGTTTTTCAAATTGTATTTTTGCTGTTTAAGGGTCAGTCCATGTAAATGGCCCAAAACAGGGTGGAAAAATAAACTAAGGCTGAGTTACACTGCCATTTAAAGGGCGGTCCACGAAAATGGCCCAAAAATGACTTAAAACACGGACTGAGAACAGCCTTACAACCTCTTGCCTGCCAAGGTTACAGAATCAACCAGGGTCAAAAGCAAAAGGGGAACTCTATCATATGAGTACTATTTTTTTAATTTTCACTCATCAATTCACAAAAGGTGTAGTTGGTTAACCTCTCAAGATATTTTTGCTCCGACAAGTTAAGTGTAGTAGGTAGCTTTGGTTATGATGTCTTTGCTGAGGGACAAGGGTTAAGTGTCCACTGATCAAGTGTCTATGTGCTGAGTCACTACTCACAGCTCAGGAGTCTTATGCTTTGGAGTTATTGCTCATAGCTAAAAGTCTATGTTAGAGTACCACTGCTCACACCCCAGCTCACAAAGTAGGCTTTTCCACAAGCGTGATGGAGTATTTTCCAATCCAAAAGGTCTGGTTGGAAAGGTGAGTCCTCAGCAGGTGCCACCCATTTGGAAGAGA
>Ga0194133_10009815_pt1 | contig 10900 bp, 10 predicted proteins | sample TA2KigOf40mmetaG_FD_155448 | JGI IMG/M metagenome (GOLD analysis project Ga0194133, IMG submission 155448) | Freshwater microbial communities from Lake Tanganyika, Tanzania - TA2015055 Kigoma Offshore 40m | ecosystem: Environmental > Aquatic > Freshwater > Lake | place: Tanzania: Lake...
CGGTCTGGTGGCCGGTGGGGTGCCCGCCCCCGATGCCGATCCCGCGCCGGTCATCGTGTCGACCCGGCGACTCACCCGTCTGGATCCGGTCGATGACGTCAGCGGGCAGGTCACGGTCGGTGCCGGGGTGACCCTGGGCGACCTGCACCGCTACGTGGCCGCAGCCGGGTGGGAGTACGGCGTCGACCTCGCCGCGCGCGACTCCGCGACGATCGGCGGGACGGTGGCGACCAACGCCGGCGGCATCCGCGTGATCGCGCACGGCATGACACGCGCCCAGGTCGTGGGCATCGAGGCCGTGCTGCCCGACGGCAGCGTCGTCGAGCACCTGGCCGGACTCCCCAAGGACAACACGGGCTATGACCTTGCCAGCCTGCTCACCGGCAGTGAGGGCACGCTCGCGGTGATCACGGCTGTGCGCCTGCGACTCCATCGACCCCATCCCGCGTCGTCCGTCGCACTGCTGGGAGTCCAGACCTACGACGATGCTCTTGCTCTCATGCACGCCGCCGTCCGGCCGGGCGTCACGCTGCTGGCCGCGGAGGTGACCGACCGCACGGGGGTCGAGCTCGCCATGCGCATGTCGGGCCTGCCGTGGCCACTCGAGCAGCGCCACCCGCTGACGCTGCTCCTGGAGATTGCCGATGGCGGTGAGGGGGAGGGTTTTGACCCCGGCGTGCTGGGAGATCTCGACGTGGCCATCGGGCTTGACGCCACCGACATCGAGCGCCTGTGGACCTATCGCGAGCTGCAAGGGCAGGTCTTCACGGCGTACGCCGCCGAGCACGGCGCACCGCCCGCGCACAAACTCGACATCTCCATTCCCTTGCGTGACCTTGCCGCGTGCGCCGAACTGCTGCGTCAGCGCGTCGAGGCCTATCCGGGGGTCATCGCCTTCGGCGTCTTCGGCCATCTGGGCGACGGCAACATCCATGTGGAGATCGCCGGCCCTGGCGTCGATGACGAAGCCGTGGACATGATCGTGCTCGGGGCCGTGCGCGACTTCGGCGGCAGTGTCTCGGCGGAGCACGGCATCGGGCGCGCGAAGGCGCCCTTCCTGGAGTTCTCGCGGTCGCCCGCGGAGATCGCCGCCATGCGCGCGATCAAGGCGGCGCTCGACCCACGGGGGATCATGAATCCCGGAGTGCTCCTCGCCGATAGGGTCGGCGAGTGAGCGAGATCCCCGTCGTCGGCCTGCGCGAGCCCTGCCCCTGCGGATCCGGCAAGAGATACAAGGCCTGCCATGGCAAGGCGCGCAATCGCGATGCCGTCGCCCATGTCACGCGGCCCTTCGAGGGCCTGGCGAGCGAGTGCGACTGGGTGGCCTTCCGCGAAATCGTGCCGGCGGCCACCGCCCCCCTCACGCTGCGCGACGGCACCGACAGGCGCGTCATCCTGACCACGGTGCTCCCCCTGGCCTGGCCCGCGCTTGTGCGCGACAACGGCGATGTCTACCTCGCCCTGCAGGTGACGACCGGCTCGGGCGATGCCAGTCGCGATGCCGCCGACGCCCTCCTGCGCGCGCTGGAGAGTGAGCCCGGCACGCCCGTGCCCCCCGTCGGATTGCCGGGTCCGGGCCCACGCCTGCAGGATCTCGTCGCGGATGTGCGCCTCGAGGTCACCATCCACGACGACTTCGACTACTGGATGGCCGATGAGGCCAGCGCCGATGCCCCGGGCGTGCGCGATTCCCTGGAGCGCGCCAACAGCAAGGTGATGCCCACGGTGCGCCTGCAGTCGGTCGACTCGGCGTACTGGGTGCGGATGGGCGACAAGGTCTTCCTGCGCTGGGTCCGGCCCGAGCCCGAGGAGAAGTTGCTCGATGCCATCGCCCGACTGCACGCCGCGGGCGACAGTGCCCTGCCGGGTGTGCCATCGCGCTTCATCGGATCCTTCCGCGCTGACGGGCTGCTCGTGCCCGTGTGGGAACTCACTGATGGCAGCGCGGCCGCCGAGACCGAAGCCGCCGCGGTCGACTTCGGCGCGCGACTTGCCGCTGCCCTCGAGGTCGCCGAGCCGCTGACCTCGCAGGAGCGCCGGGCGCGCGCTGGATTGCAGAACCGTCAGGTCACGCTTCGCTGACGCGCCGTCATGCCTGGATGAACTCCACGAGGGTCCAGGCGGCGAGCCCGGCGAGCACGAGCGCTGAGACGAGTCTGATCCGCCAGAGTGCCACGCGCTGCTGCAGCCAGCCGCCGACCAGCACCGCGATGCCCGCCACGACGATCAGGGCGAGCCATGCGCCTAGGAAGACAGACACCGGCTGGCCGGTGCGTGCGGCGAGCCCCGCGGTGAGCAGTTGGGAGAGATCACCCCACTCGGCGGTGAAGAGCACGATGAAGCTCGTGATTGCGATGCGCAGGGCTGACGTCGATTCGCCCGCACGGCGGGCGGCGGCCTCCTCGAACTCCTCCTCCTCGCTGGCCTCCTGCGCGGCTTCGGCGCTGCGCGCACGCAGGCCGGAGACCAGCATGAGGATCGCCCCTGCGGCGAAGAGCACGCAGGTGACGCCCAGGACCAGCCGCTGTGGGAGCAGGGCCAGCAGTCCGCCCGCGGCGACCGCGATGGCACTTTGCACGGCGAAGGCGAGGGCGACGCCCACCCACACCGCGAGGCGGCGGTAGCGCGTGGAGAGGACCAGGGTCGCGATGAAGGTCTTGTCGGGCAGCTCCGCGGGGAAGATGAGGAGGAAGGCCAGACCGACGGTCGCGAAGTCAGGGATCACGGCTCGTTCTGCCGCGCAGCCAGGGCGGGCCACATCACCGGAAGCGGCGGATGCCGGGGGCCCGACCACGGTGCGGGCGGGAGCATGAAGCGCTGGGCGAGGTGATAGGCGGCCAGCTCGTAGCGGCCGCGGACCCTGCGGAAGATCTCGAAGGCCTCGCCGCGGTCGCGCTCGATGGAGACACCGGCCGACTCGAGGTAGTCCAGGGCCTCGTCGAATTCCTCGCGGCTCAGCGTGGACTCGCGCGTCTGATAGGAGAGCAGGACCTGCTTGGTCGTGGGGAGACGCCCGCGCAGGCTGTCGAGGGTGATCGCCTTCTCCACCTCCTGCATCCCGAGGGGGAGGTAGGCGTCTGCGGCACCTCCCGTGCTCGGCTGTGTCGGGTCCTTCTCGACGACCCCGAAGACGTCGAGGGTTGCCTTGAGTCGTCGTTCCCAGGACTGGAAGCGGATGAGCGAATCCAGGCCGATCTCCGCCGCATCGATCGACAGGATCGCCTGGCCGCCCTGCTGCAGGAGCGTGACCGTGCGCGGGTCGGGCGGGGTCTTGCGCGTCGCGCAGTGCAGGGCCGCGGCATCCAAGGCAGAGAGCAGTGCGATGAGCCAATTGCGCGTGCCGACCGATGAGCGGAATCGGTTGAGCGAGGGATAGAGCGTCTGCGTCAGACGCACCTGGGCGCTCCAGGGGATCCACTGGGCGAAGAGGTCGGACAGGTCAGCATCACCCTCGAGAAGTTGCACGCGCGCGAGGTATTCCGGCCCCCACTCCGGAGCACCGCTGAGTCCGGTGTCGAGCAGGACGCGCGTCTCACGCGCGAGATAGGCCTGGTAGAGGGTGGGGAGGAATCCGATGAGCAGGGCGATCACGGCGGGCCCGGTTATCGCCGCGAAGAAGTCAAGGATGGTCACGCTCTCGCCGGGAGTGCCGACCAGGCCGAGCGTGAGCAGGCCGGATCCGGCCTGCAGGAATGCCTGGGTGATGCTGACATCCGTGACCCCGAAGATCATCAGTGCGTACGCCGTGAGGAAGATGACGAGCCAGACAACCAGTGCCGCGATGATGCCCAGCGGCCCGCTCCAGGCGAGAATGCGATCGCGCGCCGCGTAGGTGCGGAAGAGACGGGCAAGGCCGGACGTGGCGAGGTCGGTGCCGCGGACGACGACGGCGAAGAGCCAGGAGACCGTCGCGCGGGGGATCACCATGGTGCGGACGATGCTCATGCCCGCCAGAACGAGCAGTGCGATGCCGATGGCGAAGGGCACCGCCCGGGCCACCGGATCCCATGACCCGAGGTCGGTCTCCAGCGCCCATGTCACACCCCGAGGGTAGCCGCGCGGTTGCCGACTAGGCTGCTCCGGTGACCTGGGATGCGCAGACCGGCGTACTCGTCGTCGGTGCCGTCGCCCTTGTTGCTCTGGTCCTCGCCGTTGTGCTGGCCGCGCGCACTGGCCGCATGAAGCGGCAGTACGCCGTCCTGTCGGCAGCGGACACCCGCGCATCCTTCGTGGAGGTGGTCGCGCGCAAGACCGCGGAGGTCGAGGCGCTGCGCGACGACGTCGCCCAGCTGGCGGATGACCTGCGATCGACCCAGCGCGAGCTACAGATGGCGATCCGGCACGTCGGGGTGGTGCGCTACGACGCCTTCGGGGACATGGGCGGCCGGATGTCCTTCAGTGCCGCGCTTGTCGATGACCATGGCAATGGATTCGTCCTGACGTCGGTGCACGCCCGCAGCGAATCCCGCAGTTATGTCAAGCAGTTGCGCGGAGGCATGGCCGAGGTCAACCTAAGTCCTGAGGAGTCGGCCGCCGTGGCGGACGCCGTGGCGAGCATCCCTCGCGGCCACCTCGAGTGAGGCGGCCGCGAGCCGGAGCTGCTAGCGCGGGATCGTGACCCGGCCCATGCCGGTGAAGTGGGTGTTGGTCCAGGGCGTGCCCTTGACGACACCGCGGACCACGCCGATGCCGTAGTCAGACGCGTGCACGACCTTGCCGTCACCGATGTAGATGGCGACATGGTGGGCGCCGTTTTCGAAGTAGAAGGCCAGGTCGCCAGGACGGGCCTCCTTGAGCGAGATCCGCTCGGTCTCGTTGTACTGGGCGCGGCTGTAGTGAGTGAGCTCGATGCCGACACCGCGCCAGGCGTAGACGACCAGGCCCGAGCAGTCGAAGGCGTTGGGGCCCTCTGCACCGCTGGCGTAGTCGTCGCCGACCTGGGCGAGTGCGCGCTTGACGACCTGGGCGCGCACGAGATCGTCGGCCGCGAGGGCCTCCCGTGTCTGCCGGTCCTTTGAGGCCTTCTTGCGGTACTCCGTGGCTGCCTGGCGGCTGGTCTCCTCGTGGATGCTGCCACGCGGTGGCGGGGCATCCTCGGCGTGCACCACGGCAGGGGCCACGAGGGCGCCGGTCGCGAGCAGGGCCGAAGCAAGGACGGTGGTGCCGAGGCGGGTCAGGATGGACTGACGGCGCATGCGCTCCCTCTTCCGTCCGCCTCCCAGGTGAGCTGTCGGGCTCGGGCTGAAGAGCGCCCTACCCGCGTGCCGGAGCACGTGGGATTCGCCCCAGGAGGGCCATGCCCTCCCGGCCGCGACCGGCTGTCGCGTCCGTCTCGCCAGGGCTTGCCCTGGCGTGGGTCCCCGGTACGGCGTACCCCTGTCCGGGAGAGGTGCGCCCCGGATGAGGCTTGCCGATTCGGCGGGCCGCTCGTCGGGGGCGGGTGCCCCCATCGGCCGAGCGACTTCGTGACCATGCCATGACCGGTCGGGGACGGGTCAAGCCGACGTCCGAATAACGGAACGATAACGGGATGTCACATCTGTCACATGGATAACAGTTCTCCGGTGGGTCTGCCCCGGGCGAGGCGAATCGGCCGAGTGGGCCCTGGACGCCCCGGTCGATCTCAGGACAGGGGCCTGCGGAAGAGGATGATCACCCGTTCGGGCCGCATGCCTGCCCGCTCGTAGAGCGCCGTCGCGCCGGTGGTGTTGTCGCTGTCCACGGTGAGGGTCATGGCCGCGCGGCCCTCGCGGGCAGCCTGCGAGAAGGCCGAGCGCAGCAGCCAGGTGGCGATGCCCCGGCCGCGTGCGTGGGGCACGACGCCCAGCACGCGCACGTGGCCGGCATCTCGCTCGATGCGGGAGTCATCTTGGATACACAGCCCGATCGGCTCGCCATCAAGCCAGGCGAGCCGCCATAACTCCGGCCGAGCGTCGCGCCGATCGCTGAACCACGGGATCCACTCCTCATAGGGATGTGGCACGAAGCCGAAGTGCTCGGCAAACGCGATCTCGTCGACGCGATGGAGCAAGCGCCGCTCGTCGTCGGTCGTCGCGATGGTGGTCGTCACTCCGATCGGGGGTGCCGGCTCGGAGTGATGCCCCGGGCCCAGATCGATGTGCATGTGCCAGAAGCGGCGCACCTCCCGGAAGCCAGCCGCCTCGAGCACCCCGATGTAGACCTCGTCCTGCGCGAAGGCGCCTGCCTCTGCCTTCCAGCCGTCACCGTCGGCCAGGCGATCGGCCGCCTCGAGCCCCATGGCCACCAGCGGGGCGAGGAGTGCGCGGCCATGATCGGGTACGGCGTAGGAGTCGACGAAGACGGTGCGTGCCTCGTCATCGCGCTCGATGATGACCAGGCCCACCGCCTGGCTGTCGCTGGTGAAGACCAGGCGGTGCTCGTCGCGCATGGCGTCGGGATTTGTCAGGTCCGAGCGCACGGACTCCCGACTGGCATCGGCCATCGCCAGCACGCCGGTGTCTGCTGCAGACACGACGGCGTATGCAAGGTCGACGTCAGGGCCGTCGAAGTAACTGTCGACGTCGACGAGCTCGAGCGGTCGGGTGAGATAGCCGGGCGGGAGCACCCGCGGAGTCTAGGCCCGTCAGGGGGTTGGCAGTGCGGCGATTCGTCGTACGAGATAGGGCGAGAACCAACCGGCGTACCTCGCTTGCAGGACCGGGTCGCGCCAGTCGCTGCCGCTGACAACGCCGCGGCAGGTGGGCGCCTCGCAGAGGCAGCGGAACTCGTCGTAGTCGCTCGCATCGCACATGGCGTAGTCGAAGCTCAGTTCCTCGCCCGGCTCGATGTCTCGCATGGCGACGAGGAGCTGGGACCCCGCGAGGCCGCAGTTGGGCTCGCAGGAGTGATTGAGCATGTCCCCGGGCTCGGGGGTGTCGCCGGAGACGAGGAAGAGATCGGCGTCGATCTGGATGGACCGATGCTGACGATCGATCGACAACGTCGCCAGCCGACTCCCATCGACGACCCAGCCACCAAAGCCGGCGACGGTCTCGCCCTTGCTGATGCGCTCGGTGGTGTAAGAGCCCCAGCCCTTGTCACCTGCGGGGCGTGCCTCGGCCTTCGGAGTCAGCCAGTTGTAGTCCAACGAGATCTCCTTGATCGTGCGCGCGTGTTCGTGCGCGGACGAGAGTGTGACACGACTGCGCGACGAAGTGAAATCGCGCGGACTGGCTGAACGTTCAGTCGGGATCGCGTGGTGTCCATGCGGGTGTCACCATAGAGGTATGACGGAGGGCAGCGGTTCACACGATGCACCGGAGCAGCACGTCGTCGTGGTGGCGGAGGGCGACGGGCGACCGTCCGGTGCCTTCGTGCAGCAGCCCGCCAAGGTGATGCGCATCGGCGCGATGATCCGTCAACTCCTCGAGGAGGTGCGCAATGCGCCCCTCGACGAGGCTGCGCGCGCCCGGCTGCGGGACATCCACACTCGGTCGCTGGTCGAACTCGAGGACGGCCTGGCGCCCGAATTGGTCGATGAGTTGGAGCGCCTGTCACTGCCCTTCACGGATGAGGCAGTGCCCAGTGAGGCGGAGTTGCGCATCGCGCAGGCGCAACTCGTCGGCTGGCTCGAGGGTCTCTTCCACGGCATCCAGACCGCGCTCTTCGCCCAGCAGATGGCGGCGCGCGCGCAGTTCGAGGAGATGCGGCGCCAAGTGATGCCCGGTGCGCTTCCCGGCGCTCCCGAGGGAGCCGCGGAGGGCCAGCCCGGCCAGGGCCCAGGCCTCTACCTCTAACCTTGGTCCGTGATCGACCCCCGTCTGCTGCGCGAATCCCCCGATGCTTTGCGCGAGTCACAGCGTCGCCGTGGCGAGGATGTCGCCCTGGTCGATCGGCTCGCCTCGCTCGATATCGAGCGCCGCGCCGCGCAATCGGCGTACGACGACCTGCGTGCCGAGCAAAAGCAACTGTCCAAGCGCATCGGCCCGCTGCAGGGAGCGGTCAAGAAGGGTGACACCTCGGCGCAGGCCGAGCTTGACGCGCTCATGGCTCAGGCCGGGGAGCTCGCCGATCGCGTGAAGGCGGCTGACGCCGCAGCGGGTGAGGCAACGCGCGCGCTGGACGAGGCCTGGCTCGAGCTGTCCAATGTGGTGGACATGCGTGCCCCGGTGGGGGGCGAGGAGGACTTCGCCGTCCTCGAGCTGGTGGGCAGCCCGCGTGACTTCACCGCGGAGGGATTCACCCCGCGCGATCATCTCGAGCTCGGGGAGATGCTCGGCGCCATCGACGTGGAGCGTGCCGCCAAGGTCTCAGGCTCGCGCTTCTACTACCTCATGGGCGTCGGCGCGCTCCTGGAGTTTGCCCTTCTCAATCTCGCGATGGCGCAGGCGACGCGCAATGGCTTCGTCCCCGTGATCCCCCCCGTGCTCGTCGCACCGCGCGCGATGGAGGGCACCGGATTCCTCGGGCAGGCCGCGGAGAACGTCTATCGCATCGAGTCCGACGACATGTATCTCGTGGGCACGGCCGAGGTGCCTCTCGCCGGGCTGCACAGCGACGAGATCCTGCCCGCGAGTGCGCTGCCCCTGCGCTATGCCGGCTGGTCCTCGTGCTTCCGCCGCGAGGCGGGGTCCTATGGCAAGGACACCCGCGGGATCATCCGCGTCCATCAGTTCGACAAGGTCGAGATGTTTGTCTTCTGCGACCCGGCCGACGCCGAGGCGGAGCATGAGCGCCTGCTGCGCTGGGAGCGCGACTTCATGGACGCCCTCGAGATCCCCTATCGCGTCATCGATGTCGCCACCGGCGACCTGGGCTCGAGTGCGGCGCGCAAGTTCGACATCGAGGCGTGGATCCCCACCCAGGGCGCCTATCGCGAGGTCACGTCGACCTCGAATACGACGCAATTCCAGGCCCGGCGCCTGGGCATCCGCATGCGGTCGGGCGACATGGTGCAGCCCGTCGCCACACTCAACGGCACACTCTGCGCGATGCCGCGGATCATCGTGGCGATCCTGGAGAACCACCAGCGGGCGGACGGATCGGTGGTCGTGCCCCAGGCGCTGCGTCCCTATCTCGGACGAGACGTCCTCGAGTTGCCGTGACCCGTGCGTCGCGTGTCCGCGGCGTCGCAGCCCTCGTCGCGGGAGCTGCTCTCATGGCCGGGTGCACGGGTGGCGCTGACGGTGCCGCGACGTCGCCGGCTCCTACTCAGGCGTCGTCGAGCGCGCCCGCTCCGAGTCCCACAGCGGCGCCGACACCCACGCCGTCTCCCCCGCCCCTAGCACCCGGCACGTCGCGTGGTCGGCTCCTCGTCGTACAGCAGGCGGAGGACGCCGCTCTCGTGTCGGGCGGCCAGCCCATCCGCCTGACGCTTGCCCGCACGGGCAACGTCGCCTCATGGTTCACGGCGCCACCGCAGAAGCTCGCCGGCACGATGTCGACCGAGCAGGCACTGCTCAGCCTGGGCTGGCGTCCTGCCGACGACGGCACGACCGCGGCCCTGCCGGCGCCGCGGCCCAATGGATTGCTCGCCCACGCGGGCGGCACGCTCGCCTTCACGGTCCAGCGGGCCAACGTGCGCGCCGATGGCACCCTCGTCCTTGACATCCGACCCCTGGGTGCGACCCCCGGGACGGTGGAGTCCTTCGGACCGGTGTCGCTGACCCTCGACGGCGCCCCGGGGGTGCTGGATCTCTCCGCTGCGCTGGGTACCCTCACGGTGCGTGCCGTCATCACCGGGACCGGCAACGAGCAGGCGGCAGTCCAGGTGATCGGTGCCGAGGGCGAGGTGCTGGAGTCGGCCTTCGTCTCGCCCGAGCGCACCGTGATCGACACCTGGATCGACGTGACGTCAGGAGCGACGGTCTGGTCCGACCCGGTCGTGACCTTCACGCCCCCGGGGCAGGCCAAGCCCGGCACGATCCGCGTCACCGGCACGCTGGAGGTCGACGGCGAGTCGACTCCACTCGACGCCGTGATCGCCCGCTGGAGCCTCCCCCTCGCCTAACCATCGCGCCGAGTGGGCAGTTGTCGGCCCATCCCCCTCACGGGGACGACCGACAACTGCCCACTCGGCGAAGACTGCGGCTAGGCGGGGACGGGCGGGATGTTGGCGATCGCGGGAGCGAAGCGCTCGTCGGAGAGCTCCTCGTCCACCATCGCTCCAGCGAGGAAGTTCTCGTACGCCGCCAGGTCGAAGTGACCGTGACCGCACAGTGCCGTGAGGATCACCGTCTCCTCGCCGGTCTGCTTGGCCTGCTCCGCCAGGCGGATCGCCTGGGCGATCGCGTGCGTGGGCTCAGGAGCCGGGACGATGCCTTCACTGCGCGCGAACTTCACGGCACCGGCGAAGCACTCGGTCTGCGGGATCGCCACGGCGTCCATCAGTCCCAGCTCGTAGACGTGCGAGATGAGCGGAGCCATGCCGTGGTAGCGCAGGCCACCGGCGTGGATGGGGTCCGGGATGAACTGGTGGCCCAGCGTGTGCATCTTCATGAGCGGCGTCATGCCAGCCGTGTCGCCGAAGTCGTAGGCGTAGACCCCGCGCGTGAGAGACGGGCAGGAGGCAGGCTCGACCGCGGTGATCTGCGGGTTGATCTTGCCCGCGAGCTTTTCGCGCAGGAAGGGGAAGGACAGGCCCGCGAAGTTGGAGCCGCCTCCGGTGCAGCCGACGATGTGGGTCGGCGTATCCCCGGCCATCTGCAACTGCAGCAGGGCCTCCTCGCCGATGATCGTCTGGTGCAGCAGCACGTGGTTGAGCACTGAGCCCAGCGCATAGCGCGTATCCGGATTCGTGGCCGCCACCTCGACGGCCTCGGAGATCGCGATGCCGAGGGAGCCCGACCAGTTGTTGGGGTCCTTGGCCAGCTCGCGGCCGATCGCGGTGACATCCGAGGGCGAGCGGTGGATCTGGGCGCCGAAGGTCTCGATCATGAGC
>Ga0194133_10009818_pt1 | contig 10897 bp, 5 predicted proteins | sample TA2KigOf40mmetaG_FD_155448 | JGI IMG/M metagenome (GOLD analysis project Ga0194133, IMG submission 155448) | Freshwater microbial communities from Lake Tanganyika, Tanzania - TA2015055 Kigoma Offshore 40m | ecosystem: Environmental > Aquatic > Freshwater > Lake | place: Tanzania: Lake Tanganyika...
CGTCGAAAGTGACGATAAAATCCTCCGAGGCACCCATTTTTTTACTACATAAATTTCTTACTATACACACCACAAGATACGGTCCTTTTTTCCGGTCGGGAAAGGCTGCTGGGAGCTGCCAGGGTTTGAACTCCAGAGCCTAAGATTTCAGCCTGATGCCATGACCACTTGGCCACGGCATGGGTTTTTTATCACAGACATAGTAAATTTAGGTTTACCAACAGCTGAATTGGTGCGGGCTAGCTGGGTCAGCTGTTGCTATACTTATTCATAAGCCAAAAATTGATTTTTATGACCCTTTCTCCCTCTATGTATCCGATCTTTTTGGTTTTTATGCCATGTTATGCAAACTGCATTTGACACTCTAGAGTACAGCACAACACTAGCTAGAAGCACAGTTTTTTATGAAGAGAGTTGAGTGTTTTTTGGAAAAATAACTGGATATTTTGACATTGACCACAATCCTTAATTTTCTATTGTCAAACTAAGAAATGAAGATAGTAACTGTTTTAAGCATCACTAGCAATTGTTAATCATAAAATTTAATTAAAGCAAGGCTTCATTATGCAATTGCTTTTAACTGTCTATATCTAGCCAAATATTTAATCAAAGGGTTACAACTTTAATCAAAAATTAATCAATTCATAATGTGGGTCCATTTGGTAAATCTGTAAATTAGTTACCCAAAAAAGATGTCCTAGTATATCAAAACAAATTTGAAGGGCCTTTTTGAATTTTGATTGAAAACAAATTGTTTTTATTATCCAGAGGGCAAATTTTTTTTAGCATAACTTATAGTTGCTTTTGATATAGCAAGAAATCATTCTTTTCTTGTATCTTTCCAGAGAACAGTAAAAGATGAGTAAGATTGTTTTCCACTGAGAATAAAGCAACCAATGATGATCAGTGATATAACCTAGTTAAATTCTGACAAAAAATGAATGAAAAAGGCTATTGGTGTTTCAATCATGAAAGGTTTTAAACCTTAAATTGACCTTTAATAGATTAAAAGTCTTTAAATTTAAAAAGTATTTCTGCTTTTCAGGGTGACTGCTTTGATTTGATCATTTTTTGGGCTGCACAATTTTTTTGGCTTGAATTGTTTGATTTATTTAAACTTACTTTGCAACAGTTTATTTTTGACGGAAAGTTGTGTCTTATAAAAAAAGACAAATCTAACAGGAGTGGTGTTGAGCAAGTCATATTTTAATCAGAGACATCCTGGTCGAATCTCGTTCTTTCACACGAGCAAATCTCGGTTGGGCAAAAAATGTATTACCTACGTTTTAAAATATTACACAGAAAATTGGAATTTTCAATGGTTTGGTATTTCCAAAGAAAAATTCAAAATGAAACTCATAGCCCAGTTCCAGACAGACCATAGTTAGCATATTAGCGATAAGGCCTCAAGCTTTAAGACCAGCTCATTGACATCGAGGGTTTTTTCAACCTGGTGGAGCTATAGAGAACCTTGTTAGTTAGTATGCAGGAAAATCCAGGTTTTTCCCCTCAAAAAAATAGGGATGCCAATAGATAAAGACTCTATTAGTTAGGGTTTTTTCTTATACTAAAAATTCAGTTAAAATAATTGTGTTAAAATTTTCCTAAAATTGCAATTTACAAAATAATGTAAAATGATAAAAGGAAATAAATTCTATCTATCTATCTATAGTCACTTGATTTTCAATTGATAAATGTGAATTAATGAGTTTAAATATAATTCTTATTATCAAGTCTCTGCACAACAATCAATCCTGACTGATTTAATCATCTCAAAGAAGTGAATAATTAAGGCAAATCCAGGGGTCAAAGATTTTGCCCAGGCCAGGGATTGAACCCTGTTCCTCCCAGTTCTAATAGCAGTGAGTTACAACGACCCCTTAAGTTTTCAATTTTTTTAGAAAAAGAACACCTTTGAACTGAAACTTTTAGCAATTTCTTTTGAAAATTATAAAAGTATAATTTGGCATCTATTTTTAACCTCGATTTGATTGCATTTATATCTTAAGCCAAACTATCTTCCCATTTGCCAATTTATATTGCAATTTTTCTCAAGTTTGTACCAAAAAAAGAGGCATTAGGAATCCCAAAAAGTATGGGAAATTCAAGTTTGGCAATATCTTGGCGACAAGGGTTGTAAAACTAATATGTTGCACAAGAGGTACCCCGAAACAGAGTTGTTCTTTATTTCTTGTTCGGCTGGAAAAAAGTTATCTTAAAGTCTTTTCGTGGAAGATTTACTTGCTGTGATAAAAACAAGCAAAAAAAATATTACATAGAAAAACATGTGCTTTTTATAAATCAAATAAATAGACAAAGTAGTGACCCATAAAAACTTCAAAGCTTAAAGCTCCAAGAGATCTTTTCACCCTAAATGGTTTTATTTCAAGTATTTTTTATTATCACTCCCAAAGCGAAGGGGGGAGTTAAGAAATTTTGCATAGGGATGAGGCTCGACGTCCTGTGTGTATCTGTCACCTCATTCTACTCCCACACCAGAGAAGCTAGAGGCCTGAAATTTGGCATACATAATTCCTACATAGATGGCTCCAAAGTTACTAATCATATTTTTGATATTTTGCCTATAACCCGAGATGTTTAAGTTTAAAGTTATAAAAGTTAAGTTTAAGTTAAATAGTAAACTATGTGGGCTGTCCCTTTATAAAATGTTAAAATGTTATTTATCAGGCAGGATAAGGGGGGGGGAAGATTTCCATTCCATGATTAAATTAAACTGAAGACCCAATTTTTTCAAACAAAATTTTGCTCCTCAATATCTGACTATAAGTGTTTAGAGTAAAGAACAGGTAAAATGTCAAAGGAAATCAAATCACTTTCATCTGGTTTTATTTTTTTTACCAGTGAGGCTGATTCATTCTGTGTTTTTGTTAGGAATAGGATCATTTTTATCCAACTTCATGTCTATCATTAAATTTAATGGTTAAAATCCATTCCCTCCTTTCAACAACACCATTTCCAGACATTTCAGAAAACTTTGAAATATTTCAGAGGAACAAAAAAGTATCTTTCATTTGATTCAACTGATTACTGTAACACCCTAAACTTAAGTCAAGTTGATCCTTACATCCAACTTGCATTTGTTTAGAAATTATGTGGAGAAAAACTATGCTATGAAAATTCGTCGAATCACGATTCATTGAATCGACGTTTTACCAAAAATTTGTTCCGTCGAATCTCCATTTTTACCAAAAATTTGTTCAGTCAGATTTCTGTTTTTACCAAAAATTTGTTCCGTCAAATTAACGATTCGTCAAAGTAACTAACCTAACCTAACCCTGCAGGGCTAACCTAACTGGGGTCGGGGTCGGCTGACCCCGACCTCGACCTTAGAGCTTCGTGTAGTTCATAGAACTGGCTCTAAGTTTGGGGTTGGGGTCAGCCAACCCCGACCCCAGTTCGGTTAGTCCCGCAGGGTTAGGTTAGGTTAGGTCACGTCAAGCTAGGATAGGTTAGAACCGGAAATTCGGTAAAAATGGAGATTCGACAAACCGGAAATTCAATGAATCATTAATTTTGACAAACCTGAAATTCGACAAATCGTGAATTTGACGAACCAGAAATTCAAGGAATCGTGATTCGACGGATTTTCATAGCACCAGAAAAACACTCACCCTCTGGAAATTTGTCAAGTCTTGGCATTTGGGATCTATTTCGAAAACTTTGTGGGAGGTGCAAATGTAAAAAAATATAATTCAGGTGTTTTTTTTCACACTCAAAGACTTAATCAATACACTTTAGCTGAGTCTTTACAAAAGTCGGAACTTTAAATCTAGATAATTGTATCACTTAAAATGTCAGTGGCCTCATTACAAAATATCTGGATGTTTATTTGTAGAATAAACAGATTAACATTCGTCTGTCAAGTTGAAAATCTCAAATGTTTGCGAAGAATTCTGAATTTGTTTAATTTGAAAGCAGGCTCTTGTACAAGTTTTATCTGATTTCTTTTCATTCCACCACTTTTTTATCTAATCGATAGTTTCTATATCTTTTTGGCTTTCATGAACTTTAGAAAGCTGAATTAAATGAAATGTGCTTTGAAAATGTTTATGAATTGCTTAGCACTTAGGCAATACTTTTGTATTCAGAAATATCATTCTAGACAACCAAATAAAGACATTGCATTGTTGGAACATAAAAGCACTAACTCTTTATTATCACCAGTAGTGGGTCCTCTATTTGCTTTTCCATTCATGCAATAACAGATATATACATGTTTTTCATCTATTTTACATTGAGGGACAAGTGATGGAATGGATGTGAAATGAGTTATAATATAAATATTGAAAAACAACACTGAAAATTTTTCTTTTCCTATAAAAGATTTAAAACTTTACCTTTAAGTTTTAACTTGTTATGTGTAGAAACAACTTTCTGTTGTTAGTAAAAAGAATGAGCTTTCTTTAGGGCCCCTATTTTCATTATTGTGCTTCTAAATAACAGTTTCATCAGACTATTCGACTGAAAGAAGCTGAGGAAGACAATTGAAATTTAATCATGTGGAAGAAAGATAGCCAATTAAGCTTAATGAAATGAAAATGTCATCCAAAAATACCATTCCTTGTAAAAAGCAACAGTCTTTTTTTCAAAACAAGCTTTACAAATAATAGTATAACCATTTCTGGCATGGCTGGGCGTTCAACCTACAACCTCAATAAGGTGCTTATGACCACTGTTCATTAGAGTGCCAGAGTTGCCCAAAGCAAAATGAATCTTTTCTTGCACTCTTCATTTCTGTATATGACTTTTATGCACTTTATTGGATTTCCAAAGCCAAAAAAATGGTAACAATATGTTGTTTTCAACTTTATGTCATGTCAGCTATTCTTTCATCAAGTTCAAGTGGAGAACCAGACTCAAATGACCTCTTTTTTTGATTGAAAAGTTTATGATCTGTAAAGCCTTTTTTCCTCTACAAAATATGTCATCGTTTGATGACGATGCTGCATTTTTCTTCCACAACAAAATCTCCATGTTTTCTTTTCTACACTTGTCTGTCAAAGCAAACAATTTTGGATTAAATGCAATGCCATCGATACATTATGATTTTTTACCCACCCCAAAACTTCTTCATTCTTATGCAATTTTTTGTTTTCGACCCAAAGTTTGGATAAGTATCAATTCTGGTCTTTCCTATAGCAAATGCATAGTTCAGATTCTTAAGCAAGAAAAAACAAAAAGAATTCCAAACAGACGGAAACCAAAGAATCCTACAAATAGTTGACAGTAAGATAAGATTTTTTTTGAATTTATTGCAAGCCTGGCAATTTAAAGGAGAAAAAGAATCATCAAGAAAAGCATCAATTTTTATGCAAGAGACTTTTGCATCTCTTAAAGGTCCACAAGCAATTTTTATCAGCATACTTCAAAACATCTGCAAATTATCAGTTCACCTATCTAGCATTCAAAGTTTTTGGTTTGGTTTGGAACTAATAAATGTTAAATGAATTGAATGAAGCATAAAAAACTAGTTTTAATATTAATATTTAATTTCATTATATTCTGTGACAGTAGGAATTTATCAGACTGAGAAGTCTGGTTTATTCCTAGTGCTAAAATACCCCACAAAGGAAATCATTTCATTGATGCTATTAGAGATAAAATGCATGAGCTTTTTTGTGTGCATGCCTATTTGAAGACTTCAGTAAATGCACATAGAAGTATTTTAAATGAATGGTTTTAGAGATCAATAGAGAAAAAAATGTCAAATTTGGTTCAGTGGAAAGATTTGACATCTGGAGAAAATAGAGCTTTACTCCAACATATTTGACTTGCCTTTGGATTTAAACATAAATTATGAGAGGAAAAAGAGTTTATCTTTAACTTTATTATATAACTACCAACTTCCTTCTCAGAATCTTCAGCTCCTGTGACAAAAATGTTTGTAGTTGAGTGAAGAGATGATCTGTTTCCCTACTACAAAAAAGAGGTTATGTAGAAACAGGGTAAGGTCATTAAAATTGACTTTTTTGTTTTGCTGACTCTAAATGTTTTACTTTTATGGCAGAATTTTATCTGTTCTTGTAATCTTCGGCACAATAATAAAAAAATTTTAACTTTGAAAAGAGGACTAGTTATTCTATATACTTTTAATAAGTAGTAAAACCAGCAATAAATATTTTTTATGACAAAATGTTATTTAATGTTAGTGTGAAATTGGCTATATATGATTGAAGTAAGAGGGGAATTTTCATTCTTGGAAGGTGTTGAGTTTCAATGTTCCTTTACATCTACTTCAATGCACAAACCTTCCTAATAATCATAAATAAGAAGGAAAAGCAGGAAAAAGCACCAGCAGAAATAAACACAAAAAAGTTTTTCCAGACAAACACCAACCTTCCTTGTGCAATATAAAGCATAAAGAGAAAAATTGAGTGAGCAGAAAAATATGGTAACAGTTAATGGTATTCCCTTCCAAATTCGATACAAAAAGTTAATCAACCCCTTTTTTCATATCATCAACTTAAATGCAATGTTGACATCAAAATCATTTGTCAAATTCAAAAGGTTTTTTGTGTCCCGAAATGGACATCAAAAAAACATCAATGCAAAATCTGTCATTCAAAAACATTTTTTGTTGGTCCTTTATCATTTGTTTTGTAACAGTGTTTGTTTATTATGGTAGGGGGAAAAAGTGGCCCAATCTGCTTCATCCCAATGTCAATTTTCTCATCAAACTATTATAGTTATGGTGTGAGAAACCAACAAGAAGGAGAACTATCAGGGTTAATTCCCTCGTGAGGCAGAAATAGCAGAAAGGAAATGGAGAAGAAGGAGGCTGCTTCTGCTTCCAAGTGTTTTTTCATGATAAGATTCTTTCATGTGTTCTTTCTTCTCTTGAGTACTAATGAGATCAATTGTTGGTCACACATTCCTCTCGATAAAGCTTTTGTAAAAGTTCTTGAAAAGTTGATGATACACTTTACACTTCACGATACATTTTGACCTTACGTTAACTCAGAAGCAGTATGGTCAAATGAACCCTGATGGATGGATGGATTGACAGATTATGAAAAGGAACTGCTTATTCCAGCATTTCTCCCATTTCAACTATTACAATTGTGGACTTTACAACAATTCCTGTCACTTAGAGGTTGTGCTTTCATTTTCAATGATAAATGTAAATAAATGAATAAGAAATAAATATGATCAAGTTTCTGCACTACACTGGGGTCGCCGTGGCCTAATGGTTATGGCATCTGCCTGTGGATTGGGAGGCTGGGGTTCAATCCCCTGTCGGGCAAATCTTTGACCCCAGGATTTGTCTATAAATAATCATCTAACATGATGGTTACCACAGTCAGGATTGATGGTTGTGCAGATCACATGAACAAACAACCTGATTTGGTTATTAAAATCACAAAATAATTGCATCCTAATTTAACCAGAGATAGTTCGGATGACTGCAAGGCACAATAATAATGTAGGGAATTGTTGTAAAGTCTAATACTTCGGTATTAGAAGAATCAGTTCCTCAACCAACTTTAAGCTGTCAATCAATCAATCAATCAATCAATCCAGACTGAGATCATCATCATGCTTAGTTAAGTCAAAACCAGGGGTCAAGGATTTTCCCCAGACTGGATGTAGTAATTGACCACAGATGAAGTTGATCACCCCATATTGAGCATATTGCTCCTCATCCACTGCTAGCCAGTAATAATGTGTTTGGAAGATTTTCCCAGAAGTAGGGCATTCTTTTATATTCTTATAGTTGGAAGTATTTAGAAGATATTTAAGTAAATTAATGAAATTCCAATTGTTAATTTGGAACAGTAATTTTCTGACCTTAAAGATGAAAATCTTTACTAATATTGGATTGAAAGGCTATATGGGATAACCAGGAACAGAATCCAGCTTGTAAACAGTTCAAAGTCACTATTTATATTGTAATTAATTAAAAGTGAATAAAATGGAATTCAAGTTTTATTCATGTTTTTTCACTTTTCCTTGTTTTATCTATAAGTCTGAGATGTTTGGAGCTTTTAAACAGTTACCTCAGCAAAAACTTATTGGTGCTCAGTCACACTTCATCAACTCAAATACTTGAAAATGCAAAATATCTTTGACTTCAAATTTTACTTTAAAGAAGAAGATTTCTGGTTTGTGCTGTTCTTTGGTTTCTTCTGTATTCCAACATCTTCTTCGATTATCTCTTTTTCATGGGAACAAAATTCAGATTCACATTTTGTCGCCTATGTTTTTTCTCCTTTTGCATCAATTGGATTCTGGATTTTCACTAGTTTCATATTCTTCTACTTTGCCTGAATTGCTCCAAATTTGATGTTGAATTTTCTCAACCAATACAAATAACCCAGATTGTTTAAACTCAATGTCACAACTGTTGGGAATTAAATTGAAAAAGACTGACTAAATTAGTGGAGAAAAAACCTCTCCTGATCATTCATCAAAAATACTAGTTAATTTAGTGTGGAAGAATTTGATTTTGAGCCTTATTAAATATGAAATTATTGAGGCCAAAAATGTCAAAAAAAGTAGATATCATTATTAGCTAATCTGGTAACAAATTCTTATATTTATTTCTATGAAAAAACTAATTACACTTCACATATGGGGAAACCTTGCTGCTATAGCATTCTTACTGTGCATCAAACCATAAAAAGTGAAAGTAAAGAATGTTGGAAGCCAAAGAACAAGCTCCTTATAAGAAAACTCATATTTGCTCAAAAGCTCAGTGAACCAACCCATAATAGTATTTGCCATCTGAAGTTTCTAAATTGAGACAAAAAATAATTGGAATGAACTGAACCACTTAACCTTTACCTAAGTTCAATATTTCTTCAAACCTAAAATTGCCCTTTGGTCAAAGGCACAGGACTGAGAACAAAGGTTCAAAACTGTGGGTTCAATACACGGTCATGACAGTTATTTTTCACACTGGATTGTAAAAAATCAATAAGGTAGTCTCAATCAGGGTAATGATATCCTGCTGTGACTTTGATAAAGATTGTTACCAGGTGTAATCACTGCCTGATTAAATACAAAACAGGTCAATTTTTAAGGGTTACAATCAGTTCTAAATTCACTTACTATAGTTTTGTGATTGATAGAAGTTTTCCAAAACTAAGATCTGAATTAAAGCCTAACTAACTATTCAGAAATAAGTTAGTGAACAGATTGGAAGAGGAAGTAAGTTCTGCATTCATCACACCCTTTGAATGACTAACCAACATTTTTCAACCTACTTCTCTTGATATGATGGTTTCTGAACAAAAACAAACAGTCTCATTTTGAATGCTGCAGGCTCATTCACAAACGTGAGAGGATTATTGCCAAAGGAAATGAAAAAAGTTGCTCTAGAGTAAATTACATTATTATATGTAACTGAGTTTTTCTAAAAAACTGTGATGGATTTGAAAGTGTCAAAAAAGAGCTTTCAAAATGAAAAGGTAATTATATGAGCATTTGATCATATGACAGATCTCAAGGTAAAATCCGAGGATGAATTAAAAATCCCAAACTGCCACTTGCCATTTTGCTTAAATTAAACTTTTAATGTTTCAATTGTGACTGTAAAAGGTTTAGGACTTGAAAAATGGCAGAAACCCATCAGCTCTTTTGATCTTTCGTTTAAGATTGATGAAGTTCCACAAATATTTATCTGAAAGAGGCTCAAATTTAAATACTATGAAAAAAGACTGCTTTTCACTGATATTTTTTGAAATGCTGTTTAAATGTTGAAAACAAATTTCATTTCACGCCTCTAAGAAAACAAGCAAAAATGAAAAGAAAATTAGCTTCTTTGTCACTGCATTTTAATTCTATCTCATTGTGGATGGAAAACAAATGGCAGATTAGAGTCCAAATGTGCAAGTTTTAGACAGTGGTTATATAAGACTATGTGAAATTATAACCTAACTAGTAACCACAGGCCTATATCTATCTATCTACTTAAAGATTAAAGCTCATAATCCAGAAGGATTTTGCAGCCCTTTTGAAATCAAGTCCAAAAAAGTAGCTTGCATGTAACAGTTAATTTATAGTTAATTGGCAATTTTTCCACAAACATGAACTACTGTCAAGTTTAAAATTTTTAGCATCCTTCTATTTCACCATGGCTGTGAAAATGCAAAATTTATCTAAATTTTTAATATACTGCTTTTCATAATTCATGCAATTGAATATTGAGGCTTTCAAATTTACATACCACGAATAATCATCATGGTTTCCTCTCACTCAATTTACCCATGCATGACCTTTTATTGAGAATTGAATATTAATCCCATGATTGTTAATGTGAAATCATCCATGAGAGTGGCAAATCATAATTACATGGAGAATTTTTTCTTTTCTCATTTCAACTTGTTGGTTCCTCAAACATAATGGTGAATGGTGTTGCAATTTCATATAGGTTATGGTTAATCTAATCATAATAATGTGTGCTTAAGATCCCTCAAATTTGCTGGGTAAATGGGAAAATTCAAGAGATTAAACAATCAGATAAACCTTCACTTTTTTGAGATTCCATATTTTGCAAATCCATTGCTTGTCACATTTTTCACAGTTTTTCCAACCCTGTTTGGGATGGGCTGACTGGGTGGGGATGGCTCCCAACAAGTGGGACCCTAACACTTTTCTCCAGCATTAACACTAATAATCACAAAAAGATGCTTGACCATCAAACCACTTAAAACATAAAAAAGTCACTTTTTTTGGTCTGATTTTTATTTATCTGGTACCACAAAAGGCTGAGTAACTATTTCTGCCTTGGATCCAAAACGTTCTGTCAATTGGTGATGGCGGTAACAGTGGCGTTGGTGTCCCTCCACTTGAACTTATCATGGCGGGGGGATGGGATAGGGGTAACTTTGAGGGAGAGGTTATACCCGCTGTCGGTCGGCTTTATGCTAAGCAA
>Ga0194133_10009822_pt1 | contig 10889 bp, 8 predicted proteins | sample TA2KigOf40mmetaG_FD_155448 | JGI IMG/M metagenome (GOLD analysis project Ga0194133, IMG submission 155448) | Freshwater microbial communities from Lake Tanganyika, Tanzania - TA2015055 Kigoma Offshore 40m | ecosystem: Environmental > Aquatic > Freshwater > Lake | place: Tanzania: Lake Tanganyika...
ATTGAGCCGTAGCATCGCAATGGATGCCGTGTTGCTGACTGCAAGTTTGAACATCAATCCCGACGATGCTCAGCAGGTAGAGATCACCTTCCGCCCGGCTGGTGTGCCAACGTTTGACTTCAGCACTTCTGCTTGATAGCTAATTGGCCCTGGTCTACACTGGGGCCATTCACCATTCCTTTATGGCAACCACGTCTGCGCTATCACGCCTCAAGAAAGCTGCCAATCTGACGCCCGTCAAGCGTACGGTCAAGCTAAACGACGGCAGCGAGTTCGAGTTTTATGCCACTGCGTTGACCATGGCAGAACGCGAGCGGGCGCAGAAGATGCCTGGCGGCGATGACCCCAATGGTTTTGCGTTGAACCTGTTGGTCGCCAAGGCTGTTGATGATGCTGGTCAGCGGTTGTTTTCTGCTGGTGAGATTGCTGAGCTTAAGAACGAGGTATTGGATGCCGATTTGCAGGCATTGATGCTGGCGATCATCACCAACCCAGATGAGGAAGAAGTTGACATGAAAAGCCCTAAAGGCTGAGCTAAAGAAAGACAACCTGCTGTTGCTGCAGCTTGGTGTTGCAAAGGAGTTGGGTTACACGCTAGCCCGGCTCAACCGCGAAGTAACGCTAGAAGAGCTGCTGCTATGGAGCTGCTACTTTGATTTGCAGAACGAAGAGCAGGAACGTAGAATGAAACGAAGACGGTAGGTCGGCTGTGTCGGTTGTCGCAAACGTTGCTATTAACGTTGACAGCCGAAATGCTGTTGTTCAACTGCAGCGGCTTGAGAACGCAACAAAAAGCGCCGCTGCTGGCGTTGCAGGGCTCGTTGCATCATTAGGCGCGGGGTTTGCCTTTGGGCAACTTATTAAGTCAGCATCACAGTTTGAAGCAGAGCTTGGCGAAATTGGAAAAACTGCCGGCGCCAGTGAAAAGGAAATTGCTAATTTAGCCGTTGCACTTAAGGGGCTGTCAACTCCAAGTAAAACCAACCTTGCGCCATCAGTTCTTGCTGCAGGCATCAAAGATTTAGTTGCGCAAGGTTTGAAGCTAAATGATGCCGTTGCATCAATGGAAACATTGGGAAAAGTTGCGGTTGCAACTAACTCAGAGCTAGCCGATGTTACAAAAACTGGCTTTCAACTTCAAAGCGCATTGAAGATTAGGCCAGACGAATTAAAAGCAACCTTTGATGCACTTGCCTTTGCGGGTAAGGCCGGCGCGTTTGAGCTAAAAGACATGGCTCAATTCATGCCTACCATTGCGTCCGCTGCTACCTCAATAGGGATTACTGGCAAAGATGGAGCGGTGGCGCTAGCCGCAATGATGCAAATGGTTCGCAAGGATGCGCCAGGCGCAGCGGAAGCATCTACCAGATTAACTGACGCGCTGCTCAAGATGACAGCGCCTGATGCTGTCAAGAATTTCGCAAAGTTTGGCGTAAATATTGAACAAGTTCTTAAAAGTGCAGTAGCAAAGGGCATCAACCCGATGGATGCTGCCCTTAAGGAGCTGCAACGGATCACTGGTGGGGATGCGTTTAAGTTATCTCAGATTTTCGGTGACAAAGAAGCCAAGTTGGCATTAATGTCGTTAATGAAATACCGGGAAGAATATGAAAAATTAAAAGCCGCCGCTGGCGGCGCTGCTGCTGCCGGCACTGTACAAGGAGACTTTGCAAAGTCGCTGGAAACTTTCAATGGTAAATTGCAAACATTACAAACATCTGGCGAGATATTGGCGTTGTCGCTAGGCAATACATTGCTGCCAATACTTGCGCGGCTAATAGAAGAAATCCTTCCAATTATTGATGGCATTGCAAGATTTGTTCAAGGCATGGGACAAATACCCAAGCCTGTGATTGACGCTGCTATTGGGCTAGGAAAAATGATAATACAGTTGATGCTTGTTGATAAAGCATTAAAAATAGCAATGGGCACCGCTGCCTTGTTTAGAGGCGCAATGCTGTTGCTGACTACTCAAACAACGCTGGCAGCGGCAGCCGCACTGACAGGGCAAGCAAGGTTTTTGATGTTAGCTGGCGGCATTAAAGGCGCTGGCGTTGCAGCCGCAACAGCTACTCCGGCACTGCTAGGACTTTTGGGAGTATTGCTAAGACTTGCCGCGATTGGCACGATTGCAATCGTCGTTAATGTCGCTGTCACCGGCATGGCGGCTGTATATCAAGCACAGGCTGAAATTGATCGGCTGCGTGGCGCCAGGGCTAAAGGTGGAGCTGCAGCCGCATTTGGTGGATCTGCAACTGCGGAGCAAAAGAAAACTCAGCAAGACGTATTAACTGCAATTAAAAAAGAGCGGGAATCGCCAGAGTTTTGGGCACAGCAAGCTGCTGCAGCGGTTGGTGTTGGTGTAGGCAGAACTATGGCTCGCCAACGCGCTGATCTACTTGATGAACGCGAGCGTTCTGCGCGGGCAATTTTGGCATTGCCCCTTAGGAAAACCCCAACTCCAGCGGCCAACGCCAGGAGCCAGCAAACAGGCACAGGCACAGGCACAGGCACAGACGGCACTGGCGGCGCAAAGAAAGAACGAGAAAGCCAGCTTGCCGATATCCTTGCGGCGAATGGTTTGTTCCGTTCGCAAGAAACTATTGCAGCACGCATAGCAGTAGCAGAGGTTGACCGCAATACTGCCGAAGTTGCACGGCTGCAGCACATTGACCGTAGTGTGCAGCTACTTCATGCGGCTGCCGCAATACAACGCAGCAGTATTCCTCTAGATGAAAAGCAGGCGCAACTAAGGGGTGTTCAAGATAAGCTCGTTGCTAGTACTAATCAGTATGAACGTGAGATTGCCGCAGAAAAGATAGCTCAAACAAAAGCCGCAACAGAGCAGTTACAGCAGATGCAGGATGAGCAGGATTTGCTGAAAGCTAAACTTGCTGGCAATGAAGCTGAGGTAAGGCTAAATCAAGAAGTTGCTGCTCTAAAAAAACAGTTTCCTAGTTTAGATGAAAAAGCCATAAGGGCAGCCTTGAAAGTAACAGAAGCACTAAAGAAACAAGTTGAAGTAGCAAAGCAGATGAAACAGGTTTATGCCGACATCGGCATGTCAATAAAAGATGGCGTAGTAGGTGCTATTCGAGGTGCTATTGATGGCACTAAGAGCCTGCAAGAAGTAGCAAGCAACCTTCTGCAAAAAATCGCAAATACGTTGCTAGATGTAGCCGTAAATCTTGCCTTGTTCGGCGCGATGAGCGGCACTGGCACTGGCGGTGGTTTGCTTGGTTTTCTTTTCAAAAGCGCCAAAGGCAGTGTTTACGCACAATCAGGAATCCAGCCATTTGCCAGGGGTGGCATCGTCAGCTCGCCCACGCTGTTCAAGTTTGCCGATGGTGGTGCCACCCGCACCGGCCTCATGGGCGAAGCTGGCCCCGAGGCGATCATGCCACTTAAGCGTGGCAGCGATGGCAGCCTCGGCGTCCAAGCCAATGGCTTACGCGAAGCCATGAATCAGGACCGCGCAGCCGCTGGTGGCACCCACGTGCTCAACATGAGCTTCCAGACCACCCGTTTCGGCGATACTGAGTATGTCAGTCGCGATCAACTGGAGGCTGCCATGATCGAGACCCGGAGGGTTGCCACAAACGATGGCGCTCGTCGCGGCATGAGCATGACGCTGGATCGTATTCGTCAATCGCCACAAACCCGCAACCGTATCGGGATCCGCTAATGGCAATGTTTCCTGCGCTAACACCATCAGCCAGAACCTTCAAGCCTGGCACTTACCCGCAAAAGGTTTATCGCTCATTGAGTGGAGTAGCAGTAAAACGTACATTCGGCACGCAACCATTCGGCGCTACCATGGAACTAGAATACCAAAACATCCCAGACGCAAATGTGGTGACATTGATTGACCACTACCGCAGCGAAACCGCAACAAATCGTCGATTTCAGTTAAGCAGTAATACCACCGCTGGCATGTCTGCCATGCTCGAAAGCCGAGCAAACGCATCAATTGACAATCTGCGCTGGGAGTACAGCCAGCCACCGGAAGTCGTCACAACAAGACCAGGCCGCAGCACTGTGCGCATCAGCCTATCAGGCGAGATTCGTGATCCTAGGTACGACGACTGATGGACATTCGAATCGCTCAGTTTATTAACTTGACCAGCCGTTCAGGTAACTCTTATTTGTTCCAAAATTACTTCGTCAACGAAAACAAAGCCTACAACGGCATAAAATACGAGTTTGCACCGTTCCGCGCTGAAGGCACCACTGCATCACTAAACGGCGACAACAACATTCTGCAAATCCTGTTCCCCAATACTGAAATTTCATTACGCCTGTTGCAAAGTGGCGACGGCAATCGCCTTTCACGTTTAACGCTGACGACAATTTGGCTAACAGAAGACAATACATTTACACAAAACCTTTTGTCTGAATACTACATTGGAACCGGCAGCAGCATTAGCGACACCACGCTAGAGCTTCGATTCCGCAGCGCAATTGACAGCGTTGCCAGTAATTTTCCCAATCGCCAACTAAACCGCGACTTGGTTGGCCCACTTCCGCTGGATAGCCAAATCCGACTGCAATGATCAACGTCAACGACCTGATCGGACTTCGTTACGGCTGGAACAAGCGTCCAGGCGACGGCAGCAACCAGACGGACTGCTTTCAGCTGGCCTGCGAGATACGCCGGCGCCTGGGTTTTGGCGACTACGGCGACAAATACGAGTGGGTCTATCAGCAGTACAGCGAATCTGAATTTCCACGACGACTAATCGCTAAGTGGCTCCTCGAAAACGGCATACGCCAAGAAAAGCCAACTACAGGTTCTGTCGTGCTTTTGCCTGTGTTGACCGGCGCAGCATTAGGAACCTATATTGACAGTACCAGCGTGCTGTTTATCAGCCCTGAACTCGGCGTCATACGGGCACCCTTCGGGCTCGTGGGCCATATTTTTTGGATGGACTGATGACCCGCAAACTTTTACCCTATGAGCACAATTTAATTGAGGCTCTCGGTGTCAGCAAAGAAGAGTATTTAGAATTTTTAGCCGTGCAGGCTGCGTATGAAGATCCAAAAGAAGGAACTTCTTTAGACATCCGCAATGATATCGTAACAATCATACTGACGGTCGTAGGTCTCATTTTTCAAGTTGCATCGATATTGTTGATGCCAAGGCCGCAAATACCCGATATCAAGCGCGACGGAGAAACTCAATCACGCGATCAGCGTTTTTCGCCACGTTTTGGATTTAACTCTGTTCAAGAGCTGGCAAAGTACGGCGATCCAGTACCGCTCATCTACACCGACACAACAATAAATTCGGCTGGCGGTGTGCGCGTCGCAGTCTCGATGCTTTGGAGTGCTGTGCGCAGTTACGGCAGCAACCAGTTCCTGCAGATGCTGATGCTACTTGGTGCTGGACCTATCACAGCAATTGACGCATCTAAAAGCGCCTTCGGTCAAACACCGATCTCCAATCTGATCGCACAAAACAAGTGGATCTATTTTCATCCTAATTCAACCGGGCTGCTGCAATTTAACAACGAAATCAATAACAACAGCAGTACAGACCCATTGCGCTATGGCGTTGGTTTTGATAACCCCTACAGAATTCAACCAGAAACATCAATTGATCGAGTCGATGGATTTAGCCAAGCGTATTCTCCCAGCAGCTCAAACGCCTTTGGCGGCTATGCTCCCGTTCCTTTTGCGGTTTACTACTATCTGCGCGATAAAGTAGGAGAAAAATTTGGCGAACCGCTTGAGGTTTTCTTAAAGTCTAGTTTTTTGTATGCCCTGAACGGCTGGAACAGACCGTTCACTGCGGATTCCATTCTTAACGAAATCCCGTTAGGTGGCACTCTGAATGTCTGGATAAAAGACAGCCTTATCAAGACTGCCGCTGAGTTAGGTCCTGCGCCAAATGCAGATTTTATCCTCGAACTGTATCAGGCAAAGGGTGATGCTCGTCGAGCGTTTGCTTCAGTGTTCGATGACGCCGGAATTTTCAAACTCGGTTCTGCCATCTTCCGGGTCACAAGCATCCAGGGCACCTCACCCGACGAAGGCAATTTTTACGCCAACCTCACCTGTATTGAGGCTGGCGTCGCACCATCAATACCTTACAACGCAGAACAAAAACCGACCTCAACGGGCGGTTTTGTCCCGGCGCCCGATTTGCCCAAAGGAACAGGCGAAATTCTTTGCTCTGATGCAGACAGTAGCAAGTTAAACAAAGGCCAAAACCTTTACAACGCCAACGGCTGGTACAGGCTGACAATGCAGCATGACGGCAACTTGGTTATTTACAACAAGGCGAATCAGCCTGTCTGGAGTTCAGACACGCAAGGCACGTCAGCTCATTATGCCTATTTCCAAGCCGATGGCAATCTGGTTCTATATGACAAGGCAACGGGCGTAAACCAACCGGCGCCCAATTTACCAACCGGAAGCGGTCAAATCGCTTGCGAAAACGTCGAGAGCAGCAAGCTATACAAGGGCCAGTCGTTATACACAACTAACGGGTGGTCCCGTTTGTCCATGCAAGCAGACGGCAATCTAGTTGTTTACGACAAAGCCGGCAAAGCGCTCTGGAGCAGTAATACTGCAGGCACAGCCGCACACTATGCTTATTTTCAAGCCGATGGCAATTTGGTCATTTACGACAACGCAACAGGCGTAACCCAACCGGCGCCCGATTTGCCCAAAGGAACAGGCGAAATTCTTTGCGCCAATACAATATCAAGCAAGCTGTTCAAGGGGCAGAGCCTATACAGCAAAAATGGCTGGTTCCGCATGACAATGCAAGCCGACGGAAACTTGCAAATCATTAGCAAGTCAAACGTAGTCGTTTGGAGCAGTGATACTGCAGGCACAGCCGCACACTATGCTTATTTTCAAGCCGATGGCAATTTGGTTTTATATGACAACTCAAATAATAACGGTGGGGTCGGATCTGCTGTGTGGTACACATGGACTGGCTTCAATTATCCGCAGTGGGCTGGCCACAAATGGGTACTTGAAAACAACGGCGAACTATCTCTTTACAACTTCAATGGCACACGGATATTTAGCAACCACACCAGATTCATCGGTGAGCCATCAATAGCGCTACCAGGTAACGTAATCTGGTACTCAAATAATACCCCTAATACATACCCGCCTTTTCAGGGGCAGTATTGGCATCTTGCGACGAATGGAGAACTGCAACTGATCGGGCATAAAGGCGCTGTGCTATGGCGCAACTACGCCTTGTTCAACTCCGAACCAGGAACGGCACTACCCGGCAATCCGGTGTGGTACACCAATAAACCACCAAAAACGTACACACCCTTCCTAGGCAAACGCTGGAAGCTCGAAAATACAGGAGAACTTATTCTCTACACTCAAGGTAACGGCATTCTCTGGCGCAACAATATTGCATCCGACAAGGAGCCAGGGACAACGATTATAGTCAACGACGCCAGCAACTATTACTTAAAAGCACTCACCAAAATCGAAACCGCATCTTATAGCTCTCTATCTAAGTGCAACATTCTGGACATTGCAATGCGCAGCCAGGCCTTCAGGCGCATTTCGGGCAGGCAGCGTCAGTATGGCAGCGACAACAAACCGGGTTATCCAACTAGCGATAACGGAATGCAACAGCGCTCTTCAATGTTCGTGGTGCATTATCGGCTCGACAGCAAAGATGGGTGGGATGTAGTGCCTGGAATTTTTGTGTGCCGGCGCGCTGCCGAGCAAGACAACTACATCTACCTTAAATTTACTAGCGATATTGCGTACAACTGGCAAATAAAGTTTGACCCAGTTGTTGATCCTTTGTCTGAAATGACAAAGCATCCCGGACTCAAGATAAACAAGGCTGGTCGTTATTTCTACCTAGAAAATAATGGGCCAGCGGCAACCATAGATCTTAATAACGGCATCAAAATTAACTTTACAGGATACGTCAAATTCACAGATACCACAAAACTGCTACCACCCGTCAATAAATCCCCCGCCGAGACCAACGAGTGGGACTGGTTCAGTCTTGATGGCGATACTCAGTACACCACAAGCTTTGACCGTGGGCCTGAGTACGTCATCACGGCGGTGACGGAGCAACAACGTGAATCTTTCAACACCAGCCGCCTGTACAAAAATCTATCTCTTATCGGCTTTAATGTTTTCAGCGGAAAAGCGCTTCAGGACATTCGATCCTTCACAGCTTTCGTGACCCAAGGTCGCCCCGTGCGTCGACTGAACACACAGGATCTGTCCTACCCCGCCAACCCGGATGGCACAAGTTGTTTTGCGCCTGACATCTTTTTAGACACTGTCATCGACAAAGAAGATGGCATCGGAAACTATGCCGACCTTAACGGCATCGACACCCAACAACTGGCTATCACCAAACGTTTTTGCCGACGCAATAATTTATACATGGACGGCATCATCGCCGACCGAGTTAACTGGCGCGAATTTTGGACGAACGTAGCGCCGTTTAGCTTGCTTGAGTTTGCACGCATCGGAGGCCGCGAGACATTGGTGCCGGCTGTGCCATACAACAAGGGCACGGGAGAGAGCGTGCGCACCGTAGCAATTACAGCGCTATTTAACCAAGGCAACATCCTTGCAGATTCCTACAAAGAGGAATACATGGATTACGATGCCAATGTCCAAGATATTATCGCCACTGTAACGTACCGGTCCTTGGATACACAGGGTATTTTTGCAGTAAACAAATCAGTCACCATTCAACTTCGAGATACTGTTGAAATTGACGCGATCCAGCAAAACTTTGATCTGTCGTCTTACGTGACAACCGAGGCACAAGCTGTTTTGTTTGGGAAACTAATCTGCAATACTCGCCGCCACGTCCGAAGCAGCATTGAGTTCAAAACCTACCCAACTAACAGTCCTGTGATGCCGGGCTCGTTTATCTATGTCGATATCGGCCACAACAGCTGGAACGGCATTTACACCGGCACTGTCAAAAAAGGCGGCGAACTGAACGTTCCAATCCAAGGAACCGTCCCTAATGGCACTTACAACATTCTGCTTTATCGCAGTGGTAGTGACGTTGTATCCAGTATTGTGTCGGTCACAAACAATACGGTGTCAAGCCTGGGCGATAGAGAAGGTTGGTTATTTGTGCTTGGCACGTCAATCAAAAGCAAGCGTGTCTATCGCGTCGTTGAAGTCAGCATGGACCAAGAGGGCGAGGTGACAATCCGCGCCACGATCTATCCGTGCGACGTAAACGATCAGAGCTTGATCGCTGATTTTAGCGATTCTCAGTTTACGATCCGACGCTAAACTGAGGCAAAAGACGCGGCACCACAAAAATGGCCTTTTACACTGGGCGCACTGGCGCCCTATTTCTTACAACTGCTGGCACCGGTGACGCCACGCCATCTACCAGCGAAAAAGCGCTGAAACTCCGCGATTGGAGCCTGGAGACCACGGTCAACTTGCTTGAAACGACCACTGTAGATACAGCCGTCAAAACCTTTACCCCCGGCGACAGCACGGCAACCGGAAGCGCCACTGTGCTGTATTACAGGCGCGAAGGCACACCCAATACCGAACCTGGCACGCAGTTCGATCAATTCCTGTCCAAGATCATGAAAACCAGCGTTTCTGGTGTGACCGAGAGCGACCGGGTTGGCATTGTTCTAAGAGTAGGCGAAACAGCCGGCGCCGGACCTGACATTAAAGATGACGTTGTATTTAATGCATACATCACCAACGCCTCCATGCAGGTCAACACAGGCGAACTGTCATCGGTTGCAATTCAATTTACGGTCGACGGACCCTTCCGTGAAATTCCCGAAGCATGACTTACTTTCTAGGGAACTACGGAAAAGTCAAACTTAACCGCAAGTCATCGACCAGTTTTAGGTCTTCAATCATTGCCGCCGATGTCAACACTTCGCTCAACCGAGTTGGCATTGACGGTGCGGCTGAAAATTTGATAACCGGCGACCGCATTGAACTAAAAACAGATGACAACCGTGGCTTGGATTTTTTACCTGCAGCCACGTGGGCTGACGGCGGTGGATCCACGCTAGATAAATACGTTGCATTCGCAAACGTCAATAAACTCGGCGGTGTACGACTGTTCAGTACTTTTTCCCACGCCGTAAACAACGTCCGTGTTAGTGAAATTGCAATGGAAACATTTGCTGGCGCTGCGCTGCCAGTCGATGTGCGGGTTTATGGATCTGTTGAGCGTGTCCTTGGAGACGTTACAGGCTTTGCGTTCAATACCGACCGCGAGGCGCTTGACGCCACATCAATGTCGGACAAATTTAAGCGGATGTTTTCTGCCGGGCTCATATCCGGCAGCGGATCCATCGACTGCCTTTTCAACCTAGACAATTCTGGCTTGACTGAAAATTCACTCTTAATGCTGCAGCTCATCAATCGAGCAGACATCGGAAGCGAATTTTCTTGTTTTTTGCAACTAATCGAAAGCACTATTTATCCAGGAAAAAATGATGTTTATTACGAATTTGACGCCATGATCACCCGATCTGGTATCGAAGTTCGCAGCGATCAAACAATCAATTGCGTTTTTGATTTTGTAACGACAGGAGACATTCGCCTAGTAATTGGCAGACCCAGCGGCTACCTCTTAAAAGAAGACGAGGATCGCATCCGCTTGCAGCAAGACCTCAATTACCTTCTGACAGAAGCGGTCGACTAAACTGTGGTCATAGCAAGCCGGAGCGTTTTAAGTGACTGACCAGCGGATTACTCAGCTAAACCAGCTTGCCGAGGCTGACGTGGCGGCCACTGACGTGCTGCCCATTGTCGATATTTCAGCGACTGAAACCAAAAAAGTCACCGCAAAGGATCTGTTTGAGGCTGGCGCTGTCCTAGCCGATTCCGGCAGCATCAACATCGCCAAGCTGGATCAATCAAGCGCCACAAAG
>Ga0194133_10009823_pt1 | contig 10889 bp, 8 predicted proteins | sample TA2KigOf40mmetaG_FD_155448 | JGI IMG/M metagenome (GOLD analysis project Ga0194133, IMG submission 155448) | Freshwater microbial communities from Lake Tanganyika, Tanzania - TA2015055 Kigoma Offshore 40m | ecosystem: Environmental > Aquatic > Freshwater > Lake | place: Tanzania: Lake Tanganyika...
ATCATGAGGTTTGGAATGGGGAAGGAGGTGTTGAGAAATATTGATGTTTAAAGAGGAAAGTGAAGAGCAGCCAAATTACAAGGCAGGGTATAGAGTGTGTAGTACAATGGTAAAAATGGGAGTGAGATGAAATGCCACAGTACAAGTGAATGGGTAGGGGGGAAATATGGGAGTGCAGGTAAACTGGGAGTACAAGATATTAGGTAGAGTGTTTCAGATTGCAGGGATGAATGGGACAGAATAGGGATAGTGTGGGGAGCTTGCTGATGTATGTTGGCACATTGGCAGCTTTTGGAGTGTGGGGGGCAGGTTGGTGAGTTTTGGCAAGTATGCATGAAATGGTTGATTGAATAAAAAGTGAGGTACTGAAGGGATTTGCCGGTACGTATGGGAATAGCATTGGAGTGATGTGAGTATACCGTATATTGCTATGGAAAACTAAGAACACAGTGAAGTGTGGAGCAAGTGTTTGGGAGTGTGGAAGAAGAAAATATTGGGAAGCGAGTTTGGGAAAAGGTTCCAGAGTTCAGGGAATGCAAAGTAGTTAAGAAGAGTGTGAAAAAATGGGGGGACCTTCAAATAGTGCAATAAAAGTGGGAAAAGGTAATCATAAGGAGAGTGTAGGGACTGTTAAGACTACCTTTGGAATATACACAGTTAGGGGGAATAGTTTGAATGAGTGCTTTTTCAGATCTTTCATGTGCAATGGTTTGCCTAATGCCAGTTTGTCTACTATGTCAGTTTGCCTGAACCTGGGGAACATGCTTTGGGAAGTTGGTTGGGTCAGGTTATGTTAGGTTAGCAATAAGTACTCTTTTGGCTAAAGTGGAGGGTTTGATTGGGATAGATGAGGGCGAAACATGCTCCACAGGGTTAGGAAGGGGAAAACATGCATTGGGGCCTGGATTGGTCAGGTTAGCAATAAATACCCTTATGGTTAAAATGCATAGGGCTGGTTAAGATAAATAAGGGGTAAACATGCCCCGCAGGGTTAGGTTGGCAGTTGGAAGTTACGGCGTCAGCAAAGGCCTCAGCATCAAAGGCAAACCATCCATTAGATGAATCATCTGTTACTGACATACTAGACCAACCGAGTTCAAGGATGTGGAGGAGAGTTTTAGCGAAGAAAAGTTTAAAGTTAGCTGGAGACTCAAATTTTTTCTGACTTTATTCTTGGGAATCAAACATTTTAAACTTATAGCTTAAAATAAACCTTGGCTTTGCTGAATAAGTTTTAGGCCAAACCAAATACATTTTTTATTTTTCTAATATCACCCGAGGAATGCTGGGTACCCTCAGCTAGTCAAGAAAATTGGGCAGAAGTTATTGGTTTTGCATAAACCTAGCTTGTGGTGTGCGGTGCCGTACCAAGGTATTTGCTCAAACGCTTGCAAAAGTCAGGTATTTTTGCCCCGTCAAAACTACTTAATTTTCAGTCTTAAGTTTTTTCACAAAAAATTCAGACATTGTTGGATCAAATCAAAAATTCAACAATTGTTGGCACATTTTCTGCAGATATTTCTTGCACCTTTGCAATTTTTCCTGTGGTATCTTCAATAGAATAAAGCTCCAAAAGATTTTTATCTTGCAAGGCAACAATTATAAAGTTGCCATCTGGGTGAATCTTGAAGTGACGTGGGATCTCACCTGCAACTGGTTGGAACTACAAAAGTAAAAAAAGTTTACATCAGGGCCAAACTAAGTCCAAATTTATCAATGAATCTACCTGCACAAAACTTAAATTTCCCGAGTCGTCAATGGAGTAAACAATAATAGCCCCAAAAGATCTGTTCGAGGCGTATAAGAGTTTTCCATTAGGATGAATGTAAACCTCAGCTGAAAGCCAAGTTTACTTTTTAGAAGATACTATTGATAATGCAATTTGAGGGGTCTTACCTGGGTACTGAAACGGCCACTTGTGTTCACCTTCCGGAACGGGAGAATGTTCCAAGATGTCAATTTCTTCAAGTTTCTCAAGGGCACCATTCTCAACGTTTATCTTATAACTTACAATCACTGCTTTAAGTTCGTGAAGAACAAATAAAATTTCACGTTGATGGTCCACTGCTAGATGCCGAGGTCCGTACCCCTCTCCACTGTGGGTAGTCGAAGGATTACCTTCAACAATTCCCTGTTCGCTCAACTAAAGAAGTCAGAATAGTTGACAAATTTAACAGAAGAAACGGGGTCGCTGTGGCCTAATAGTCATGATCTGAGGGTCGGGGGATCGAATCCCGACAGGGAAGGGTTGAACCCTGACACCTTCAGCAACATTTCAACATTGACCCCGGGTTGCCTCAAAATGCACAAAAAACTAATAATAATAACAATCTTGTGCAGTATAGACTCAGGCGATGTTGATGTGCAACCAACACCTTTATAAGAGTCCCACAATAGAAGTTTATGGCCACTGCAGATTACTATTACCTGACTGAGAGTGTCTTGTTGATTTTTTGCAATCCGGGGTTGAAAAATTGCTGGCATGGGCAGCCGGGGATTGAACCCACCACCACAACCTTAGATCTTAGTTCTCAGTCAGGTGCCTATATATGACCTCTCAGCCATGGCGACCCAGCCAGATATTAAAGTGTCTGGACATGAATAATTTCGCTAGAACTCAAGAAAGAAATGCAAATTATGTACTACAAACTTGAAAGTGGTGGATTTTGTCTCCACCCAAATCTGTGACGTAGACAAAATTTCTAAAAGGAAATGATCCGTGGGGATGAGCGTCTGCTTGACGGTCAGGATAATAGTTACTTCCAGCACCAAATCTTTTGGTAAAAGTAAGACTCTGAATCGGTCCTGCATAATATTAGTGCTAATAAGTTTTTACTTTGATACAGAAAGGGTGAATTACAAACCATCTGCTGAGTCGATCTTGTAGGAAGTAAAGTTGTCAGCATAATTTGCAACATGAAGATATCCGTTTTCCCGATCAACACTGATGTGGCAAGGATCTTGGCCAAAACTTGAAACTTCCTTAACTTGAGTGTGAGAAACGTCACTGAAGCATTAAACTATTTCTTGACTTACTTGAATTTTTTCAAAGTTAGGATTTTCTCCTTCTTCGTTGTGGAAATTCCAAATAGAGATTGCACCCACGTTCCCAAGGCCGGTAGTCTGAGACACTTCATGTACAGAAAACAACTTCTTTAGATCGGAATCGTACTGAAACATAAATCTTGCTCTGAAATTAAATGTAAATATGGATTGAACCTTACTAAATACCTGTACGAAAGTCATGTTATCACCGAACAGAACATTTTCTTGTAATACCAACTCAGAGCCGCTCAGAGAGAAAAGGGCCAGGGTCTTCGAGTATCCCGAAGTGTAAATAAGGGTTGATGAATCTGAAACCAAACACCGGTTTAAATTTTAATTTATCCCGTTCATTTTAAATTTTAGGGCATATAAGATTTTACCGGCAAATCCAGTTGTCCACATTGTAAAAATTGTAAAAAATATCAAAGAGAATTTCATTCTATTTTAATCTCTAGTTTTCTTCCTTTTAAAATGAACTTGTAAGAGATTGATGCAAGGTTCAACTGGCTGAAACTTCTCAAACAGCTTTTTTTTATAACAAGGCTCCAACTAACTATTATGATAAGAAAAAGATAAGATTCTAAGGCGATTAAGATTTATGATGATCTATTTCTTTGCAATTATTCTGTAAGTATTTTCTGACCTTTTTGAAATTCATCACAGTCCATATCACAGAAAAAGGAAAAAAATGATAGAACTAGGATCAAATTTTTTACAAATGTATAAGTTTGAGAAATTATGATCTTAAGATGTAAGGAATTGAATTGTTTGGTTGTTTGAATATACATACTTTATGTATTAACGACCAAAAATTTATTATTCTTCTGCAACATTTAAAGTGGGATTTTCTTATTTTGCGACAAAGAAAAGAATCTAATCCCACTATAAATTCATCAAAGTCAAGTTGCAGAGATTTTACCAAGCCCTACCTAATAAGGTATTGAAATCTGAATTTTTCCCTCTGAGATCACCCTAATAAGGATCAGTCTGCTTTAAGCTGGATGATTTAGAAGTAAAAACGTTGGAGGTATTTTCTTGTCAAGATTTTCCTTAACAAAAAAATTTAAATATACGAAGGTAAACATAAGTTTCTTATTTCAATTTGAATGTTTCAATCGATCCTATAACTAATTGATTATATTAGTTTCTGATATTTTGACCATTTTGAATATTTTTATTTTTGACAATGAAATCAATTTAATCACAAACAGCTCTTGCTGTGCAGAATGCTTTATTTTATATTGTATATGCGAATGAGCTAATAAATAATCACAATCACAATGAATCTTTAAGAATTTAAAAATAATTTGAACCATTTTTCAGACAAGACGTGAAAAAGATTTTGATAAAAGAAGCTTCTTAAGTAAATGTTCAACAAATGCAATCAAATGGCTCGACTCTCGTTTTGTGTGGGCTCAAATTCTAGTTTCCAGACAAAAACTTTCACAATATTTTTTGATTGTCAACAATGAAAAAATAAATTTTCACTTAAGACATTGTTAATTGTTATAACAGTGTGCTTATAGTTTGTAACTTGACAACACAACTGTCTAAGGCCAAGTCTTTGACCAGTTAATATGAATCAAGTCAATTAAGTCCGGATCGCCTCCATTTATTGTTCTTCTAACAGGAAGAGAAACTGTTTGGAAATTAGGCAAAAATAGTATGCTAAACAAAGGCTCAATTTTTATTTACTCGATTGGAATTCTAGCACTTTTTTAGGGGTACATTGGATTTCTTTTCTTACCAGGTTTCATGATGGTTTGACGATTCAATCAATAGTGTTAGTAGGCGTTAGAAATTAAAAGCTAAGTGAGTTTGGAGGTCTAATGAGACCTTTTGACAGACACGAGTGTTCACTTTAACCCACTTAAAAAGAAATTTTTATTTAGTCACATACTCAAGAATGAAGGTTGCAAATACCTGTTTAGAAAGTTTAGCTTCTTGGCAACCCATTGCCTTTTGAAAATTTGGCCTCTTTTCCCATCTCTCTCTCACAATCTCTTTTGAAGTTCTTATGGTTATCAATCTTGATTGACCTTTCCTTATGTCTAAGTCAAATAAGTTTTTCGCTGAAATGAGACTTCAACTTGAAATTAAAAAAAACATGAAAAGGTTATTAAAAAGTAGTTTAATATGTTTTGAATGGAAATGAGCTTTTTGCTCATCTTCAATCAAATTAAGTCAACTGAATATTATTAACTTTATATTCAAGTGTAAAAAATCTATAAATGAGTTTGCGAAATATCCCCACAAAGCTAGAAATATCTCACTGATCTCAACTTTCTTTTGGTATTCAAATAAAGTTTAAGAAAAATTGTTTTACATCAGAACAGACGAGTGATCACAGCTAATATTTTTGCTCGCTTGCAAAATGTTAGTTACTTTCAGTGCAAATCAAACTTAATGGCCAGAAAAGTGTGCCGTGCCCAAAACCCTCAACATTATAAAAGTAACTAAATGGATTCAAGATAATAATTTGTATTTATTTAATTTTCTTAAAAAAATATAAATCACCTTAAGTTTGATCAAAAATTTGGGGCTTTTGGGGCGTACTCACTTTGTTTAAATGTTTAACTAGATTCCAAAGTACTTGATTAAAGCAGTGTTCAATTTTAAGATATAAATCTTGGTTGAGAAATCGAAGAATTGAAGTATTTTCGATCGATAGTTTATTTGGTCCAAGAGAAACATGGCTGTTAGATCAAAAATTTCGAAACTTTGCGCTGAGCCAGATTATACAACCATTAATGAAATGAGTGTCAAGATAAGTTCTGGAACCCAGCTTGTTCTCAACAAAATGGCAGTTGGGGAGAGGGGGAGGGGCAAGATAGTTTGAAAATTGACAAGATCACACTTTATTATTACTTTCTTTCTTTTAATAAATGGCAATTTTATCATATCAATAGATGAACACGAGTGAGCTGCTTAACTGAGATGGAAGATTGGTCGCTGGTCAAAAATGAATCAGAATCTACTCCTGAAGTTAGATTTGACATTAAAGAGGATCCAGTTATTGGTGGCAATTTACTTGATCTATCAACCCCTATGAGTCTATTTTCACATCCACTTTTCTTTTGTAAAAGGGATTTTGTACCAGAAAATGAATTAAATAAAAGGGTGAACGAATTGTTTGCCTAAAAGGTGAAAGAAGTAACTTAGGCACAGATAATAGGAAACGAATAAAAATTTACCAACTCTATAAAAACAGAAATTAGTAAGAAGAATAAAAATAAAGCTTAATAAAAAAATAAAAGTCGTTGACACGGTTGGATTAAGTTTCGTTTTTTGGCTTCGAAATTTTTTTAAATGATAAGAAATGGATGGTTGAAAAACAGTGCCAGTCTTTGTTCCTGAACAAAAGTATCAAGAGACTCAATCACTGATTGACAATGATCCAATCATCACAAAATTCTTGTGGCAGTATAAGAAAAGTTAATTGATCGTATAAAATATTTTTGAAAGATGTGAAGAGCATCCAAGAAAACTGGAATTCTGCTCTGGAAAGTGAGTTTTTAAAGACATGAAGCAAAAACAATTTTAAACTGTGAAAGTATAATAAGTTCTTTGAACATATAGACAAACCGACCGATTGTTTCATCATAAAATTCATCGCGATATTTAATTTTTTTCTGCAAAAATAACATCTGATTTTATAATTGAAAGATTTTTCATAAAGTTTCTATAATCAATAATTTTGCTTCATAGAATATTATGTTATTTCAGTCTCCGTTAAGAAAAGCTGGAAAGCACTCTTTGACTTTTTGTCGTGGCTTCAATAAACGGTTGATTTAGAGGAAAAGTCCTGGACCACAGCCACCAGAAGATACTAGCTGATGTTAAAAACGTTAGTAGGGGAGCAGAAGGAGTCGGGCTGGCACTTCCTCCAGTATATCTCGCCCTGTCATTTTTGTAAAGACGTTTCCACACTTGCGGTGCGAGCTTGTACGGTACCTGAAACATGATTTATAAAATAGTTTGGCTGCTCTTTTCTCCATTAATGATAGTTGATTACCTGAGGTATAACTGACACATTGAGCAGTGGGTGATAGGTAGAGCCCTCCATGTGGGCATGAACAACAATGGCTGAATTTTCAAACGTTATTGTCTGACCACCGGAGCCACGTTTGTAAGCACCCTTCTCTGAGTAGTACATTTGGTTGAACCAGTATGACGACGAGGTGAATTTGCCACGGTTAAAGATCATTCCGACAGCGAAGTAAGAGTCGTGGATATTGAAATTGAATGGAACACTCCACATTACGATCAGTCTAAAGAAAAATTGAGAAATTTCAGTTCTATAGCCATCGTACAAAATCACCATTTCTTGTTTTTATATAGCAGGCTCGTTTTTTCTATGAGATTTAGATTCTTTACTGTAACAAGAATAAAGAGGGATTTCTATTCCCCCAACAATTAGCTCCAGATACTAATCTGTTGTCTGAACAATCTATAATCTCAAGTGTCTGTTACCATAATCAGAGGAAAAATGCCTACATTGGAAGAATTGTGTTAAGATTCCTTGACCGAATCAGAGTTTGTAAAATCATGACCCAAGAGGATTTGTACTAGCCAAGGAGAATCTAAATTCTCGCCCTTTCTATACTGCATTGTCGATTTAAGAGCAATATTTGAAATATTTGAGTTTGTTTTTTACCTTGTGTCCATATGCTGAATTTGCCAACTCACCGTCCCGCAGGTACCTGTCGCTGTTCCGCCCTGTAATAAAATATAGTATATATAGGTTTTTCCCCATTTAATTACAACTATTTCATTTTGACCTGCTTGTGTCCGACCATGACCTCCCTGTGGGCCGGTAAAACGTTCGGTGCTGGAAATGTGTCGTGGATATAACCACAATGGTTGTGAGCCAGGGCATCTTTTAGCTTCCACGTGGTCCAATTTTCGATGTTTATGATGCAACGTACACTATGCTCTTCCATGCTATTGTGTCGCAGATCGTACAAAGTAGTTCCGTTTAGAGAGTCCCCATTGTCGATCAAACTTCGATTAGACAATCTAAAAGGAACAAACATGTCAAGATATTAAGGGCAAATTTTAGAAAACCATATTTTTTTTCCAATATATAAAGTGCCAAACATTCAAAGCTTCTTTCTTAGACTGGCCTAAATAACGCTCAGGATTAGTTGCTAATTTAAAATGAAAAGTAAAACTCTTTTTTTTGGATTGGCTCCTCTTTTTTTACCTTTACACTTTTACTTTAAGCTAGTTATTAATGAAGTCAGTGCGTAATCTCATCCTTTGGCATTTCTATGTAGACTTTCTCATCGACAAAGCTCTCCTGCTCTTTTCCTTTCCCCAACACATTCAAGCCATGAGAATTCAATAGGAACATCGGTCGGACCCCTTTGCTTATTTGCCTACCTAATGAATATTCTTTCCCTGTCCTGGTGCCTAACGACGACCAAGACCTTAGCTCAACCTCAATACCAAAAGGGCTTTACATTTCCCTCCGGTCAAGGTCAACCCTATTTGTATTTTACACAACAATTAGAATGATCAATACGAATGCGGCTCAAGTGCAGAAAAAGGATAAAGAGTAAATAAAGACCTGATTTTTTCCTTGTTCAGGGACAAGAAGATCAAACACTTGAGAATCTCGACTAGCTTTTTTTTCTCGTCTGATCTTCTCAATCTGACTTTTGTTACAAACTTAAGTCGTTAGTGTTTTGAAGCCTAAGAATTGATAAAAGAGAAGTTTTGTGTTCAGATAAGTTATTGAGCTAAGAAAACAATTTCTTTTCTCCTCACATAGTTCACAAGTGAATAATGTATGAAACTTCAGAGTTTTATCTTTACCCCTTCCCTCTTGGAGTTTCATTCCATTCGATTCCACTCACCCAACCCAACTCAACCAACTCACACACCTACTAAAGTGGTTGGAGCAGAAATGGAAAAAGAAAACATCTCCTATTCATTTGGAGAGATACACAAAAGACATCCTATTTCAGTTGTTCTTTTGTTGTCGTAGTTTGTTTAAGTTTGTGAGGGTGGGAAGATGGAGAAGGGGGTATGTACACAACTTCAATCTGACCATCAGATTGCATAAATTCAAGGTCTCTAGAAGAATAGAAGGGTTTAACGAAGCAAATTCCTTGGGGTGTCTACAGCCAAAATTATCAGAATAGCTGAGGGACTAGCAAGAAATCAAAATACCACTCTAAATTTTTACATCTCCCAAACCTAACATCATTTGTTCAGAACTTTTTTCCAAGAAACACATTCAGTTCGATTGGAAATCAGATCAGCCCTTTTTCAAAATTGATTTTCTTTTTCGGTCTAAATTGATAAGACATAGAACATTAAATCTTTGCGGACTAAAAGCACTCAGTTTGAAGGAACCAATTAATTAAGTGCAAGGATGTGAAAACAAAATCTCAAGGCCAAAGTGCTTTGAAGAAAACTTCAACCTTAGCATCATTAGCATCCAAATTCATTAAATTTTGAAACCACGCTCAGTATTCTCAAAAAGGAGCAAAATAGTTCGGGTTAGTTATTTTCTTTCCTTTTTCAACGGATCAAAAATACCCTAAAACCTGTCAAATGTTTAAGACTTCTTCGTCACGGTCTTTCAGTTTAAATCACAAAAATTCTTGAAATTATTTGACTACCACTTTCTGATCTATTCCCTTTTCCTCATTTTACTAACTTTAGTAAAACAGTTTCTTTTCTTTAACAAATGAGAACAAAAAACTTTGGAAACTTGGATTTTAAAGTGATTTTATCTTATATGTATATATAAAATTATGTAAAAGATTAACTTGTCCAATTAAAGTTTGTAACAGAATGTGATAAAAAAGTAAATTATTTGGTGTTTTTGTTAAAGCGAGACAGAATTAAGAAAAGCTTTTTTCCAAAAACACTTCTGTGAAAATCTTACTGTTATTAAAAAGCAAATGCAATAATTTTCGTTTAAAAATTACAAAAATGGTTTTTGCAAATGTAGATTTTATTTCCCTATCTTCCTTCTGACTGACTTCCACTTCTTCAATAAGTTTAACTTGCTACTCTTTCAGCATTGAACAGTATTGCGCTAAAACTTTTTCTGACATGACTCCATTCCATTTGAATTTTAATTGCTAAGAAAAAAGTCTGCAAGGTTGGAACTTTTAAAGGTCCTGCCTGTGAGTTCCTACTTTTTTTCCTCGACTTGAGAAGTGTGGCAAAGCTAATCCAGGACTGGATCAAGAGAGAAAAACTGTCCCCCGAGAGCTGTTGGGTTTCTCATTCTACTCAATTTAACTAACCCCCTTCTTTTCCTTAACTTTAAAGAAAATTCGTAAGAAGGAAAGGCACAAACAACCTCTAATTGTTATTGATCGAAAAGGGATTTGACTTTTGTGTAAACATTTTCGGTTGGGATCCAGAAAATGTCCTCAAACGAAATTGAGCATTAAAGGATTTCACTTAATGAAAGGTTTATTGCTGAAAAAACCCTTGCCTTTAATTCTAGCGCAAGTGACCTGACTACTGATCCTACGAACAATAAAACTTAATTGTAGGCTTTTCTTGTGAAAAAACCTCGAAGACATCGAATCGAGCAAACATGTGAAGAACAGCTTTTTATTGTAATAGGCTTTCTCAATTCTTAAAAAAACTCTCTGTGGGTGTTCTGTTTCCCAAAATCAATCGAAAATATTTTTCAAGAAAAATGTTTTTCTAAAGACAGGGCAAAACTAATTAAGTCTAATTTAGTGTACTTGAGAGCAGTTAAGCAAAGGATTGCAAAGATTTTTCAAGTGGATTTTCGTTTTTCTAAGCTTGACATTTAACTAAGGACTTATTCTGTGAAATAGGACCTACTTCAAGAAAGAAAATTTTCT
>Ga0194133_10009825_pt1 | contig 10887 bp, 9 predicted proteins | sample TA2KigOf40mmetaG_FD_155448 | JGI IMG/M metagenome (GOLD analysis project Ga0194133, IMG submission 155448) | Freshwater microbial communities from Lake Tanganyika, Tanzania - TA2015055 Kigoma Offshore 40m | ecosystem: Environmental > Aquatic > Freshwater > Lake | place: Tanzania: Lake Tanganyika...
TTACACCTTTGCACATTTAAAACGCCGATTTTTAAATATGCAAATTATAAATAATTTTTTAATGTTTTTCTTCTATTAGAAGGTTTCTTACTATATTTCTTTGTTCTATTATAAGTTCCTTTAATTATATTTTCATACTTGTCTTTTGGTATATCTTTAATGACTTTTTCTATATTTGTTTTTAATTCTTTGTGAGTTAAACCATCTAATTTTTGTAATCTGGATTTCATCATACTAAAGTAATTTTCAATACTATTTGTAAAATGTTGATAAGGAACCGAATATAATAATGTATTATGCTTATTTAATAATTCCTTTATTTTTTCATTTCTATGACTACTTGCATTATCTAAAATTATTAATTTATTTTTGTATTTTTTTGTAATATTTTTTTCTAAAAATTCATATAGTCTATCACTATCAATTCCTCCCTTTTCATATAATTCCCAACCTAATACTCCATTATAAGAAATAGCAAATATACCTGTATATTTTTTGAATACTTCTTGTGATTGAGTTTTTATTACACATCTTATTATTCCTGCATCATATTCATAGTTATTTTTTATTTTTGCATCTTTAATTGAATCGTATTTTTCAATAATATTATTATTTATATCCATTTTATATACTTCTTTTTTTTGTTATTATAATTTTTATTTGTTAAATAACCATTTTTAACATTTTCGCTATATGAACTCCATCTTAAATTACTTAAATTGTTATTTAATTTATTACCATCTATATGGTCAACGACTGGATAATTATTTTTGTTTTCAATAAAAGTTAATGCTAATAAACGATGAACATAATAAATGTTTGGTTTAATATCTTTACTATTTTTTAGTAATGATACTGTTTTATAACCATTTACACCAATATGTTGATTTAAAATTTTATTCGTTCTTAATGATTTTATATTTCCAAAATTTGATACTTGATATATATCTTCATATTCTTTAATATTTTTATATACTTCCATTTCTAATATATAATATTAATTTATCTTTATTAGTTTTTATATACTGAGATGTCAATCTATTAAGCATAAAAGTGAAATATTCCATAACAGAGATAAAAACGCTGTGCAAAATATGTTAAAAATAGTTAAATCTATATTTAACACTGGTAAAAGACCAGAAATATTTTGTCGCAGTAGTTAAGACTTCATACACATTTCACGATGTGTTATAACCAAATTTTTACATTTTTGTATATTTTTTTGTCGTTAAGTCAGCGTTTTAAATGTGCAAAGGTGTAAAAGCAAGAAAAGGTAAATTTTCCGATATTGATTTATGGATAATGTTTAAACATATAAAGAACCCATTTATGTCTCATTCAAGGTTGTAAAATAGTTCTACAGAAAAATAAATAAATATTTATTAAAAATAAAAATCTAAAATATTATATACATGTTTTATTCTTCACAAGGTCATTATATAAAAACAAAAAATATTGAAATGTTTTCACAAACTCAATTTAAATTACCATCAACTTCACCATCACAATCACAACCAAAAGAAGAATCTCTAACTCAAGCACAAGCACAAGCACAAGCACAAGCTCAAGCTCAAGCTCAAGCACAAGCACAAGCTCAAGCACAAGCACAAGCACAAGCACAAGCACAAGCACAAGCACAAGCACAAGCACAAGCACAAGCACAAGCACAAGCACAAGCACAAGCACAAGCACAAACACAAGCACAAGCACAAGCACAAGCACAAGCACAAGCACAAGCACAAGCACAAGCACAAGCACAAGCACAAGCACAAGCACAAGCACAAGCACAAGCACAAGCACAAAAAAAAGAAACAACTGTAGTACCTAAAAGTAATTGTAATGAATTAATAGAAAAATCTTATCAAGAATTTGAAAAAAAATTTAATTCTCTAAATATTGACAATAAAAAAAAAATAGACATAGAAATAGAAAAAACAAATAAAGCTATGGAAAAATATTTTAAAGAAAAGGAAAAATGTACTAAACTTATTGAAAAAGAAAAGGCAAAGCATAAAATATTGATAAATATTGAAAATGAAAAATTTAAAAATTATAAAAAAATGATCAATAAACAAATAGATAACATTGATTTGGCAATTAAAGAAATACAAAGAATAAATAAATTATAATTAAAAAAAATTTAAAAAATCTAATTAAATATATATTAATAAATGAAAGTTATTAAAATAATAGTTTTTTGTATTATTTTATTAGTTTTTATATGTAATAAACTAGAATTATTTACTAATTTATCTCCAAAAATTTTATCAGAGTATGATATGCATCAAATTAAAAAAGCCATAGATAATGTAGCATATAATGAATATTTAAATGCACAAACAAAAATAGGTAATAATTACATGAAAATAATTATTGATGCTTTCAATGAAAGCCTTGTAAAAAAAAATGTAGAAAAGCAAAAAAAGGCTTTCGAATCAGATGAGTTAATTAAAGTTATATTTAATGATGAAAAACTTGATTTATCTAAAAAATTTAAAGAGAGCTTATTTATGGAAATGGATGAAGCATATCTTTTAAATAGAAATATTAATATGGTTCCATTAAGATTATATTCTGAAAATAATATAATATCAAAAAAAAATTATAAGAGAATAACTGAAAAAATACTAAGTTTGGAATTTAAAAATATATCAGATTTTTTTATTTTATATTTACTTAAATTTTATGATATTTCACAAAAGAAAACAAGATTTGATAGAAGTTTACCAACAATAAATGAATTAAATAAAAAAATTGTTGATAATTTGTCTTTATTTTTTAATTAGATATTATATTTTTGATAAAAAATATAAATTAATAATATAACAACAATTACTGATAATCCTATTAAACCAATACTATTTATTGTAACTATCTTTTTATTATCTTTATTATGTACTTTTTGTAGTTCTTTTATTTTAATATTTAGTTCATTAATTTCTTTAAGTTTGATATTTCGTTGAACTTTATGTTCTTCTATTTTATTTTTTAAATTATCAAGTTCATCATTTAGTATTTTTGATAATTTACCTAATTTTTGTTCTGATTCTTTTCTTTTTTTTGAAACATATTCTGTTTGTTCGGCATCTATTTTTTTTATATTTAAATCATAATTTTTCTTTTTTTCATTATATTCTTTAATACTTTTATTTATTGTTTTGACTTGATTTTCATATTTTTGTTTTATTTTAATAAGAATATTAGCTGTTTCATCATTTTTTTTCTTGATAATATCCATTCTTTCTTTATCAAGTTTAATAATTGTATCTTCTAATTCTTTTCTATATTTTAAACCTTCAGATTTAGCTTTTAATTTTTCTTTATCAAGATTTTTTCCTAAATTTTCTAATTCTTTTTGAGTAAATATTGTATAATCATTTACTTTTTTAATTTTATCTTCTTCTAATTTTTTCATTTGATTTTTAAATATAACCATTTCATCGCGTATTTTAGTATCATAAGTCTTTTTCATTTTATTATATTCTTCTATTTTTTTATTTATTTCTAATGATTGTGAATTATATATATTTTGAATATCATCAAGAGCCTTTTTTATTTCAGCTTTTTTTTGCTTAACTAATTCTATTTTTTCATTTTCTAATTTATTTAAAGTATCTTCTAATTCTTTTCTTTTCTTATCAGATTCTAATTTATTTTTAGCTTTTTGTTCTTCTAAAAAACTATTAATTTTTAATAATTCATTTTGAGTTTCTTTAGTAAATTTTTTAATAGTTTGAAATTTATCATCTTCTAATTTCTTTACAATTTCTTGAAATTTTTTTTCTTCTAAGTTTGCTTTTTTATCATATTCTAATTGAATTTTACTATATTCATTTCGTTTATCTAAAATTAATTTATTTAATCTTGAATTTTGTTCAGCTTGATTTAATTTATATTTCTCAGCAAGTGATTCTAAATTAGCAACCATATTTTTATTTGCTTCTTTTAAAGAATTTATTTTATTTAAATAATCTATATTTTGCTTTTTTAATGTTTCATCAAATTCTTTTTGTTTTAATTTAATATTTTTTTCAAATTCTATATTTATTACTGATTTTCTATTATTTAATTTATCAAGAGTTAGTTGAATTTGTTTATTTGTTTCACTAAATAATAATTCTTTTTTAAGTTCTTGTGTAGCTTCTAATTTTTTCATGTCTTTTTGAAGACTTAATTCAATATCTAATATTTTTTGTTTTGTTTCAGTTTCTTTCATTTTAATAAAATCATTTAATCTTAAAATTTCTTTATTATAAATATCGCGTTCTTGTTTTAGTTTAGTTGTTATTATATTCATATCTTGTTGTGCTTTTGTCTTAAGATTTTTAAATTTAGTTTCAATATCAATTTTTTGCTTATCAATTATTATTAATTTTTTATTGTATTCTTCATTTATTTTTTTAGTTTTTTCTTCATTATATTTTGCTAATTTATTTAATTCATCTTGATATTGTTTTTCTCTTTGTTCAGACATTTTTTTGTAGGAAATATCTTTTTGTTTATATTCATCCAAGAGAATTTTTTCATAGTCATTTTTTTTCTTTTCATATTCATTTATCATATTTTGAATTCTAATTTTATTATCTTGTTCGGCTTTTAATAATTTATCTTGTATGATATTTAATTTATTACTAATTTGTTGTTCTCTTTTATCATAAATTAATGTTATTTTAGCAATTGATTTTTTCTTTTTTTCTTCAAATTTTTGTAATAAATTAATATTTTCTCTTTCGGAATCTTCTCTTATTTTTGCTATCTTTTGACTGGTTTCTCTTTGAATTTTAATAATATCATCATCTTTTTGTTTTTTAATAACATTTAATTCATTTTGTTTATCAATAATCTGTTGATTGAATCTTTTTACAGTATTTTCAGATTCTATTTTTTTTAACTCAAGTTTATTCATTAATTCTCTTGATTCTGTTTTATTTTTTTCTTCAGTTATTAAATAAGATTTTTTAAGTTCTAAAAAGTTTTTTTCTAATGCAGCTTCTCTTGATTTAAAAACAGAAGTTAATTCATCGATATCTTTCTTTTTTTTATCTGCTAATTCTTGTTCTAGTTTTTCACGAATTTTTTTTTCATAATCGTTTAATTTTTTTAATTCATCTCTATATTTTTTCTGAGCTTTATTAATTATATCATCTGATTTTTTTTTTGCATTATTTAACTCTAAATTTAATTTATCTCGTAAAGATATGAATTCATTTAGTTTATCTTGAGTTTGTTTTATATTATCATTAACTTTTTTTATTAATTCATTTTTTTTTTCTATTGAAGCTTGCATTTCATTTTGTTGTATTTCAAGAGTTTTTATTGATCCTGAAATTTTATTTAAATCAGCTTCTTTTAAAGTTATACTATTTTTAATATTAGTTAAATCATTTTGTATTTTATTAAATAAATTATTTTTATTTTTTAGTTCATTATTTTTGTTATAAATTAAAATATCCAATTCTTTTATTTTATTTTCTCTTTTACTAATTTCTATAGATTTTTCAGTAAGTTTTTTTGTTATTTCAACAAACTCTTTTTTAGAATTTATTGAATCAAAATTATCTTTAACAATTTTATCTAGATCTCTAACAGTTTCTAATTGTATATAAGTATTCATAAAATCTCTATATTTATTGTATCTACCATTATAGTCATTAGAAAATAATTTTATTATATCATTCCTTAATAATTCTAAATTATTACCAGGTGATTTAATAAATAAATTACATAAATTGTCAACTGTTCCATATTTAATTTGATTAATACATTGTTGTTTTTTATTGGTATTATTACAAGTAATTATACTATTTTTATTTTCTCCACAAGTTACCCTATTATTTAATGCACCTTCTTTACCAAATATATTTTGTTTTTGCAAAAAGCTATTACAACATAAATCATTTGATCCTGTATGTAATTTATGGACACATTTACCTAAATAATAAGTTTTATCAAAAAATTTAAATTCATTTATAATAGCATCCCATTCAGGTCCATATTTATTAATACAAAAATTTAAAATATTATTTTTTTCCGTTTCTATTCCACTTGAGCTAATATTTAATACTCCACTCATAATTAAGTATTGTAAGAAAATATTTAATTTTTTTTAATATTTATATAGATATATTTTTATTATACTTTTAAAAATAATATTACTTTTTTTAGAGCAGTGCGCATTTTAAACCCTTAAAGAATCGCTTTTTGTCTTATTTTAGAGCGGTGCGCATTTTAAATGCCGATTTTTTTAAACATATTTAAAGATTTTATAACTAATATATATATAATGGAAGAACCTAACATTAATTATAAAAGATTATATGAACTTTCAATTATTGAAAAAAATAATTTACTTAAAGAAATTGATAATCAAAAAAATGAACTTATTAACTGTAAAAATGAAATTATTGATTTAACTAAACGTGTAATAAAAGAAAAATAAAAAGAAACTAAAGTAAAAATATTAAGGAAAAAGAAAGAAATTGTTGTTTAATTGAAAGTAGCAATTAAATAACATCTGCTAGGATTATACATAACTACTAGTAAAAATTATGTATAAAGTAAGCCTAGTAATTTTAGAATTTAGAAGCTTTTTGTTTTTATAAAAAGTAAGGCGTGTGTATTTTTAATTAAAGTTATAAAAACCGGCATTTAAAATGCGCACCGCTCTAAATCTTTCAATGGTAAATGTGCACCGCTCTAAATGAAAAATAGGACATTTTATCAATAATAAATATAATTACACTATTAAACCTTTTTTACTTAAAAATGGGACAATAAAAAAAGTATTAATTGCACCATTGAAACTTAATTCTTTATAACAGTGCAATTACATTTAGTGAAAAAGGTGTAATAAGTTAGAAATATATAAAAATATATAAAATTTAGTTGATATTTAAAATATAAGATAATTATAATAAATGGAAAAAATATTATTAAATGTTGATTCAAGACAAAGAGACATAACATTATTTCCTAATAGTTCATATTTTAAAATTGAATATAATGATGATTTTAATTTTTATGATAATAAACTAAATATTAATTCTAAAATGAAATATGTGAATAATAATTATATAGATTTTAAAGACGTTGATTACATAAGTATTGTTACTATTGAATTTCCAAATAATTTTTATATTTTTCAAAATATTAAAAATAATACTTCATTTGAAGTTACTTGTGTAAATACAGATAATGTTCTAGTTGCTAACTTAATTCCTGGAACTAAAACTATTTTTATTAAAGAAGGAAATTATGAAAATGAAGAATTAATTAATAATTTAAATTTAACATTAAATACAAATAAATTTAATATTGGTTCTAATAATGATTTTGGTGATTTTATAGTAACAAAGGGTCTTAAATTTGAATATGATAAAAATTTAAATAAATATACATTAGTTAATTTAGAAGCTGGATATACTTTTTCAGTAAATATTACTAATACTAATTACACATATAATAATCTCGGATATATGTTAGGATTTAGAACAAATATAATTAATTTAGAACAAAATGCAGCTAATAAAATTAATAGAGTTACGGGTTTAGCACAAGCAGACATAGAAGGTGAAAAATATTTTTTTATAAAAGTTAATGATTATGGTCAAATATTTATTAGTCCTAAAATAAAAAGTAAAGCACTTGCTAAAATAGTACTAAATAATTTCAAGAAAACATACATTTATAACAATGCTAGTGATTTAGTTTATAAAACACATAAATTTAGACAACCTGTTAATATTAGAGGATTAGAGATCGAAATACTTGATTATTCTGGAAATAGAGCTAATTTTGATGGAGTAGATTTTTCATTGACATTTGAATTTGGTATTATATATGATAAAACTATTTATAATCAACAATTAAATAGTTTAAAATTAATACCAGAACAACCGATTCAAAATAATAAAATAGTTAAAAAATTTAATCATAAAGTTAGTAACTTTAAATCTTCCCATGAAATATTAGCACCTGTTTATAAAATTGAACCACGAATTGCACAAGTACAAGAAATAGTAAGTTTAGAAGATCAGAGAGCTGATGGAGAAAAAAAAAATAAAAATAAATTTGGTTTTGAATATGATAACAATAATAATACATTTGGTATTCAATATAATAACAAATTCGGATTTAGATATAATAATTAATTTATATAAAAAAATTGATTATTTTTCATCATGACCCAAATTTTTTGAAATTAATGTCTCATTTATTGCAACAATCTGACTTTCTCAAAATTAAGGACGAAAATACTCGATTCATGCTGGAAAATGCTTACAATGCAATTACAGTAGCTGAGGGCTGGGATTTTATGAAAAATTTTGATGATAACGACAATGGCTTCATGTTTTCTAATAGTCCTATGGTTGGAAAAATCATGAAAAAAATGGAAGAATTAGGTTATTATGGTCATTCTGGAAGCTCGTTTGGCTGGACTATGAGAAACATGGAATTTTTGGCAAAGTATGGAAGGCACCAGTTTGTGTCTAAATTTGATGGAGTAACAAACTAAAGTGTTAAAAATAGAAAAAAGTATAGATTATGATCAGGTTTATTTATATTTATATGTAAATCAAAATCGGAAGATAATTTTTTCATAATACACCATTTTCACTGAAAAATAGGACACTAACAGTAAAAATATAACTGCACCATAAGAGCTTAATGACATTATAATTATTCTATTGATAACATAAAAGAATTTTTATAATCTAAATTTTTAAATAAAAATTATCTAAATTTACAATACTTTTATCATCGGAAATAAATAAATTCTATTAATTTATAAGTTTTTGTGTTAGTATAAAAATAACTTATGATAGGATAATTAAATTTGTAATAATATTATTCTCTATTATAATAATATTACACCAATTTAATCTTCAAATAAATTATCTTTTATAACTTTTTAACGATTGTTATAAATTATTACACCTTTTTCACTGATAAATAGCACAGTAAAAAAAGTAGTAATTGCACCCTTGAAACTTAATCCTTTTAACGGGCATGTATTTACTTGACAGCTAATTATAAGCGGTTGGATGCTTTTATTTTTTAAATTACTATATGAAAAGCCTTATAATTTCGCTTTGGGAGCTTAGGAATTTCAGTAGGAGTTAATAGAAATATATAAACCTTATTATATCTAATATTATAAATTAACAAAACTTTAAATTTTTTTACTGTCCCACTTTTCAGTGAAAAAGGTGTAATTTAATATGCTTCTTTATAAATCGAACCACCTTTAATAAAGTTAAAAGACTTGTGCATCTAAAAATACATATTATTTTATATTTTTATTACATTTTATCCATTGGTTTTAGAATTTATATATAAAATTTATAAAATATACTATTTAATAATATGGAACAAAAACAAGTATTAGTTGTATGTTCAGATTTACATGGTTTAGATTTTCAAAATCCACTAAATAATAATATAAAAATTTTATTTAATAATCCAGTTTATACATTTTGTAATGATAAAAATGTATTTCCATTATGTCCTGATAAAAATGAAAATTTTTATGATTTTATATGGTTTGCTGGTTGTAATTTAATTAACAATATTTTTCATCGAAATGAAGAAAGAGAAATAGTTGGATTAGAAAAAATAAAAAAAATACTAAAAAATGGTGGAATAATTATTTTTACTGAAAATTTAAAATATGTAGAAAAATATTCAGATCCAGATTCTATACCTATCATACCATCTTTATCACTTAGTATTGAAAATATAATTGATAATTCGTATAAAGTACATCATAAATTTAATAATTCTTTACTAAGTTTAACAAATTTAGTAAATATTTGTGTAGGTGTTGAAAATTTTTTTAAAAAATATTTTAATGTAAGAAGAATCAATGATACTTTATGTTATGTTTATAATAAAAAAACAAAATTCTATAAAAAATATTTGAAATATAAAAATAAATATATAAAATACAAAACAAAGTATTTAGAATTAAAAAATATAGATGTGAATAATCAAAATTAAAAATAAAAGTCCTGATAATTATGAAGAATTAAAGAAAACTAAATAATATTTGACATAATTGAATAAAAATTTAATTTGATTCAATTAGGTTATCATTTTTTAATTATTTTTCTATTTTATAATCATGTGGAAAAATAACATTATTTTTTTTTATATAATAAGTGTCTATATAATGAATTTATATTTTGTTTGATAACAACAGGTTCAGCTACAACTTCAGCAACAGGTTCAGCTACAACTTCAGCAGCAGGTTCAGCAACAGGTTCAGCTACAACTTCAGCAGCAGGTTCAGCTACAGGTTCAGCAACATGTTCAGCAGCAGGTTCAGCTACAGGTTCAGCTACAACTTCAGCAGCAGGTTCAGCAACATGTTCAGCAGCAGGTTCAGCTACAGGTTCAGCTAAAACTTCAGCAACAGGTTCAGCAGCAGGTTGAGCAGCAGGTTCAGCTACAACTTCAGCAACTGGTTCAGCAACTGGTTCAATAGCAGGTTGAGCAGCAGGTTCAGCTACAACTTCAGCAACAGGTTCAGCAACTGGTTCAGTAGCAGGTTGAGCAGCAGGTTCAGCTACAACTTCAGCAACTGGTTCAGCAGCAGGTTCAGCTACAACTTCAGCAACTGGTTCAGCAACTGGTTCATCAACTGGTTCAGCAGCAGGTTCAGCAACTGGTTCAGCAGCAGGTTCAGCAACTGGTTCAGCAACTGGTTCAGTAGCAGGTTCAGCAACAGGTTCAGCAGCAGGTTCAGCAGCAGGTTCAGCAACAGGTTCAGCAGCAGGTTCAGCAACTGGTTCAGCAGCAGGTTCAGCAACAGGTTCAGCAACTGGTTCAGCAACTGGTTCAGCAGCTGGTTCAGCAGCAGGTTCAGCAACTGGTTCAGCAGCAGGT
>Ga0194133_10009826_pt1 | contig 10886 bp, 6 predicted proteins | sample TA2KigOf40mmetaG_FD_155448 | JGI IMG/M metagenome (GOLD analysis project Ga0194133, IMG submission 155448) | Freshwater microbial communities from Lake Tanganyika, Tanzania - TA2015055 Kigoma Offshore 40m | ecosystem: Environmental > Aquatic > Freshwater > Lake | place: Tanzania: Lake Tanganyika...
ACATTGGACTTGGAGAGATCGAAAGTGGAGTGGAGCAAGAAGAGAGATAGTTCTCTTCTTTATAATAAATATTATCTCGCTCTCATTTAATGTGATCTGCCTTGCTGTCTCCCGCTACGTCCTGGGCTTGGATTCAATCTTGGCAGATAACATCTCATCAAACGTAATTGGAGTTGGGATTGGAACTATTTTTCGCTTCTGGGCCTATCGCACCCATGTCTTTAAGCGCTAGCTGAAGACTTTGCCTCTGAGAGTCTTTTAGAGATTACTCCTGCTGCATCTAACCAGCGCAGAATCTCTCCTTGAGTAAAAGCTGTATCTCCACCTCTTACTACATATAGTCCGCTAAAAAGCGCCCCTTGAAATTGATAGACAGCAAAGAGGGTCCGCAGTGATTCTCCCTCGCCTATTTTGGCATAAGCAATCACGCGATTTTCATCTGCTACCAACTTACTTGAAAAGGAAGGAACTGGCAGAAATGAGTATTTAACAAATGCCCCACTCTTCTCACTTCCGCCACCATTAGAAACACACTTTTGATACTTTTCTTTAAGTTCAGCAATTGCTCTACGCCCTGCACCATCTGAGGTATAGCGCACTACTTCAGATGAAAGAAATATATAAGGAGAACCTGGCTTAGTTGCCACTACCTGACGTCTCTCCTGGCGATCAAATTCAGATTGATAATCAGCAGCGCACAAATCAAGGGATGGGTCTTCCAAGGTTGTCCCACGACTCATTGGCAGAACAGCCCACTCCGAGGCAAAGTCTTCTCCCGTAAAACCAAAGCGACTTAAGCTCTTCTGCGCGGGGGAATCTAAGGAAATATCGAGGTACTGCGAAGCTCTCTGAGCCTTCTCTAAACCTTCGATTTTTACTGAACCCTTCAAAAGCCCCACTACAACAAAGTCCTTACCGCTAACCCTTAGGGTCTTTCTTATCGGTGATTTAATGGAGAGAGTTGAATAAGTGCCTTGATTACTCCTTGATTTATAGATCAAAGCTTTTTGTCCAGCAAAACCATATTCAAGGTTTCCAGAGGCAACTACTAATCCAATACTCTCAGTAACTGCAATATTCATGGAACATTTGCTCACACAAAGTAACGAGCCTGATGGATAATCTCTTCCAGCATCTCTCCAAGTTCCACGCTTTGTTAACTTTGAGGCTTGGGTGAATTTGATATCTGACCTTAACTGACCTACTTGTCCGTTTCCTAGACAGTCATAGCTCTCAACCTTAAAACTTGAGAGAGCGTTAGCATTTAAATTGATTGTTGGCTTTGCTTTAGCGCTACTTCTTGATGCTACCCAGCCTTCAGGATTAATAACTTGAGTTAAGCAGAGCCCGGTTCCATCATCTCTAAAGTCAGTAAGTCCAACTTCAGCCAATCCCTGGCTATATCCTTGAAATTCAAAGCTGCTTCCGCCTTGAGGATATCCACGATCAATATTGACTTTAGCGCTATCAGACCAAGCGCTCCAGAGCCCTGTTAGATCTCTTACTCTGATCGAAAATGAGTACTGCCCCTCCGGCAAATCTTGAACTAGCGGAAAGCCTGGAGCAGTAAATGGATCAAGATATGTAGGCTTCCAATCTTTTCGAATTGAGGGAGTTAGGGTTTTTATCTCTTCATTTACTTTAATTTCGAACTGTTCTATGCCGTTGATTTCACTTAGATAGTTCTTATCAAGTAGCGCTGATTCACTCGAGGTCCAGGTATTACTTGCTGCCAGGATCGGCTTTGTTGGGACAGCCTTGATGTTTCTAGTTATAGTCACACTTGCTGAATTAGTAGATGTAGCAATTGCAGTAATACTTACATTCCCTGAGTGAAGAAGAAGTGTTTTAGAAACAGGAAGGGTCATTGAGCCAGTTGAACTAGAGTTTGAACTTAGATAGGTATAGTTATCCAAGTTCATCATCCAGATATCAGTGCCAAGTCCTGTGAAGTTTGGTTGTAATTTATCTGCTGGATTGGGCGAGATGATAGCGCTTCCTGGTGGGGGATCTGTTCGATAGATAAGCAGACCAGATTTATATCGATCTGTAGCGCTTCTATACTCAATCCAATAAGTTGACGAACCCTCACGTAAAAATATGGCTCTAGGCCTTCCGTATACGGCAACACTATTAATTTCAAGGACTTCACTTTTCCAAGATTGAATTACATCCTTACTTTGCAAAAGCCCCATTCTCCATTGATGATAAGTTGATAGGGGAGTTGAAACATCTACATTGCTCATTAAATCTATGCTTCCTCCATATTCGACAGCTCTGCAACTACTCCAAGCTCCATCTGAAGATGCATCCGGACAGCGAATCAGATTTGAATGGCCTAGGCCGAGAAGGTGTCCCAACTCATGGGCAATAATAAATCCTTTGACGGTGTTGTGAAGAATTAGAGTTCTACCGGATTGACTTGTACCGCCAATATTTGCCAATCCTGTCCAGATACAGCCGTTATCAGGTGTAACAATTAACAGATATCGAGAACTGTTATTAGAGATTCCCATCCTGAAATAAGCCTCGTCACGAATAGCATCACTCCAACCCGAAAAAACCTGATTGCATGGGAGGGGAGAACTCAAAACTATTGGCTCTATCAGAGCTCTGCCAAAGTTAAATTCAATTCTACGGTCGTTTGGATCTTCAGAAATCGTGGTAAGTGCTTTCCAACGTGGTTTCACTTCATTCTCAATCTGACTTTGCAATTCAGAGATACTTCCCGGCAAATTGCTAGCTCCACGCCAAGTTACTGCAACAACATCAACAACTCTTTGGTCTAATGCGATTGAGGGAGCTGCAGTGAAAACAGCCGATAGTAGCGATAAGCTAACTAAGAAAGAGAGTAGCTTTCTAAAGCGCGCGTAAGTGATTTTCAATGTCCTGGATTATATTCTCAATGGTTCGCGTTGGTGACCATCCTGTAAAACTCTTTAGCTTGGTTGTGTCTGGAACTCTTCTATAAGTCTCCTCAAATCCTTTCGGATAAGCTGTTGCATAAGAGACTCTGCGAATCTTTGATTTTGATTTAGTTTCTGCAATTACCTTTTCAGCTAATTCATTGATTGACATTTCCCCATGACCTCCGATATTAAACACCTGGCCCAAACTCTTTTCCTCTTGCGCCAAAAGGATTATCGCCTCCACCGCATCAAGTACATGACAAAAGGTTCTTGTCTGTTTACCGTCACCATAGATCAGAATATCTTCGTCCCTTATGGCTGCCCCGACAAAACGTGGAAGAACCATCCCATACTCACCACTTTGCCTCGGCCCAACTGTGTTAAAAAATCTACCAATAACGTACCTCAAACCATGTTCGATTGCGTACATCTCAGCTAAGGACTCATCAAGAGCTTTAGCTTCAGAATAAGACCACCTTATGTTCTGAGGAGATCCAAGTACCCGATCTGAATTCTCATTCAAAGGCTGTTGTGAATTCTTCCCGTAAATTTCTGAGGTTGATGCCAAGAATAATCGGATTCCATGCTCGGAGGCTGAAGAAATAACGTTTTCACTTCCGAGTATATTAGTCCTATAAGACTCGATAGGGTCTTTCAGAATTTTTAGTACCCCCAATGAAGCAGCAAGATGAAAACAATAATCGGTGTCTTCCATGGACTTATTTACTAAATTTGAATCAACAACATCCCCTGAAATTACTTCAAGATTCCCACTAACTCTTAGCGCTTCAAAAATTTTAGGTAATTGAGCAGTCTGCCTGTCTAAGACTTTCACCTTGATTCCCTGTTTGATCAAAGCTTCAACTAAATGTGAACCTATAAGTCCTAGGCCACCAGTGACTAAGGCTTTTTTTAGCTCCATCATTGGGTTATCTTGGCATAAAACTTATGATGAGCCTGAGCTAACGCGTCTGCACCAAATTTTCTCTTGGAATTCTCAATCGCAACCTGAGACATATTTCGAAGTAACTCCTTATTTTCGATGAGATTCCTGACTTTAACCTCAATATCAGCCAAGGAGGCATTGACTAAGTACCCAGACTTTTCATCAGTCAAAATCTCAGAAACCGAACCTACGCGCGGGGCAACAACTGGCAGTCCCACCACTTGAGCTTCAATTAAAGATAACGGCATTCCTTCACTTCTACTAGTGGAGACTACAAAATCAGCAATGGACAATAGTGCTTCTCTGGGTTGCCACCCTAAAAATCTGAGATTTACTGGTGCACTTTTTTCTAGCTCCAACCTAAGAGGGCCATCTCCAGCCATTAAGAAAAGAGATTCTGGAAATTTTCTAGCCACCGCGATGTATTCCTCTGGCCTCTTTACTTCGACAAATCTACCCATCCAGAGGACGACAGTTTTCCACTTATCGGCAAATTCAATTCCTAAAGTCTTGGTTGCTTCTGATTTGGCCATTAGTTTGGGCAGATCAATTCCTGGAGGGATGCTTACGGAATCTACTTTCTCTCCAATTCCAAGTCCTTCAAGCTCTATTTTTACTTGTTGGCCTACATAAATAATGCCATTCGTCCTTTTAGTTAATTTTCTCTCTACACAGTTCATTACTTTGATTTCAATTGAATTAAATTCAGGATCGTAAAGGTGATGCCCATGAAAGGTATGAATTCTCTTAGCTTGAGAAATTCTACTTAGTCGAGAAATTAATCCTGCTTTGAATGCATGCGAATGAATAATGTCTGGACGAAACTTTTGTACTTCTTCATTAAATTCTTGATAGGCTAAAAAGTCTCTGTAGGGAGATATCTCTCGACGAAGATTTTTTATTCTTACGAATCCACTAGAACTAATGTTTAAATCTTCACTTTCACCATTGGCCACTTCGCCAAATAAAAGAAGTGTCTCAATATCTTGGGCGTTTAGGGCTGGAATTAGAGTATTTAGGTAGGTAGCAGTACCACCTGAGTTCATCCGCGAAATCAAGTGAAGAACTCTCAATTTTTTCAAACTTGGATTACCTCATCGTATTCTTGAAAGTGTCCAGTGAAATCAAAGACTGACACACCTCTTCTAATTAAATCTTCAAGAGGTAATCCTTCCTGCGCAGTCACGACTAAGGCTACATCCCATGGATCTTTAAGCGAAGCTTGGCTAGTTCCTTGCCAAGTTTTTATTAGAGGGTCAACCCAGCCGAATTCAAGATTTTTGCTAGAGAGTGCATTGGCAATACCTAGGGCCGGACTTTCACGGGTATCGCTAACTCCTTGCTTATATGCAACACCAAGAATCAATACTCGTGGATCGGATTTTTTTACTTTTTTTAGAATTAAGTCCAAGAGTTTATTTCCGTGCTGTATATTTATCTCTGTCGCTAGAGCGATGAATTTACTCTCAAGGCCCAATTTTTTTGATGCATACTGAAAATAATGAGGATCAACCGGAATACAGTGTCCACCAATTCCAGGGCTTGGATCAAATCTCATAAAGCCATAAGGCTTGGTATCAGCCGCGCGAATTACTTCCCTAGTATCTATTCCGAGTTTTCGACATATTAAGTTGAATTCATTAATAAATGAGATATTTACCTGCCTAAAGGAGTTTTCAAGCAGTTTTGCTGCTTCAGCGACCTCAGGACTTTCCACCAAGTGAACTTCTTTACAGAATTGCTTGTAAAAATCGAGAGTGAGTTTTCCTGAGATTGAGTCAATTCCAGAAACTACTCTAGGCACATCTCGTAAAGAGATTCCACTTCCAGGGCTAACCCTCTCTGGAGCTACTCCAAATCTCAGCCCCCCAAACAACTCAGGTCTTGCCTTCTCAATTCTTTCGACAACCAGTTGCCTTAATGTCCCAGGGAAAGAAGTAGATTCATTAATTATCAGGGTTTCTGGCGATACATGCCTAGAAATACTTTCCACACCCACTTCAAGCATCTTGAGATCAGGCTCATGATTCTCATCCAATGGCGTCGGAACACAAATAACAATTACATTGCACTCAGATAGCCTAGAGAAATCCGAATATATCGCGTAATGAGAATTCTTGAGCATTTCCTTCAAATCAGAATCATATACATTTTCAACTGGTGAGTGGCCTCTCGAGATTTCACCCACTCTATCTAGGTTCTCATCAAATCCAATTGTAGATAATCCGGCTTTAGCGAGAGATACAGATAACTCCAGACCTACATAACCCTGACCAATTACCCCTACAACCCTTGATGGCCTCATATTAGATCACCTTTGCTTCAGGGTTTTGGCAAAGACTGGGCGAGAAGTTCCTGGGCCTCTTTAAACTCTTGGCTATCTGGAGCTATAGCCTTAATTCGGGCAACGCTTTGCTCGAGACTCAATCTGTCGCCTTTTCTAGAGTAGGCGCGGGCAAGATTTAACTCCAATTGATAATTTAAGGGATCTAGGCTTCTAAGTCTTTCTCTAACCTCTAGTTCCAAATCCGGTTGATTTGTATTGAAATAGAAAGTCGCAAGTAAATCATTCGTATACACATCATTCTTATTAACTCGATATAGATCTTCTAAAACCGCCTTAATGTCACTGCCCATTCCAGATTGTTCGAGGTTATAGACCATTCGAATCACTTTATCGGGGTCAAGAAGCGTAAAATTGCGAAGTTTGTTGAAATTAGATCGCACCCACTCCTTACTTTCAGGAGAATCTACCTTCATAGTGAGAATGTTCTTAAGCGCTCGATCCTCACTTGAGACTATTGCTGTGGGGATGGCTCCAACAGCTAAAGAAGCAATGGTTAGTGCTCCAACCCAAGCAGGTAATTGCCTCACTACTTGCTTATTTCTATGGCTGGAAATGCCATTACTTGTTTCAACTCTAGTTTTAATAGCCGAACCTAAGAGAATGGCGCCTAATAGCCAGTTCATCACACCTAATCCAATTATTTCTATAGATAGTAAGGATTGAGAGAAAATCAATATCCAGACTATTGCCACACCCTTGAGGTGAGCGTTGGTTTCTTCTCTTGAATTTATGACCCGAAGAGCTCTGAGCAAAACCAGCAAATGGAGTAGGCAGTAAATCACAAAGACTATGAGTCCAAAGGTTGCTCCAATTTGAGCTGGAGTTGAGTGGGCATTATTTGTACTCAAGGCCACCCCGTATTGATTTACAAAACTCTCAGTTCGATTACTTCTGAAGGCACTTATGTAGTTATCAACTCCGACTCCATAAAAAGGTGAGTCGATCATCGCTCTTAGGCCAAATGAGGCATACCAGCCTCTAAGCTTTAAAGTGTATTGCTCTAGCGAAGAACCCAAAGGCCCTAACCCTGCAAAAGAGATAAAGGCAATAGACAGTCCAAGTATTGCCATGAGAGAGAACAAGTATGGAATTGTCTTGGAACTAAATTTCTCTCTGATTGCCGTATAGAAAACCAAGCCAAGTCCAAGGATAATAATCACTACTCCTTGCAAAGAAGCTGTGGACCAAGATAGCGCAGCCATAATTAGCCCCGTGAGCATCATGGAAATGCGAATTTGAATAGATTTGGCTGAGCCTTGGTATGTGAGATAAAGCCAGAACACTGCAAAAGTTGCAAGGGCTGAAGATGAAAAGTTGGGATTGCCTAATGTTCCTATAACTCTATTGTAAGGATTACTCCATTGTATGGGATCTAATGAGAAAAATTGTATCGCGCTATAACTAGCAAAACCTACGGAGGTGAAGATAAAGATCCTGTGGAGGTATTCAATCTCTTTTGGACCAATTACTGAAAATAGCAAAACCATGGCAAGTGCAAGAGATGCAAAGAAATAAACTAGACCGTTGTTTCTTCCAAAAGAACCAAAAAGTACTCTAATGTAGTTTTCGCTTCCCAGAATGCCAGTGACCAGCATTGTTACAGCTAAACTTAAATAAATTGCTAATATTATTTTTGATCTAGACGAAAATTCCTTTTTGCTGCTAAAACTTCTAAGCGCCAGGTGCAAGATTACCGCAGCAAAGGATAACGCAAGCAATACAAGAACTTTTGGCAGATTAATAGGATCAACATAGCCAGGAAAAATGGTTAGAATGGTGGCAGGAATAGCTAAAACTGCCAATTTATAGCTGGGCGAAACTGCTACTTGAGCCATACTCATATCCTACTTAAGAACAATTAAATTATCTCTAAGGGCGGATGATGCAAGCGTAGAAAAGAAGATCGGGCCTGAATTCACTGAGAATTCAGGCCCGATCTTTAATCGTTATTTGGAATTAATCCAAATTACGCTTTTACCTTCTTGGCAATCTTGGCAACTGTGTTAGCCAAGGTTGTGATTTGAGCCTTCAGAGCTGCCATCAGAGTAGCGACCTGAGTAGCTAGTTCTTCAACGGCTGCAGTTGCAGCATCAGCAGCATCGCGTGCTTCTTCAGCAGCAACGGTGGCGGCATCTGCTGCTTCAGCAGCTAGATTTGCAGCATCTGTTGCGGCGTTAGCAGCATCGATCGCTTCTGCAGCAGCATCAGTAGCTGCTTCTGCAGCGGCTTGTGCAGCGGCAGAAGTTGCAGCGGCAGTTGCAGCGGCAGTTTCTGCAGCTGAAACAACCTTAGCGGTTGCTGATACAGCGACACGGGCTGCTACTGGAAGACCAGTGCTGCCTGTTGCAGAGATTGTTACATCGCCTCCTGATGCAGGCATGTATACAAAGTAGACCTGTGAACCGGCAACTGCACCTGTTGCAGATGAGCTAGCAGCCTGTAGGACTACATCGGTGGCTGTAAGAGTATCGCTTGATTGTGAGAATCCAACCGAAGATGTGATTCCACCCGTAGCAAATACGTTAGATACGGTTTGAGCTGGAAGGCCTCCACCATTTGTATCTAAAACAGTTACTGTGATTTTTGCCTTCTCGAATGGAGCATAAGTTGCCTTATCGAATGAAAGCTTTACAGATCCTGGAGAACCTGCAGCAACAGTTACTGAGAATTCATCTGATGAAGCTGTAGCAGTTGCTACAGTTGCTGCATCAATAACCTTGAACTTAGCAGTTCCAACCAGAGTTCCGGTGATATTACAACGGATACCAGTTGTTGCTGTCCATGAACAGGCCACAGGAGTTTGAGATCCTGCGATGAGTGCGCTCGCGGCAGAAGTTGCATAGATATATGCAGTTCCTGTCCAAGCAATACCATCGGCATCAACGGCAGTTACTCCGATTGCACCAGTGTTAGCGCCAATTCCAAGAATTGGGAAGCGAACTGTTGGAGTCAGAGTCTTTGCAGCTTTTGCGTAGAGGGTAACCTGCTTAGGTGCAAAAGTAACAACAGTTGAGGAGATGTTAATAGTTGAAGTTCCTGCAATTCCATCAGCACGAACAGTTAAGTTCGCTACACCTGAAGCAAGAACAACTTTAGTTAGTGACTTACCGCAAACATCACCGCTACAAATTAAGCCAGGACCAGTAATTGTCGCAGTTAGCGAATCCTCTGCCACGCCTGCGTCTCCATTCTCGTTATTTTCCTTAACTTGAATGTAGGCCACCGGAGTTGTCGAGGCCGTTGCTACGGCCGAAATTACTGCATCTGCTGTAGGTGATGCAGCAGTGCCAATAAAGGCTGTTGCTCCAGCTGCTGCTGGAAGCTTGCCAGCTGCACTCGTTGCTGCTGCCGTTGCACCAACAACAATGCTGACTGTTGCCTGCGTTGTTGTTTGAGCCCATGAGTGGGAGATCTGACTGTTTCCAGTATAGGAAAAGACTGTTACCAGCACTGTGTATGTGTAGGTTCCAGTTGTGTAAGTGGTACCAGTTTCAAGGTTAACATTGAAGGTTGCTCCAACGTTTCCGAAGTCAGTACCACGTACTCCAGCCGTACTTCCGCCACCGCCAACGATGTCGTATCCGCCACCGACAGTTGCAGAGTCATAAAGAAGGTTACCTCTTGCTTGGACACCAACAGGCGGTTCTGACAATTGACCGCCAGCACCTCCGCCGTATGCCGAGTTACCTGTGTGGTACTTATTGAATCTTGCTCGTGTAGTAGTGCCCGCTGTTCCAACGGCAGTGCCACCTTGAGCAACAAATGTATTGGCAGTGGTGGTATCGCGTACAGAGATCTTCACAGAAGATGCAGCAACACCAGATGTTGGTTTTGTATTTTCATACAAACGCACAGTCATTGTGTCGTATGAAGTTGTCATCAGTGCTGTTACTGTGAATGAAGCTGCAGTGGTTGTATCTGAGTTAACTCCTCCAGATAAACCAGAAATGAAAGTTGCGGAACCCTCCGTAGGGGTTGAGATCGCAACATTGCTAACTGTCGCTGACGATGGTGCTACAGATAGAAATCCGAAGCCCAACGCCGAGACCACAACAAGCGCTAAACGCTTGAAGCTTGTCTTTTTTGACATTGTTTTCCTTTCATTAGTCGTTACAAAGACGTTCTTCGTAACGGCCGGCAAGGAATTCCTTACCTCGTGATGCAATGCACGTGCTACTGCACCACATTCTCCGCCGTGTATCCGGACGCGGCGAAGAAACTTAAATGGGGAGTTCATTACTTGACTCCCTTTTCAACTACATAAACAGCTTGAGATAAAATCTGAGTTTTTCCTGGGTTCAGCACCAGGCGAGTAATTACCTGCCGTGGGGCTGAAAGTAGATCCCGGCCTGAGGCGCTCGATGGAATCACAACGGGGGTTTCAACCTCAGATTCTACTTTAACAATGGCTGTGACTAGGTAATCGCCACTTAGAAGACGCTCAGAATTGAGGTAGGTGAGCTTGGATACTAGGGGAATCCAGGCTCCATCCTTGCCATAGGAGATTGAGGGTAGGTAGCTAAAGCCCTGAGAGTCACTTACCAGCTGCTGAGAGAGAAAGATGTTAGCTGCCCCAGAATCAGTCTTAGCGACCTGGGAGAGGATTAACTCTGTCTCTGAGAGCAATGGAGCGCGGTTAGTTATATAGAGAGAACCAAGTGATCCAGATGAATCAGTAACGGTA
>Ga0194133_10009832_pt1 | contig 10883 bp, 10 predicted proteins | sample TA2KigOf40mmetaG_FD_155448 | JGI IMG/M metagenome (GOLD analysis project Ga0194133, IMG submission 155448) | Freshwater microbial communities from Lake Tanganyika, Tanzania - TA2015055 Kigoma Offshore 40m | ecosystem: Environmental > Aquatic > Freshwater > Lake | place: Tanzania: Lake...
AAGCGGTAAGAATTAATGGTGAGTTTAGAGCCTCTCCAAGTGGGGACAAGAGAATTATTGTCACAAAGCAACCAATTGGGGTTTCGCTATTAATTACGCCTTGGAATTTTCCAGCTGCGATGGCGACAAGGAAGATTGGGCCAGCGCTCGCTGCAGGGTGCACCGTAATTCTAAAACCAGCAGGTGAGACTCCTCTAACAGCCTTAGCGATCATTGAAATCTTGGAACGTGCAGGGGTTCCAGCAGGGGTGGTTAACTTAATTTTGCCATCTCCTACGGGACCTGCGATCGCAAAGATTTTAAAGGACCCAAGAGTTGTTAACTTATCTTTCACAGGATCAACTGAGGTTGGCCGTGTGCTTCTTAAAGAGGCAGCTGATCGAGTGATTAGATGCTCAATGGAGTTAGGTGGAAATGCACCTTTCCTAGTTTTGTCAGATGCGAATGTTGATGATGCGGTGAGTGGGGCATTGCTTGCCAAAATGCGAAATGGTGGCGCTGCCTGCACCGCTGCAAATAGATTCTATGTTGCTAAAGAGTTAGCAGATGAATTTACTGAAAAACTAACTAAAGCAATGGGTGGCTTAAAGGTGGGAGCCGGCACATCAGCTGGCGCCCAACTAGGGGCAAGTGTTTCAGTAAAAGAGCGCAATAAAATTGCAGAGTTAGTTGATTCATCTGTAGCTGCAGGTGGTGCTGTTAAAACAGGTGGAAAATTGCCAACAGGTGCTGGTGCTTTTTATCCAGCAACTGTTTTATCTGTTAAAAATGATAATCCAATTTTAAGTCAGGAAATCTTTGGACCAGTAGCACCAATTGTTATTACAAACTCAGATGAAGAAGCAATCGAACTTGCTAACGCAACAGAGTTTGGCTTAATTGCATATGTTTATTCTTCTGATTTAAAGCGAGCTATAAGGGTGGCAGAGTCTTTGGAGTCTGGCATGGTGGCAATTAATAGAGGAGTTATTTCAGATCCAGCTGCACCATTTGGTGGCTTCAAGCAATCAGGTTTAGGTCGAGAAGGTGGTTTTGCTGGCATTGAAGAGTTTTTAGAGATTAAGTATATTGGAATAGAAAACTAATATAAATGTTATTGAGATTTATAAAAGATTAATCACTAAAAATTATAAAATAACTTAAAATAAATTGAATTTTGTTCACTATAGAATAGGAAAAATAGTAATCTTGGGGCTTGATTATTTACAATAACCGTTGAATTAGTTCTATATGATTGGTACTATAATTCCATGGATAGTAAAAACCGGTTATTTGATTCTTATGTAAAAATGGTAGAAATTCGAGCATTTGAAGAGAAAGTTGCGAACGAATACCCCAAAGGAAATATGCGCACTCCAACTCATTTGGGTATTGGGCAGGAAGCTGTAGCCGTCGGTGTTATTTCAGAGAGAGAACCAGCTGATGTAATTTTTAGTCATCATCGGTGTCACAATCATTTTTTAGCTGCTGGCGGATCAATGTATTCATTATTTGCTGAATTACTGGGAAGGGTTGACGGGTGCTCAGGTGGGCGCGGAGGCTCAGTACATCTGGTTGACAGAGGTGTTAATTTTTTAGGCACATCACCAATCTTAACTCAAGCAGTCGCATTTGCGACCGGTGCAGCTTTTGCATTTAATTTTAGAAAAGAGCCAAGAGCAGCCATAGTTTTTTTTGGAGATGCAGCATTTGAAGAGGGAACTATGTGGGAAAGTTTCAATTTTTCTGTATTGAATAAACTTCCAGTGCTGTTTGTTTGTGAAAACAATCTCTATAGTACCGAGTCTAGCTTAGAAAAGAGGGTTCCGCAGAATACGAGTTTTACAGAAAAAGCTCGTGCTTTTGGAATGTTTGCTTCAACTTGTGATGGCAATAATGTAGAGGAGGTTGCAAAACAGTCACGAAATGCATTTAAGCACATTAGAGCCGGACTTGGCCCTTATTTGCTTGAATGCCTTACTTACCGTACTCGCGAACATGTTGGGCCTAATTTCGACTATGACCTCCAGCGAAACTATCGAAGCAAAGAAGAAATACAAAAATGGATGACAAAGTGCCCTATCATTAATTCTGGCGAGATATTAATGCAGGTTTATGGTTTCACCGAAATAGAATTATTGTCAATTAACAAGCGTGCATCAGAGGAAATTGAGCGCGCGTTCAATTTGGCGGAAAAATCGCCCTTTCCATCCCTTGAATCACATTTTGACCATCTTTACGGCGTATAATTAAATGAATTTTATGAGAAAAATTACTTATGCCCAAGCGATCTCTGAGGCAACATGCCTCATTATGGAATCTGATCCAAACGTTGTTTTAATGGGAATAGGAATGGATTACTCCTCCGGTGTTTTTGGTACTACTAGCGAAGCATTTAATAAATTTGGTGCAGAACGAGTAATTGACACACCCGCAATGGAGAATGCTTTAACAGGTATTGCAATTGGATCCGCGACTGTAGGAATAAAGCCTATATTAGTTCACGCAAGAAATGACTTTATGTTTTTAGCATTAGACCAACTACTAAATGTATCCTCGAAATGGAATTATATGTTCAACGGTAATGCAGGAACTTTGCCCATAATAAATCGTGCGATTATCGGAAGAGGCTGGGGCCAAGGTGCAACTCATTCTCAAAGTATTCAATCAGTACTAGCACATTTCCCTGGCCTAAGAGTTGTAATGCCATCAAACCCAGCCGATGCTAAAGGAATGCTTTTATCTGCCTGGCGAAGTTCCGATCCAATCGTAATTTTTGAGCATAGGAGTTTATTCAATATCGAAGGTGAAGTCGAAGAAGGTATGGCTCTAACAGATCTAGGGTCGTCAAAAGTAGTTCATGAAGGTGGCGATCTTACAATTGTTGCAACATCTGTTTGCGTGCACGAATCTCTTTTAATTGCACTATCTCTTAAAGCCCTTGGAGTATCGGTTGAAGTAATTGATTTGAGGTCAATTCAACCCATAGACAGATCTACTATTTTGGAATCTGTTAAAAAAACAGGAAGGCTACTGATTTATGATACGAGCTGGGTTAATTTCGGTGTTGGTGCCGAAATTGCAGCCATTGTTGCGGAAACAGATGATATGAATTTGAAATCGCCTATAGTAAGAGTGGGGCAATTGGGTGTTCCCGCTCCAGTCTCAAAGCCGCTTGAAGACCAGCACTATCCGACATATGAATCTGTGTTGGCAATTGTACAGAGAATGATGGCCCGTAAAATTACAGAAACCAAATCCATTCCTCCAATTACAACTGGCTTTCAGGGCCCATATTAATAAATGTCGAGTCATGTTCTAGGAATAGGAAAATACAAATCTCCACCAAATCAAAAAATTAGATCCTCAGATTTAACAAATAAAACAATTTTAGTTATTGGAGCCAGTTCTGGATTCGGCGAAATAATTGTAAAAGAACTTCGAAATTCAAACGCAACAGTTTTAACAACGGTAAATTCTGATACAAAATTGCCGAGTGATTTCCAATTAAATTTATTGAATAAAGACGAAATTGCAAGTTTTGGCCAATCAATATTTGCAAATGGTCTAAAATTAGATGGAGTAGTGAACTGTGCAGGTATTGCAGAGAAACCTAAAAAGTTATCGCTTTCTAGCGAAATAGAATTCGAAGAAGTTATAGCAATTAATTTTACTTCGGTGTATTACTTAATTAAAACATTACAGCCACATTTAAATATGAATTCAATGTTTGTCCAGCTAGCCGGTGGTGGTGCTTCAGGACCAATGAAATATCTTCCTGCTTATTCAGCTTCAAAAGCTGGAGTTGTGCGATTAATTGAGACTATCGCAGAGGAATTAAAAGAGTCATTTATAAATATAAATTGTCTTGGACCTGGGCCACTAAAGTCGGCGATGACAAATTCATTGCTATCCGTGTCAGATCCAGAAATACAAGAAAGTATTAGAAGCCTAATTCCTGGAAAATTTGGGTATATTGATCCGGGACATACTGCAAGGTGTGTGTCAGCGATGCTCGGTGAATCATTCGTTAAAACTTCCGGTAAATTTTTTTCGGCTCAGTGGGATGACTGGTCAAATATCGATAGTTTAATTTTAGCTGCTAACTGTTCGTCTTCAAGTTACACACTGAGGCGAGTTTTATGCATGGAAGATTAGAATTGCCAGCCTAGGTTTTAGTAATTTGCCTTAAAAAGTATTACATTACTGCCATGTCAGACTCAGTTTCTTACCTGGCTAACTATATGGCTGGTTTTAGTAAATCACTCGAAACAATAAACGAATCAGAATTCGAAAAATCTGTTAACAAGCTCGCTTTACTACGTGAAAGGAACGGTCGGCTATTTATTCTCGGTTTGGGTGGTAGCGCCGCAAATGCCTCACATGCCGTAAATGATTTTAGAAAGATTGCTTTCATTGAAGCCTATTCACCAACAGATAACGTTGCAGAATTCTCAGCTCGAATAAATGACAATGGTATCGAGTCTGCAATGAGTGATTGGCTAAAGGGCTCGAAGTTGTCCACAAAGGATATTTGTTTGTTTTTTTCGGTGGGTGGCGGAGATGTTGAAAGGAATGTGAGCGTGCCTTTAATTCGGGCTTTAGACCTAACAAATAATATCGGAGCGACTAGTATTTCAATAGTTGGAAAGCAGTTTGGTTATTTACAGAAAAATTCCACCATAGTTATAAATACTCCACTTAATCCAAGGTATATAACACCCCATGCAGAATCTCTTCAGGCTTTAATTTGGCACGCAATGGTTTTTCATCCCAAAATTCAAAATGCGAAAGGGAAATGGGAGGAGTTAGATTCTAAAACTTCAGATACCAAGCCAAGATGAAACTTTCATCTAAAAAGGCAGTATTTTTTGATAAAGATGGAACTTTAAACTATTCAGTTTTTTGGAATAATAAATATCGTGCGCCCAGAAAAGTTAGTGAAACGTTTTTTTACAGAGGTTTAACCGAACAATTTCAGATACTTAATGAATTAGATTTTTTGATATTTCTGGTAACCAATCAGCCTGATATTTCTAATGGTGATATAGAATCAATAAACTATTCTGAAATTATTAATCATATAAGAAAAAGCTTTGACATAGTCGAGGTTGCAACTTGCATTCACTCTAGTGAAAAGCAATGCCTATGCAGAAAGCCTAGTCCAAGATTGCTCTTTGACTTAAGCTCAAGACACAACATTGAATTGAAAAATAGTTGGATGGTTGGTGATCGCATTTCTGATATCAAAGCAGGTAAATTAGCTGGGTGTAAAACCATACTAATAAGCAGGGAATTAAATGTTTTTTCAGTATATGATTCTAAGCCTGACTACCTAGCTTCTAGTACGAGCGATGCAATACTCAAAATATTGGAGGAGCGTAATAATTAATAAAATTAAAAAATACATCGACAGCTCAAATTTAAAGGATATTGCAGATTTTGTTAAGGCTGGAAACATTGACGGAATTACAACCAATCCTACATTGATGTACAAGTCTGGTATACGTAATTATTCAAGATTCATAGAGGATGTAAACACGGTTTCAAATGGTCTTCCAATTTCATATGAAGTGATAAGTAGTGATGATAATAAAATTTTGAAAGAAGCTAAAATACTTGACAAGTTAGGTTTAAACGCATGGATTAAAATTCCTGTAATTAAATCTAATGGAGATTCAAATATAATGCTTATAAACTCATGTTTAGTAGATGGATTGAAGATCAATATTACTGCAGTTTTTGATATTTCCCAACTTGAGGGGTTGATTGAAACTAGTAAAGATACTTGCGTGATTTCAATTTTTGCAGGAAGAATTGCTGACGCTGGAGTTGATCCAGAAGAAGTAGTAAAAACTTTTAGGCAATCAGAGCTAAGCAAAAAAACGAATCTGCTTTGGGCTAGTACGCGCGAAGTCTTTAATGTCATTCAAGCCGAGCGGTCAGGTTGTGATATTGTTACTGTTCAGCCTGAACTCCTTTATAAAACTAATAAATTTGGAAAGAATTTACTTGAGTTCTCCCGTGAAACAGTACAAATGTTTGAAGATGATGCAAAGTCAGCTGGCTTATTTATTGGAAATTCGGATAAATTTTGAAAAAGTTGTTTATTACCGGTGGAGGCGGTTATGTCGGCAGCCGCTTAGTACCAGCAATGCTAGATTTTGGTTACAAAGTCATCGTGTATGACACATTCTATTACGGAAATTATCTGAACCAGAACAATAATTTAATCAGCATAAATGGTGATATACGAGATAAAGATAAGCTTAGTAGCAGCATTCCAGAGGGAGCGGATGTGTTACACCTGGCCTGTATATCTAATGACGCAAGCTTTGCATTAAATCCTGATCTTTCTAGGACCATTAATTATGAGGCTTTTGTTGATTTAGTAAATATCGCAAAAAAAAATCAAGTTAAACGCTTTGTATATGCTTCGACGAGTAGCGTTTACGGAGTTTCAGAAGCAGATAACATAACTGAAGATCATCCATTAAAACCCATTACCCACTACAATACTTATAAAGCAAAGTGTGAACCAATTCTTTTGCAAGAGGAAAATAAGATTTTTCAGCCAGTAATTTTTAGACCAGCCACCGTTTGCGGGTATTCCCCCAGAATGAGATTAGACCTAAGCGTTAACATATTAACTGCACACGCTATCACTAAAAACATTATAACAGTATTCGGTGGAACTCAGCGACGTCCAAATTTACACATTCTCGATTATATAGATGCATGTATATTGCTATTAAATTCGAATGATGTTGTTGGGAAAACATACAACATCGGAAATGAAAATATGACTTTAGCAGAAATTGCTAAGCTAGTTCGCAGCACACTTGCTGAAGTCGATCCTAAATTCAGTAATATCGAAATAACCACAACTCCAACCGATGACATTAGGTCTTATCACATAGACTCATCTAGAATTTTTAGGGAAATAGGTTTTAAGCCAACACGAACAATAAGTGACGCTGTCAAGGAAATCTATTTTGCATTTGTAAATAAAGATATTGATATCAATATAGACCTTAATAAATATCACAATGTCAAAACTTTGCTTAATAATAGAATTTCATAGTTATGAAAGAGAAAATTATAGTGACAGGTGGTGCTGGATTTGTAGGAAGTCATCTTATTGATTTACTTTTAGATCTTGATTACCAAGTAGTCTGTATTGATAACTTATCAAATGGAAAAATTAAGAATATTGAGAGACATTTAGAAGATATAAGGTTCAATTTTATTAAAAATGACATTCGGGATGAAATTGATCCGAGAATTTTTCAAGATTCACTATATTTATTCCACCTTGCCGGAATTGGTGATGTAATTCCATCTTTAATTGCTCCCGAGGAATATTTCAGCATTAATTTGCATGGAACATTCAAAGTTTTTAATGCTGCGCGCGTCGGAGGCACAAAGAAAATAATATATGCAGCATCTTCTTCTTGCTACGGGGAGGCAACTGTGCCCACTAAGGAAAATGCATTGATTTCTACCTTACATCCTTATGCTGTAAGCAAGTATTTAGGCGAACAACTTTTATTCAGCATGGCAAATATCTACTCAATGAACGTGGCTTCTGTATGTATTTTCAACGCATATGGGAGACGATTCAAGACGAGCGGCGCATATGGGTCCGTAATTGGAGTTTTCTTAAGACAAGCTTTGTCTGGAGCTCCACTTACTATTGTCGGCACTGGAGAACAAACAAGAGATTTTGTCCATGTACGAGATGTTGCAGAAGCATTTTATTTAGTGGCAGAATATGGTAAAAATCTTAATCGCTACAATGTCGGTGCCGGTAAATCCGTCACAATAAATGATCTTGCGCGACTGATTTCGAAGGACGTGAAGTATATTCCTGAGCGCGGTGGAGAAGCTCAACATACCCTCGCAGACATAAATAAGATAAGAAGTGATACTGGGTGGGAACCTAAAACTGATTTCATATCTGGTTGCAATGAAATGTTGGAGCATATTGAAGAATGGAGTGATGCGCCACTTTGGACTGAAGACTTAATTATGGAACAAGTTAAAACCTGGAAACAGTATTTTACGGGAGAAGAAAATGTCTAACTTTGAGTTTCAAGCTATGTACGGAAAAAAAATAGTTGATCTCGATAATTTAGTTTCTCATTTACCATGGGGTGAACGGGTTAAAAAAGTGATTTTATGTCACGGTGTATTCGATTTAGTTCACCCTGGTCATGTTAGACACCTTGTCTATGCCAAATCTAAAGCAGATGTATTAGTAGTATCAATAACATCTGATGGCTATATAAATAAAGGTCAGTATCGGCCGCATATACCTCAACAAATTCGGGCACTTAATTTGGCTGCCTTTGAAATGGTTGATTTTGTTCTTATAGATGATAATCCAACCCCTATTAAGATAATCGAGAAACTCAAGCCGGATTTTTTAGCGAAAGGTTTTGAATATGGCGAGTTTAGTAACGAAAAAACTGTCTTAGAGCAAGAAACGCTTTTAAAGTATGGAGGAAAAATTATTTTTACTCCTGGTGATGTGGTGTATTCCTCTAGCTCAATTATAAATTCAGAAAAAGAAACATTTGGACGGCAAAACTTGGGACTGATTCTTGAGGCTGAAAAAATGGATATTAGAGCGATAATTGAGTCCGTAGAAACAAAAAATATGCCAAAAGTGCTTGTTGTCGGAGATTCAATCGTTGATACTATTGCTAATTGCACTTCAATTGGTGGCCAAATTAAAACTCCAACTTTAAGCATAAAACTAGATAGCACAAATAATTATGTAGGAGGTGCTGGAATCGTTGCTGCACATCTTCGCGGAACTGGTGCAAATGTAGATTTTTTAAGTGTTATTGGTGATGACGAGGGCGGTAAGTTTTTAAAATCTGAGTTAAGTAAATTTGGAGTTAATTGCCACCTAATAGTGGATGAAACTCGCCCTACTACAGTAAAAAAAGTTTATGTGTCTAATTCACACCGCTTACTTAAGGTCGATACCGTAGATAATCGTCCAGTAAGTGATGAGATTTTTGATCAAATTCTCGATACAATTACCAAAATAGATTACGACATCATAGTATTATCTGACTTTAGACATGGAATATTCACAAAAGAAAAAATTCCTATACTTGTAAAATCAATTCCGAAAGATAAATTTAAAGTGGCTGATAGTCAAGTCGCAAGCCGATGGGGCAATATTCTTGATTTTAAAAATTTTGATTTGATCACACCAAACGAACGAGAAGGTAGATTTTCTTTGGGCGACCAAGAATCTACTGTTGTTAACCTAACCCTAGAGCTTTGCAGAAAATCTACTGCAAAAAACATAATTCTCAAGCTAGGTAGCCGAGGATCTATGAGTGCTTCACAAAACAGCACACATTCCAGGGGAATATTCTCTGTACCAGCTCTAACAAATTTAGCTACTGACCCAGTTGGAGCTGGTGATGCATTGATAGCTTATTCAGCAGTGACATTGTTTCTTACTGGAAGTATACAATCAGCAAATCTAATTGGTGCAACAGCTGCTTCACTGGCGTGTGAAGTTGAAGGAAATAGGCCAATTGCGATTTCATCTGTTTTTGAAAGACTTAGAAGCTTTATATGAAAAAAGTTTTATTAGTTGGAAACGGGCAACGAGGAAAAACTCTTTCAAAATTTTTCAATGATCAGGATTTTGACTCCCTTGATACTTTAAATGATGCAGATTTTTCTGAGATTTCTGAAATAAATTTACTAGATTATTCTGAGATGGTTATAGCGACAAGTGAAAAGGATAAGTTAAACTATATTGAACTTGCATTGGACAATTCAATAAATGTATTAGTTGAAAAACCACTTTTATTTGACGAGAACGTTTTAAATTCTTGGCAGCTTAGGGCAAATAAGAAAGGCTTACTAATCCGTACTGCTTATGCCCATAGATATGAATCACATATTGAGGGGGCGAAGAAAATATTAACAGAAGGCAAATTGGGCAACATATACACAATTAATTGTTTTTACGGGAATGGTACCGCTGAGAATATTAAGAATAGCAAATGGAGAGATTCCAAATACGCAGTAATTATAGACCTTGTTCCTCACTTATTAAATTTAATGCATTTTTTTCTTGGGCCTACTAACATTAGCAAGATTAGTCTAGTAAATAGAAGTTTTGAAAACGAGGGATCAGATTATTGTGTTTTAAGTGGTGAGGCTAATAATGTATTTTTTGAATTCGTTGTCACCTACCTTTCTTGGCAAAATAGATTTAACATTGAAATTATTGGTTCTAATGCTCTTGTAATTTTGAGTGGGCTAGAAAAATGGGGTAATTCAGATCTAACTACTTTTATACGGAAACATCCGCCGTCTGCACCTAGTCATCTTAAATTTGAAATAGATAGTTCTAACAACCACTTAATTAAACAATGGCTAAGTTTTAAAGCGGATATTTTAAAATCTAAACCAACTAATTTTGAATCTGACCTGGAAATATCGAGGGTTTTAAAGTCGCTATTGGGTGATGATATTTTTTGCTCTGAACTGAAACAAACTGAGATTTGAGTCGTTTTCAAGACCTTTAATTAGCGGAGGATGAGGGATTTATCCTCGCCATCCTGGGTAATTCCCCGTTTTTTAGGTAAACGGGTCATAAAGCGACAGCGTAGGGCGCAACCTCGAACCTGTAAACGGTCAGAGATCATAGTTCACCAATCATCTCCACTGCGGGGTTGGCAGACAGCGCGCTGGATTTCACCTAATCCACAATTCTTGCCAAAAAATAGCATTAGGCCATCATCTTCCTCAGCGGTTCTAACCTCGAATTTACCGTTTCTAACAAAACTTTCTCCTTGAAATTGTAGCCATCCAAGTTTCTCATAAAATGTTTTCTCATCAGTAGAAAGCATAGAGAGTTCATA
>Ga0194133_10009833_pt1 | contig 10882 bp, 4 predicted proteins | sample TA2KigOf40mmetaG_FD_155448 | JGI IMG/M metagenome (GOLD analysis project Ga0194133, IMG submission 155448) | Freshwater microbial communities from Lake Tanganyika, Tanzania - TA2015055 Kigoma Offshore 40m | ecosystem: Environmental > Aquatic > Freshwater > Lake | place: Tanzania: Lake Tanganyika...
AACACAAGAAACCACACAGTTGAGATCATCTCTACTTGACTTACTGTTCACAAATGCAGAAGGCAAAACAGCTATACTCGATCCTCTCAATAGTGATCACAGCTGTATTTCATATGCCTTTGAAAACCAAGTCTTTGCGGTGAGACGCAAGAAAATAAAAAGAAGAGAGTATCGATTCTACAAAAAAGAAAAGCTAAATGATGCATTCATGGAACAAATGAGAGATCAATCGTTGTCAGGCGACCCAGACTTTGACAATGAAACAATAATCAACTCAACAACAGCAGCTCTGGACATCATTTGTCCTTTTAGAACCATAAGAACTGCACTTCCAACTGACATAGTAGATACCTCACTAGAAAAAATAAAGAAGAAGCGGAAGAGATTACTGAAAGAATATCACAAAACTAACTCGACCAAAACTCTCAGCCATATAAACCACCTGAATAAGAAAATTAAAGAAAAAATACGTGAGTGTAGGCAACACCAGATCAACTTAAAACTCAATGGAAAAAATACCCAAAGTTTTTGGAATACGGTGGCTGAATTAGAAGGAAAACATATCAGGGAATCTATTTCTCTATCCATCAATGGAAATCTCACGTCAGATAGCTCGGTCTTGGTTGAGGAGTTTGCGACCTTTTTCTTCAACAAGGTGGACAAACTGTCAAACTCACAAGGCAAATTTGACTACAAAATAGGTCATGAGTCTCTAGATTTCACTACAGAGGAAGTAAGAAAGGTTTCAAGACTTATGAAAAACAAACTCTGCTCTGGCGAGGACAAAATTCCCATGAAGGCTATGCGAGACCTAGTGTCCTCAAATCCTGAACTCTTCAGGGACCTGTTCAATCACATTAGCTCAAAAGGCATTCCTGCAAAATGGAAAAATGCAATTATAACTCCTTTACACAAGAATGGAGCAAAAGACATAGTTACACAATACCGGCCAATATCCAACCTGAATTCGCTGAGTAAAATATATGAAAGAATGGTACTGAACCGACTTAACTCCCTAGGGGAGCTTGATGGACCATTCCAGCATGGTTTCAAAGCTAACAGATCAACCACAACAGCAATGATAGAACTCCAGAACTATGTAGCGTCCAACCTAGACAAAAAGAAGGTAGTCTGTACATATAGCATAGATCTCAGCGCGGCCTTCGATCTACTGAGGCCAGACATCTTCTACAATACTCTAAAAGACATTATCCCACTGAATATCATGAAAACATTACTGGATTTCATGAGCAATCGGCAATTCTGCGTGGAAATCGAAGGCAAACGCTCGAATCCTAGACATCTAAAAGTAGGTTGCGTCCAAGGATCTATCCTTGGACCAAAATTATTCACACTCTACATGCGGGGACTTTCATCCCTATTTGATCCTTCTACCCATCTAGTCACCTTTGCGGATGATAGCTACGTGTCCATTGCAGCCGCAAATTATGAGGAAGCAACAACAAAAGTAACCAACCTACTAACAGCTCATGATTCCTACTTGAAGAACATAGGAATGGTGACTAACGTTGCAAAAACTGAAATGATCTTCTTCAGGAAAAATAACATTGAGCCACCAAAATCTATAAATGTAAATGGAGAGGAAATAACATTAAAAAACTCCATTAAAGTACTGGGAATCCAATTCGATTCTGACTTGTCTTGGGAAACCCACTACAAAAAGCTAATCCAAAAATCGAGATTCATCCTCGCTAAAATGAGATTCCTATCAAAATACCTGGACCTTAATGCGATGAAAAAAGTGATAACATCGCATTACTTTGGATCAATTTATTATGGCTCTCCTGTTTGGCTGACAGAAATAACTCACGCAAAATCATGGCAAAAGCTTAATGTGCTGCATTACAAAGGAATAAGAACTATCTGCAGAGACTTCAAGAGGATGAAAAGCCGAGCAGAACTAGATTCCATTCTTAAAAGGGCAAAGCCTAAACAATGGATGAAGTATTCAAATTGCAAAATAGCCATCAATCTAATGCAATTGGGCCCTAGGGGCCCTCCCATGACGAATGCTCTCCTGCAAAACCTTTACTATAACGACCGCACCGGAAAATCATCAATGATGGACACGTCGAGAATCCGGATAGGCAAAGCCTCACTGCAAAATCGTCTCTCCTCTATGAAGGAACTAAAGTTCAACTGGATGAATGTAACAGACAATGATGCCCTTCGAGTTCACCTCAAACAAACATTTTTCTGAAGACGGATATTCATGCTCTTTATTATTTTTTAGCTTTATCATTTTATCTTATGACAGATCTGTCTAGCAAAATTTTTAACATGTATTTAACTTGTATCAGCATCTACCATCTCTACAGATGGAGATGTCACCTCTTGAAAAGATTGTTTAATATGGGATATTGTGTGTTAACATAATCGATAGAGGAATAAATGATTCAAATTCAAATTCAAATCAGTTTTGGCTGAGACAATCATCTACTGGAAAAGATAAATAAAGCAATATAGATGGGTTAAAGATTTTGCCCAGAACAATGACTGAACTGCAGTCTCTCAATTATCAGCCAGTTGTTATATTTGTTAGGCCACAGTGGCCCCAACCATACTGTTGTTTATTGCTGACATTGACTTTCTTTTTAAGCTCAAGTTTTGGTATCAGGGGTCGCTCTAAAGTGTAATGGTCAAAAGCGATTGACTGCAGTGATCATTGATTTTTAAAGTTTGAGGGTTCAATCCCTTGTCATTAGACCTGACCCGAGCATACTTTTGACCAGCATTAAATAAGAGCCCAACCCGCCTTTGACCTGGGTACTTTTTGACCCGACCCGAAGAGATTTTTTTTATCCAAAGCAAAAGATATTGAAAAATTTGACATTTTTAGGGGGAATTTTCCAAAACCAATCCAAAGATAGTTGACCCAACCCAACCTGAGCTATAAAAAATTGACCTGACCCAGGTCAAAAATTTTTGATCCGGACCCATCACTACTTGTCATAGTACCAACAAAACATACTTTATGAGAGTAAATATGCTTCAGGTGACTCTTTTAAAGATTCTTACCAAGTTTATTATATCAAATGAATCAATATTGCATAAGATATTGATTCACAAGTTAGATTTAGTGGCAAATACAAGTCTAATCAAAGGATGAATTAACCACAATTTGGGTGAAAATTTCAATACAAGATCATGGTAGAGTAAACACTCTGGATCATGATTGTAGGCCTGTGAGAGTGATAAAGTGATTTTCAAAATGAATTTAGAGCACCTAGAAATTTATATTTTGTTTTCCACATTAATGGTTTTGAATTTCAGCTCATCTCGAAGAATGTTTTGACATCTCAACTGGACGGTTTTATCCATTGGGATCAAAGTGGTCAAGCAAACTATTCTGCAGTGAAGTTGTGTGCTCAAAAAATGATGATGATCAACTAATGCTTACCTTCCAATCGTAATGCTTAACCCTAAGCTTTCAATCATCACAATCCAACTGAATATATTTTTTGACGCAGTTGTGGTTTCATTCATGTCGAGCCCCCTTGCATTCTTGAAGAAGAACCAGCTTTGGACTATCCTTTCTGCTGTCCAAACCCAATCTGTCCTCCTGTCCAAGACGAAAACGACGAACAAGATTTTGTTATGTATGAAAATGAAATTCCCGAGAGCAACAGTGACTATGAAAAACAAGTAAGGCCCACGTAAAATTTAAGTCTATTGAGAGAAATAAAGTGAAAAAAAATTGGATTTTTTTCAGCATCTAAGACCGACAATCCGTCCAAAGCCCATTGATTCGAACAAAGTGTTCTACCAGCCACGTTGAGGATATTTTTTTGAGAAATAAATTTGTTTTTACTAATTTCAGTACTGATATTTATTATAACATTAGACTAGAATATAAGATAAGAAAAACAAAATTTTAGATAGCTACTATTTTCGTATAAATGAAACTTTGACACCAAACTATTTGTGAAATCGCCTTTCCAGACACTAAAGAGATTCAAGGGAATATTTCTAATGGTTTAAAGTTTTTAGTTAGCTCAGTTGTATTGCCAATGAAATGAAGCTGAATTATGTTCTGACAGGTCATCCAGGGTTGTGGACTTAAACAAGCAATTGGAATTGTTGAACATTTCCGAAATTCATATAACCACAAAGTTCACAAGGTATTACAAGCAACAGAGTCTTCAAGTTGCACTGACAGCAGTTTTCTTTCTTATACTACAAAATGATCTGTGTATGCAGGCTGAGGCAGCTATAAAAAAAGGCGCAAAATTACTTTCTAGCTTCAAATTTCTTAGAAAATATTTAACAGAAAGTCAGTTTTTAAAAGCAGTCTCGGCACATTTCTACAGCACTGTATTTTATGCGTGTGCCATCTGGTATGACAATATTAAAGTCTCATATAAAAATAAACTGCGTTCTCTACACTACAGATTGCTCTAAGAATTGCATGCCACGATTACTACTTTGAGAACTCACCTGACTACCTGGCTAAATGCTGCCAAAGAGCAAATCCAGATGAATGGTCCCTCTTTTTTCAGCTAATCTCATATTAAAGACCCTAGGAGATAAGCATCCTTGTAGGCTACACTCTTTAATTCACTCCAGCTACTTTGAAAAGCCTAGGAAGGGTGGACTAGGGCAATTCTTTGACAAATCCAAAACCAGGGTTGGGAAACAATCGATACAAAACAGACTCGATCATCTCAGACTCATTAACTGACCCTGGAATGGAGCTAACTTGTCAAATGATTCAATCAGAATTTTATTAAAAGACACTTTTTTCAACTATAGATGAAATCAATAACATTGATGAATTTTCACTCATTTTTTCAGTTTTTCATTAACTCAATTGATACATTTGATGAAACTATTGTAAAGTCAATATTGTTTTACAATATTAGGATAATTAGTTTCAAATAAAAGCTGTCAATCAATCAATCAATTTAGCGACAACTTGACAAATTTGTAACTAACGTCAGCTTTGTCGGACACTGTAAAGATTTGGGGCTTTATTGAAGAAACAGCACTGAACTGATTTATTCAACTCGATAAGGCTTGTTAAAGTATATACACACAAATTGATTCCGGGTATCAGAGGGTTGAGGTACGAGATGGGGCGCTTAAAGGATTTAACTTCTAGAAGGAGATAAGAAAGCTGGACCCAATCAAAAGGTGGAGGATCTGCGAGCACAGGAAAATAATCAAAGGATTAAGTCCAATATTGTGAAAGTAAGTTGGGACTCTTATGAATTCTAATGGAATAATAATCTGGTGCGTAGTATAGACTCAGGGAATGTTTATACAATACATAGTCACTAAAGATTACTATTACCCTGACTGAGTGTGCCTTGTTGATTTTTTTGCAATCCGTGGTTGAAAAATTGTAGGCATGGCCGGGGGTTTGAGCCCACAACCTTTGGTCTTAGTTCTCAGTCAGATGCCTATATGACCTCTCAGCCACAGCAACCCCCATGAATTTATTCAAATATGATCAACTAACATAAAAAAGATTGGATAAAACAGAATGATAAGTTAGAAATCAACACAAAAAATCTTTTATTTTTAAACTCTAAAAATAAAATAATGTTTTTATGACTTATGACTTTTATGGCATAATCTTAACACCAGCATGGATTTATATTCTAGTTATAGGTCCGAGTCAAAAATTTTTGAGACGGGTCAGGTTGAGTCAGCCATCTTTGGTTTGGGTTTGGAAAATTTCCCCTAAAAATCTCAAATTTTTCAATTTTATCCCCTTGAGTTGAAAAAAAATCTTAGAGGCTCGAGTTAAAATGTACCTAGGTCAAAGGTGGGTCAGCCTCTTATTTACTGCGGGTCAAAAGTATGCTTGGTCTTGTCAGGGTCCATCTCTATTCTCAATGGGACTCATCAATTACTTTCGAATAAAATTTCTTTAAGTTATAAAAGCATTACCACGATGCAACGCATCTAGAGGGGTTATGGCATCTGACAGGGCTTCAATCAATCGACTATTTTGTATCGCCTAAGCTTAATGAAAAATGAATGAATGAATCCCCACTCTTGACAAAATCTTTGACCCCTGTGATTATCTTGGTCAGGATTAATTGTTGGATTCTTCATAAGTTTATTCATCTACCCGAAAAATATACAAACAATTTAAGTTGATGTAATCAAGGGTGATTAAGTAATTATAGTGCTGTGTGTAAAAGCAATAAAATAAAATGAGGTGAAGACAATCAGACAGGATGCTTTGTTACTCATTCATTTTGTAGGAATACGTCAACATCACATTCACATTCAAATGGTCTAAAAGGAAATTTTTAAATAGTTTTAAAGAGCCCCTTTGTTTGGGTAAAGAATAGATTTTCTGAAAAGCTTTTGAGAAATTTTTTTAGATCTCTCTATTGGATTTAGACTTTCATGACCTTCTACTTTCAATCACCTGGACTTCTAGACATGGCTGTTGAGGATATAGAAATTGACAACCCAAGACCAACAAGCATTTCAAATGATAACTCAATTTATGAGGAAATTGAAAGAGTTGCAGAAAGTGTTTCAACATGTGGAAGTATAGATGAAGAAAAAAACTCCTCAAACCAACCTACTAGAGGCAATTTAAATTTTCTTTTTATAAAATTCAAGATTTTAGCTTTTTTTCTTAGTCATGGTAGATGCGTCCAACTTGTATGAAATTCAGAGCAAAAATTCTCGCTTTTGGAAAATATTATCCTTCAATCTATTGATAATTTCCGTTGCCCTAACTATCCTAGTGATTTTCCTTGAGACAGATAAAAGAAAATTTGATTTTCGTCAATGTTGTTGTAAGTATTTCTTAAACATTTGAACTTGTTTTGCAAACCTTTCACCCTGATTTTTTTTAAAGTGTCCATGACAAACTCAACTGAATTGATGTGCATTCAATCAAAGAATAGAAATGTGTCCCTGGATGGTGAAACCTGAATAAAGTAAACTTCAAAAGATTTTCCTTGCACAAGAAATAAATTTGAATAAAAGTTCTGTTAATATTCACTTTATGCTTTCCTTTTTTCGGATTTCATCAAATGTTTTTGATGGATTGGTGGATCACACATCTTTCAAAATCTCCAACTTTGAAAACAAGTCAAAAACATGTTTTTTCTCTTCAAAATGTGCATTTCAAACATTACGTAAAATATGTTGTGCAAACAAATACAAATTCCAACATATTTCTTTACTTATTGAAAATAAATTTTGATATGATACAACTCCATAAGTTTTTTTGTATTTATGAAAGATAAGGTAATAATGTTACCATCAGAGTCACTGCATATAAGAACCCAGACTTAAATGGTGCATTGTTGATTCATACAGGGTAAAAGATTGATCATACGGTCCGGAAGAAATAGTTAGGTCAATTTAGGTTGAAATTTCCAAAAAGATAATCAATATCTAAATTATCATTTCTATTTTATTTTTAGAAAATCCATTGCTTTAGAATTATTACTACTATGAAAATGATGAAATTTTATGCATTTTTTATGATTCGTGTGACTTTAATTTATTTAATTCTGCATCAATGGAGTTACCAAATATACGAATACGAAAATGAGAACAATTTTACAATAATTGGAAAAGGTACCAAAAAATAAAAAGTTTTTACAAGGGTAGCTGCACCGTTACTTTCACCTTTTAAGGATGATCCGTTACAATAATCTTCAGGACATCTGCACAACAGTTGCTTCACATTTGGCCGATAGATACAAGATCCTGTTGACTGATACTCGTAGCAGCCACTTGTAAATCCATCTTTATTTTAAAATTAAAATGGAAAAACTTAACATTGCAACCTTTACTGACATTTTTATTGACTTTTGAGGTGTTGGCTAAACTATCCATCCATACTTTACCTTGCAACCAAGCCAAGTTAGTGAAGGTTGTAAGAAGTAAAACGAGATTATTTTTTTGTGAAGGGATGTCTTGCAGATATCCAAACCCATTTGACAAATGCAACTTCTTTAAAAAAAAGCAAAATGTTGAAATTCCATTTTTACATCCCATACTTTATTGATGATTGAGTAAGTCTTTAAACTTTTAAACAATTCGAAGAAAATTTATAGTTTTTGCGAGAAACAATAAGCTATTTCCTTTTGCTTTTTCTCCCGTGTTTTTTAACTCTCAAATATAATTTTAGTAAGTTTCAATGTGAAAAATTTCTCTGAGAGACAAGAAGTACCACCCTAGAACCTAAAATCTTTGTTTATATTTCAGAACAGATTGCGGTAAATAAATTACCCAATGCAATAATTATGAATTTGTCTTCAATTTTTATCTGTACGCTCGATAAGCTATATATTTAGCATTTTTACACTCATTAAAAATCAAGTAAATCCAGACTGTTTGAGCTCTAGATTTAAATCTTAGTTTGTCATTAAAATTATTCATTTGAACCTTGTTTAATTTTTCAAATTTACATTTCCTTTGATAATTTAATCAAATATAATTAGTTTCAAAGTCTTGGGTGGGTGTTAACATCTGTTGAAAAGAAATAATCCCTCAATTTTGCAGCTTTATTATTTTGGTTTTCTTAATCTCTTCTTGCAAGTCTTTTTGCAAAATCTCTTATATGTTTTAGGTGATGACCCATGGAACCTATATCTATACTATCCAGTAATTCTGCTGTAGTAGTGATCCTTTGCTCCTTGAATATACTTTCTCAATGAATGATTTCAACGAATGAGATTCTTGTTAATATTACATTTTTTGAAAGCGATTATATGAGTCCTTGTTAGATAAATAAATAGATCTTCATTTTTGCCTTTTACAATCGCTGCAGTAGAATTTCTCGTCTCTATAGGTTGAATTGTATCAAAAATCTTGCTGAAGATTAATTTGAGACTATTTTTACACAACACGCATCTTGATTACTTTTGTATTGAATTTATCCTACATTCCACTTCCGTATTATTTAACAAATCTAAATTCTAAAAGTCTACTAAGGAATGTATGCCAGTTTTCGAAGCCAAATCAGAACAAAAATTAGATCAGCATTCTGATTTATGGTTTAAGTATTAATAAAATCACTTTTAATGGCTTTTCAGATTGAAATTTCCTGAATTTATGTGATTTTGATTTTTTATTGAGTCAAATGTAAATTATGAAAAAAATTTTAGCTCTTAAAAAACAATTTTTTTCAAACATCTATTTATCAACATCAAAGTTAAATTCTAACAAATATTACACAAGTGTTTCACATAAATTTAACTACTCGTGCTCTTAACAACATTTAAAAATACACGTTTTCTTTCAATTTTTTTTTAATCTACATATGTTTGTGAATAATTTTTGTCTGTTTTAAAGATTCATGAAACAGTTTTTGGGTTGATTCTACAAATACAGAATAATTTATCCCCTTTTATGTAAATTTATTTTCGTTATCTATGGTGGTCAGAATGTCAATCGAAATTATTCAGATTAATACTGCGATTAATTCGCATCCAACGAAAACGCTTTGGATGAGTTTTCTGACCGTAAGATAGCTTCTAAAGAGACAAATTATTCCATTTTTATTGCTCATTCAATCAAGAGCAGTCATTTTTATCATATTTTATCACATTTCAAACACTATTCAAAAAATCAATATTTAAATGCAAATGATTAATCAATTCAGTAAACTATGTCAATCAAATTCAAAATGTTCTTCAATTAAAATCAAAGTTCAGTCTATCTTTCAGCAACTTTCTTATCACGCCATTTTCAATGTTTGGGTCATCGAGCCATGGACCTAGTTCCTTTATGAAGTCGAGCGGTTTTGCTGTCTATTCTTCCCTATTTTTCCCTGGGAATTGTCAAAGAATCTTCCATGATTCAGTTTTCTTGGTTCAGTGCAAAAATTTTCCATTAGCCCAATGTAAAGATTCAGTGGGCTTCTATCCTTCATGATCTGAATTACTAGCATTCCTGATACATACTTATTGCTCCACATTTCAGGCGTTGCTCTCTTAAAGGTTTTGTCAATAAACATTTTACTTTTTCGTTGCTTAAAGTCTCTGATTCCTACACTATAGGAATCCTGTAATGGACGTGACTTTAGCTTAATCCAAAGACTTTTGTCCAGTGTATTATTTAGCCACACTGAACTCCCATAGTAGAGGATGCTGTACAACTGGGCTGTTGCAACTTTGAGGTAATCTTGTACATCTAGGTTTCTTCTTATCTTTCTAAGCATTGACAGGTTAGGTCTGATCTTTGAGAGCTACCGCATTTGTAAGGCCCTTTATATTAGATCGGCCAAAAAGATTGAATTTTAATTTTTCATACATTTGAATTTAGTTATACTAATCTTTAGTACAAAATTTTTAAACTTTTTTCTATCTTAATTTTCTCTCTTAAAGTGTTCCAACTGTTATTCCTCTCCAAATAGCTCCTGCCTTTTTCATGCCTTTAAATTTTCAGTGCCTGTTGTCAGCTATCACTTGCAACTAGCTTTTCCCATTCCTACTTTTTTCATACAAACATTATAGAAACAAAGAAAAAGTGGAAGGATTACAATCATAAAAGAATAAAACCAAAAGCAAGCCATAAACTTAAGTAAAGTTGCAGCACATTGTTTTTTGTGCTTTGTTGAAACTTGCATTGAGAGTTAATGCCTAGTAAGAGCACTAAGCAAAACAAGAATTAATTCTTCGCTCAAAAAATCTGCAAAACTGTCTAATAAAATACTTCGCAAAGCAGAAAATGAACTTTTAGTAAACTTTCAAGGTTGAGACAGGTAAGCTTTTTTTTGCATTCCATGGTTTAAAGCTGATGTACCTTATCTAATTTAATCTATAATTAAAATTTTATCAAGTCATTCTTGAAAGAATTTTCATTTGATTGATGTTATTTTTCAATCAGAAAATTGTTTAAAAATATTTTTTAAGGTTGTACGCCACTTCTGTAA
>Ga0194133_10009834_pt1 | contig 10882 bp, 6 predicted proteins | sample TA2KigOf40mmetaG_FD_155448 | JGI IMG/M metagenome (GOLD analysis project Ga0194133, IMG submission 155448) | Freshwater microbial communities from Lake Tanganyika, Tanzania - TA2015055 Kigoma Offshore 40m | ecosystem: Environmental > Aquatic > Freshwater > Lake | place: Tanzania: Lake Tanganyika...
GACATCTTATATCAAGACCAGCTTAAAGTCTAAGTATCCTGCACTTATTTTAACGGAAGAAGAAAGAAGAGTTTGCGAACGTGACAAGATAAAATTACCAACTCATTATCCCCTTACAAGAGATGAGGAAAAAAATCTGAAAAAAATAAGAAGAAAAATAAGGAACAAGGTAAAAAGTAACGCTTTTAGTTATTTTTATATGTTTTAACAAAGACAATTTGCAGGTTTCAGCTCAGGACTCAAGGAAGAGAAAACGGGAATACATGACAGACATGGAAAAGCGCGTTGAGGACAGTTCCAAGGAGACTGAAGCGTTAAAACAAAAGTTGCTCGATCTGGAAACTCAAAATAAGACACTTGCAGGTCCGCGATTTTTCTGTCAAATCATGTTTCATAATAAATAAATAAATTTTCTCTTTTTCTTTACTTTAAGGCCAACTTCGACGTCTACAGCAATACATTGTTAACAATGGTTTGAAGCAAAATCAACCATCCACTGCTATGTTGGTGCTCTTATTATCTACAGCTCTATTTTTGATGACTGGCCAAGTAGAGCAACACGGTAAGACAATTTATATCATCCATAATTAAAACTTGAAGCTTTGATTCGCAAAAAAAAATTTGTAGATGGCAACAAGCCTGTCTCTCAGGAGGTTGACATATTTCACTCGCTCAAAATGCCACCTCTTCCGGGTCAATCGCGATCCTTGCTCCAGATCAAAGAAGTTTGTTAAAAATTTCGATACCTTTAACACTAGAAAGATATTTTAAAAATTCTGTACAGGACTACGACGAAAGTAACGAGGCAAATCCAACTGCTCCGATGTCTGTAAAAACGACAGGAAAAATTGAGCCATTGCTCTCATCCACAAGTATTTTGATAAAGCACCAAGAAAGAAAGCCGGTACGTTAAAATGAATTAAATTTTGACTGGGATTTTAAGATTTTCCTTTTAATCATCAGCAACTGATTGACCACGACTATTCGAGTTTGGGGAAAAAGTTTGCTCCTGATTATATGACATCAAAGCGTGCAAAGCGAAGTTACATCGTTGAAGATGAACCTCCAAGAGGATATGGATTTGCCGACACAAAAAACGAAACTATGTAAGAAAATCTAGTTTTAATTGTACTTTTAACTTGTTGAAAAAAAATTTCCGCTCAACTTTTAGGTACCCAATGAAGGAAAAAGGTGATGTTGAAGCGGATGGATTGTACTTCATGAAGGGGAACGAACTGACCCTTCCAGAGTCTGATGAAGGTTTGCTTAAGCTTTTGAAATTGATAATTAAGATATATAATTCAATTTAATTCTCAGATTTCTTACTAGAAGGAGGCCATCAATTTCAAAAGTTAAGCGTCGATGTGGCTGCCTCAGATGGAATAAGAACAGTAGTACTACATGTACCGACAGACATAATGTGAGAACGTAGCACATCTAGTGCCATTTAAGAGTTTATTTATGTTATATTTAAAGTTCTCCAAAGTCATTGTGATTGTAAACTGGCAAATTGTAGGAGACAAAACGTAAATTTATTGTACAAAAAACTTTTCATAAGTGTTACAATTTACAAACGTTATGAATTTTGATATTTTTTTTCTTTCACTTAGAAGAATTTTAAAGTCTGTAACTTCCTAGGCACAAGGGATTTTTTCAGGCTTTAAACACGTCGAACATTTTAATGGATAAAAGTTTTAAATTTGTATATGAAAAATAATGTAAACAGTGTTGAAAATAAACATTAACAGAATTTTTAAAACTATGTTAGGAAGAGCGACTCCTTACGGCAATTACATTGCTTGTAAATTTGAAATTCTAAGGGCTTTCACTATAATGAGTTCTGATCCAGTCTCATCCTTAAGCTCGCCTGAAAGATACTTCAAGAGATCAATCCCCTAGCAAATGGAAAAGTTAAAATTTAAGCTGGCACCTATTAATGAAGAATAAAGAGATCAAATTAACCTCTCCAATAGGTTGGGGTTCCGATAGTTTTGAGTCGAGGTTAAAATAGACACAGCCAATCTTTTTGATGGCAATCCAGTGCTTCATTTGCAAACTGCTGGGTAGCATTCTTGTCAAAGCCCAATTGCTTGGTAAGTTAAGAATAAAACCAAAGGCAGATTCAGGATCAAGTGTTTCAAAAATATCTCTAAAAGGAAAAGAATAATCATTATTAAGGTGCCATCATATCGTACTTCGTCTCAAGAAGAAAGGATAACTAGTCCTGGTGTTCTTGTGTTGCATGTTTTCAAAAAAATCAATTAATGGACTTCCAATTTTATCTAGAGGTCTTCTACAAACTTTTCTTTCGTGGCGTTTATTATGAAATATAAATTCAATCAAATACCTTCTCCTATCAAACCAAATAGTCTCATATCCATGTTTGTGCAGGGCGAACATTATAACGTTCACATCATAATTCCCTAAACCGAGCGACGATTTATGTGGGTTCCACCACGTAGGTGCGTCCGGCGCAAGTTCAGCGCATATTTCGTCTAAATCTAAATAAGAATTTAATGTTTTATTTGAGCACAGCGAGCCGGCCAAATAATATGAAAAGGCTTGAAAACCAGGAACGAGAAAACTAATTATTTAAGGAGGCACAAAGCGCCCAGCTGTACCAACAAATTTGTAAAAAAAAGAAGGTGATTATTTGTAAATTTTCTTTTTATGTACGTTGAATGATGAGGATTACAGATATGATTAATACTCAGTTTACCTGCTTTCGTAAATACTTTAGACTGTAGGAGATTGTTGAGAACGTGTACAGCGCACAGTTGAAGAGATTGTCTCTCATGAAACATGTTATAAAAAGCTGAAATTTGTAAGAAATTTAACGAAAGCATACAAAATACAAAGCGATAGTTTGTTACCTTTGATCAACTTCTAAATTGATCCAGTATTTCATCTTTAAATTAAGTCGAAATGTGTTCTTATTGATTGTTGAGTTTGTGAAAGTTCGAAATTTTTACCCATCTACCCAGAAGTTGGAAAATTTTGTTTTTGTATTTGTTTTTCAGCGAAAAACTGAAAAGAAAAAACGTATTTGAAATTAATCACCAAACCTCTAGCATCAATAAATTAATTTTTATTATCTGTTCAGTAACCTGAAAATTTATATACCTAGAACTCAAGACAACTTAAAAGTAAAAGTAATGTTAGTTTGAATTTTTCAACTATTTAATATTGTCAAAAGAAAGCTTCCGTTTTCTTACGGTCTTGGCAAAGTCTAAGCTTTGTAAACTTTTAGGTCGCTGCATGTATAAGTCAACAAACATTTATGTGTTTTTATAAGAGAAAAATTATTGACTACGTTTTGCAGAGTTGCGATTATTTGTGTTTTTAAAAAAGATCATTTTCTGCTTGCAACAACTTAGGAAGCTATGCAAAATAATGGAAATAAATGAACTGTTTTAATCTCTTTCCATCTAGTCAAAAAGTATAGATCTGGGCTGCAGGTAGGCACCACCTTTTTTTACACTAATGCTGCTGTCACGAAATCTGAACTTTTGATTTAAAAATTATTTTCCTTGGTTAACTAGTCTGATTAAATTATCAAAAAGCTAGATAATCATCATGGGCTACACTTATAGACCCATCTTGTCCTGAAAAATAATCATTTAGGGTCCTAGGAAAAGTTTTGCACCTATTGGCTTTAAAAGATTTTCGTGTCATGCACTTACAAACAAAATATATGTTTTTGTCTTTTCAGAATGCCAAGATTCGAGAGAAGACAGTAGCAGAACAGCAAGCATAATGAGCGATAAGGTGGAAGATTTACAACAAAACTTGTCAGCTTTTAAGTTGCAAGATGACAGCAAAGTGTCAGAACCATTTAGTCCTCCAACACACCGCAATGTTGGGTATACGATTTTCACTAACGGCTTGTTAATTGTCAATTTTGACTGATTAGTGCTAGATAAATGTCGTCTCACTTTTTTACACACTAGTTTTTATTCGTTTAAAGCTAATCAATTCATAGCTTGTATTCAGACCCATTGTCTACATTTACATTTACAAAGAATAAAAGAGACATTTCAAGAATCGTTAAATTTTTATGCTGTTTTAGACCTTCACGGCCCAAACTATTTTTGCCAATGATGAGCTCAAATACGGGAAGACAGTTACCACCCTCATTACCTCTTCACCTTCCAAATGAAAGGTTTAAGTCTGTTGCAAATGAGGAGCAGGTAATGTGACGTCTGTTGAGCAATTTGCAATGGATTTTCATATTGCTTCCTCGTGTATTCCAGGATCGAAAGCTTAAGGAGATCATGAGCCAAAACGGCCTACTTCAAATTGACGGAAAGCAGTACGTTACTAAAATCGACGAAATGGAGTTAGTTGGAGATCTGGTAAATCTCTTATCCTTTAGAGCCGAGACTCTTCAATTTATCTAAAATATATTCTGCCATTTTTTCAGGAATTTATGAGTACAACTATGAAAAATTTATTTTTTATATTTTTTAAGGGAAATGGAACCTGCGGACATGTTGTGCAGATGCGGCACAAAGAAACAGGATCGGAGATTGCAGTTAAACAAATGAGACGAACGGGTAATAGTGATGAAAACAAGAGGATTCTTATGGACCTTGACGTAGTCTTAAAATCGCACGATTGTGAAAACGTGAGCTAACTATAAGATGTCTGATATTCCATATGCAGCATATCTAAAATATTACACTATAGATTGTGCTGTGTCTTGGATGTTTCATTACTGATTCGGATGTTTGGATATGTATGGAACTTATGGCTACCTGTTTTGACAAACTTCTTAAGCAGTTAAAGCAGCCTATTCCCGGTAATATCACAATATATTTAGATGGGATCGTCAATTTTGAAATTTTTTTTATTAAAAATCAAATTTTAGAACCTATTTGCGGAAAAGTTGCAGTGTCAACTCTCAAGGCTTTGAACTATCTCAAAGAGAATCACGGAGTCATTCACAGAGATGTCAAACCATCAAACATATTATTAGACACACTAGGGAGAGTGAAGCTTTGTGATTTCGGGATTTCGGGAAGGCTGGTTGACTCAAAGGCAAAGACTAGGTAAATTATTTCAATTGTGATTGACAAGAAACTTATTTGTCATTGATTAAGTTTTAATTTTACAGAAGTGCAGGTTGTGCTGCGTACATGGCTCCAGAGAGGATAGAACCTCCTAATCCAAACAAACCTGATTATGATATAAGGTAATGGTAATTTCTGACACTTTATCAGTCAGTTTTACTTTTACGGTCAAAATCGTTTCAGAGCCGATGTATGGTCATTGGGCATCACTTTGGTTGAGCTTGCAACGGGTAGTTTTCCTTACCATGACTGTAAAACCGACTTTGAAGTGTTGACAAAGGTTCTGGCAGAGACTCCGCCTATTTTGCCCGTGAATGACAAATTCTCCATGGAATTTCGCTCGTTTGTTGCAAACTGTTTGATTAAAGACTACAAAGATAGACCAAAGTACAAAAAGCTATTGAGTCATGAATTCATTTTGAAATACGACAAGGAGGATGTAGATGTTGGAGCATGGTACAGAAGCCACATGAAAAACTTTAGTAACTCTTTTGCCACAACACCGAGCCATGGTCAGGTAAAAAGTTGTCACCTCATTTGTTTGCAGTTTGAATGATCTCAAATTTTCATACTTACTAAATATCCTCTTATTACTACAGTTCACGTTAGATAATCTTTCACACCATAACTTTTCGATTGACCGGTCATTCAAGCCTCAACCAAGCCCTCGTGTGCCCCGAGCCCGGCGTCAGACTAGTCAGCCCACAACGACGACGACCTATCCTGCTGCTTTGGCAGAAAGGGATAGGAGGCCATCATACGAGATACCAGAGAGCAGACGAAAACTTTCAAGTGACAGACTTATTATTTCATCCATTTCGACTCGTGCTATTTTGGGCTTGTGTTTTTAGGTTTTAATGACCCACTGACTAAGCCACCTTCGTCATTAACTTCTCCAGTTGAGACACACAGAAACTTTTTTCCACAACAAAAGCAGTTATTTTATAAAACAACAGAAGCTCAGGATCAAACCCCAACTCGTTCACAGGGGAAATATTATGGTACTATTCATCCTTTTAAAACTCCACAATGATACTCATTTTTTTAAATAGATACTTCAGGTTCCTCAAGTGCATGCTTTTCATCAGGACGCTCCTACGACTTCCACACTCCAAGCAATGGTGCAGCCAACCATATAACTCCCACTTCTCCTCACCAAGCCACCAATTTGCCGAGGTCATCAGGATATACGTCTGTTGCTCGTAAGATGTCCATGTTAAATTTCATTCTGATTTTCTACTAAATAGACAAAAACTTTCGGTTACAGCATTGGGAAAAACAGATTCTTCTAAAGCTTTCAATCTCTACCATTACCCCCGCCAGTCTGCCAAGTTCGAGTTTACAAACCCTTCTACTACGTACAGCTTACATCAAGCAAACTTAAGCTCTATTCACAGACAAGGAGGTGGGTTGCATTCAGTCACATCTACGGGGAGAACTCAGGATCCCTATCAATATTACAACCTTCCCAACCACACAAACTTCCAGGTAATACAAGACAGTCACTTAAAGCTTTTATAAATAGAAGAAGACTTTAACGTTACTTTTTAGCAACAACACACGTCTTTGCCTCAGTCATTACCACCGACGAGTTCGTCTCGATCAGCGCCATTTTCTCCTCCGTCTGGTGCGGCGTCCTTGACCACGGGTTTGAACTTGCCATCCAAAAAAGAAAGATTGTCAAGGTAAACGGAGAGTTGACCGACTTATCCAGCGTTCAAAACATATTCCGTCAATTCCAGATCCGAGGCCGGTGCCACAGCAGGAGAGACTGAGACATTATCGTCCCCATCGTCATCGTCTTCATCATCTACAAACCGCGCAAGTTACTTTTTGCCAACCTCCTGGCGCTCAACTTTCAACTCAATAACCAATTCCTTGCCTCTACCATCTCCAATGCTGTTGAGGAGAATGCGAACTGCAAGCACGGACAGAGGCTCAAGTTTTGATACGGCACGAAGATTTCAGCCAAATTATAGAAGTTGGAATGAAAAAGACAATTTCTACCAATCTTCAAAAAGATAAGATGCTTAGATCGAGGTGCCATTAGAATTTTGTAAACAGAGTGATAGCATTTTGCTCAATTGTCTTAGAGAATTCGGATTGCTTGACTGGCTTCTCAGAATGTCAAACTTCAACCAATATTAAAAGCAACAGATTTAACTCTTGTACAATTTCGCAACTTTACCATCACCTCGAACAAATATGCAAAAACAATACCCCATTCATGCAACAAAGAGAGAAAGAACAGATTGCGTGTTATTTTGTCAGGTTTCAAGTTTTATTGGACACTTTTTTAGAAATGCAACGATCATTTTATTTGTTCTAGAGTCAAATAAAAACAAGTCATTGAGTTTATTCCCTCTGCCTTGTCATACTTAATAGGTGAAACATATGTCCAACTCAAAGGAGATCTCACAGAAATAAAAGAACACTAAATCAAAAAGATATGAGGTTTGATTACTAGAGATCAAAGTACATACAATTTAGATTGCTAAAACTGTTTTCTGACTGAGTCAGCATTGTAATTCGTTAAACATGAGAAACTGGAAGTATTCTTTCATGGAAAATGTATTAAATTTTATGGGTCTCGACTTGAATTGAAAACTTCTAGTCAAAATATTTAAATGAGTAGCAAAAACGTAACAATGTTTTTGAGGCAAGCATGTTTTTCATCGATGAGAAAAATCAGAAAAGACATTTTTCACTGACTAGATAAGTCTTTAACGATCGAAGATTCTTTAAACAAAGGAAATTAACATGGCGTTTCTTTCACTTCCTCATTCTCTGTCTCTGTTGGGGTTTCAGGTTTACCAGCACCATCCTGGGCAGTTTCAGAAATTTCTTGTGTGTCAGATTTAGACTTTACACGCTTCTTTTTTTTCTCAGATCGCTTTTCGTCTGACTTGACATCATTCTGAAGATAAGCAAGAGGATATGGTAAATTCAAAAAGGTTATGTAGTTTTCCTACGACCTTACCTGGACTTGATTTTCGTTCGAAATTTGCTTAGGCAACGAAGGGTCTCTTGGCTTAGGCTTTGACCAAAGAAGAACTTTGTAATTGATTTTTTGCTCTTTCCAAAAACGTTTGGCAGAGGAGTCGGGAAAAATTAGGGCAGACCCTTTTTCTGCCATGTCTTCCTTAGTTATATCAAGAGGAACAACCTGTCCACGATAAATTAACTCCTCGTTCTAAAAAAGTTTCAAAAATTGTTTCTCAGACTTTTCTAAGACTCTCCCTCTATACTCACCTCGTCATCTGAAGAAATGTTTATCTGGTAAAAGTAATTCTTGGCATCTTTTTCTGATCCAACAATGTAAACCCAAACATACCATAATCCGTCGGCTTTCCTACAACATTCGCGGAAGAAATGTTGACCATCTAATTGAAGGTGATCTGAGATCCACATAATCTCACGGTTGAAATCTTCTTCGTGTACAATGCTGCAATTTGGATTTTTTTTGATAACTTTATTTTACAGACTGAAAACTTATGCAAATGGCTTTCTTACAAATGTGAAACATAGAGCGGCCCATCTGCATTGACAAAGTCCTCTCTCTCATGGTCCTTTTGCATATGGTCAAGAAGCTTCACAAAGGGAACTGTTTGCTGACAAGCCTAAAAATTTAAATAAATATACTAAATGCTTTTTAGACACTCTGCTGATGAAATATCTTACAAGATCAACACATTGAACAGGACGAAAAGGACATTCAGATTCATGTGCTACAAGCAGACTCTTAATGCCTTCCACAGAGCACCCATTGTCGACAAACTTGCAAGCAGAGGGAAGTTTAGCTAGGAACTGTAAAATAAAACTTTGTTTAAAGATATCTGCAATATTGTCCAACCAAAAGTTTAAGTGTTACAACCTTTTCGGAGATGAGTGACCTGGTGTGACCCATGGGACAACGACACATCGGGCAAAGAGAGAGTTTTGGATGACATTCGTTACATACTACATGTCCTCTGTCGCACTGATACACAGGAGCTGACCGAGGAACTCTTAAGCACACAGGGCACTCAAGAAACTCTTTCAATTCCTCCGTAGAGATGAGTCCCAGCTTCGTCACATCCTGAGACATGATGAGGGGTAACCTGGAAGGATGCGATTTTTGGGAAATTTTAGTCAATAATTGAGGCTGCGATTTGGAGCTCCTCATCATCAATTTTAATGTATATAATTTGTTTCAAAATCAAAGTTATATCACAAGAGCTTTTTCTTCAACTATTCTTGGAAATTTTCAGTTGTTAAATCAATGTTGACAAAAGGAAGAAAGAAAGAGGGAAAGACAGGTAAGTCCTTGACCCTCGAAAAACTTGGGGGGTGAATCATGTTAAATTTCGATGGAAAAAAAACAATCGTGGGTCAGTATTTCGTTGCATTTTGTTAAATTAAATGGTTTAGATTCACGGACTAATATCTTTCAAAAGGTTAATAAAAATGACATTCGTGCTATCTGACTATCGTTTGCCTTTGTTTAATTTGATAGATTGGGTAAAAATGAATCTGAAAAATGCAAAGATGATAGCTTTTGGTCTCATATAAGTCCCTATCACTTTATCTCGGGTTAACTTCCTCGACCATCACATTCAAGCATTTTGTGTCCGGCACACTAGCACTAAAGGGTCGCAGCAAATTTGATGTATCCGTAAGTGGCGTGAATTGCTGTTTGTCCCATGCCCCACATCATGGCATGGGTGCTCTCCATTCCGAAACTAGAAGTTTTGTAGACAAACGTGATGGCCGCCGAGCTCAGGACCCCAAGAGTAAGAGGCGTCAAGACTCCAGTAATGAGGATGCACAATGAGTAGAACCTTAAAATTTTCAACTGGTTCGGTATCAATTGCATTGTAAAAGATCAAAGTCTTTTATCTTGGATTACCTTCCAAACTTGTGTTTTCTGAGGACGAAAAATGCCACCGCCGCCGCAAACAAGTATATAATAATTGACGATATGAACGTCCTGAGAAAATGAAGTCAGATTAGCACTTTATAGGAATTTGTCTCATACATTTGAGCTTCATTGTAGGTCAATAAAATAGTTGGCTTCCTTAATAACTGAATTTTTTTACGACTCACCACAGAAATATGTTATACCAAATATCAGCACCCATGGTACTCGTTAAGGATGATCTCCTTGAAGTGATATCTTCCAGACCACGGAAAGCCAATGCATTTCATAGGAAGTCCAATTTGAAACTTTTTGGTCAACTCGTAGTTAAAACACTAAACAGGCAAAGTTACGTTCTTAACATGTCACAAATTGTTATTCAGTTTCGACTCTTTTGTTTCTTTTTTTCTTTTCTCTTTTTGTTTTCGTCAATGTGTCATCTGTCTTAATTTTTTGTTTGTTTGTTTGCATCCGTCGCCAAGCTTTCGCTTGGCCGACAGCGGCCGAAGGTGTACGTTTTCGCCGGTGGGTAGAAAAAAGAGAAGATTCGAAGGGTTCGTCTGTGGTTTTTTAAAGTGTCTATTTTTTTCTGTTTTTGACGATTATCAAAGATTTTGCTGTTTTGCAATATATGTGCGGTAAAATGCCTTCAGCCAGCAGCCTCGGCTGACCGCTGAGGAAAAGTAAGGGCACCTTAATGGGTAGAACAGTACAAGAAACTTCTTGAGGAATAGGTATTCAGGCCCGCGGATAGCTCAGGAACCAAAAGACAAAAGTACTCGAGGCAAAAAGCAATGTTTAAATAAAAGGGGGTCAACAATTTCAAAATGTTGCCACGGCGTAATGTTTACTTGCGGCCTGCGGGTCAAAAATAATCCATTCCATTTTTGCCAGCCCGGGCCCCCGGGCCCCG
>Ga0194133_10009838_pt1 | contig 10881 bp, 5 predicted proteins | sample TA2KigOf40mmetaG_FD_155448 | JGI IMG/M metagenome (GOLD analysis project Ga0194133, IMG submission 155448) | Freshwater microbial communities from Lake Tanganyika, Tanzania - TA2015055 Kigoma Offshore 40m | ecosystem: Environmental > Aquatic > Freshwater > Lake | place: Tanzania: Lake Tanganyika...
TTTTACCAGCTAATAGCTCATAAACCTTTGATCACAGAAAATACTTGTATAAACATAAAATAAAGGTGCATCCTAGAGCTAGCTACACACAAAATTTCAGATTTCTATCTATAAAAATGAGGGAGCTACAGCTTCCGCCATCATCTGATGGCAAGCACAGACAGGCTTCTTTTTTTTGAAAACGAAAGCTCTTTTTTATTAAAATCTCGAATTTTTAGGGTAATCTTTGGGAGCAGGCTTTGGGGGTGCAGATGGGTCAAAGCCTTGCAACTTTGGTGGTTGAGGAGGAGGATCAGAAGGTCTTGACGGTCTTTGGATTCTTGTACCATCAAGGCTGTAAATATTTTGTATTAAACGATTATTTTCTGCACTTTGCTGCCTGTGTATTCGTTTCTCCATCTGGTCGATGGTTTCACTTCGAATAAGTTCTTTCGGTAACGTGACATGCTTGTAGCATAAGCGGTTACGTTTCCAGTCATAAAGCAAAGCTATAATTGTCAAGGTCGTGACAACAAGAATAGTGATCCAAGGAGCGACAAATCCATATTGCCTGAAATGGTGTAAAAACGATAAGTCTCGACCTGTTTAAAACGTAACAAAAATATTTTTTTACCAAACTGAGTCGAAAGGATGCAAACATATATGTTTACTGTTTCGACGACAAGGTACTGCTGTTCTATTTTCCTGAACGTCAACTGGGTCTATTCTGGCAGCATAACAGCATGGGTCTGAGCAAGTGTTGAAATCCTTTTTTTGTAAACATTTGGAGTGATTATTCCTTCTAATAATGATATTACTTTCTGATATTTCGAATTTTACCATTCCACAGTCACATTCTTCATCGCCCTCAATAAGAAAATTGCCACAAATTGAGAAATCATCCGCATCATCTTGATCTTTATTGACAAAACATTTTGGTATATTTGTCTGAACATTTTTTAGTTCAGCATCCATCTTCTCCAAGCTACAAGTGCTGAACTAATGGGGAAAAACCAGTTACTTGAAGCATCATTTAAAAGAAAAGTTTGCTTTATTTTTACAGTGTGTTCGTGAATATTGCGTTTGCTTCCACTTTCAGACATGATAAATCCGTCAGGACAATTGACATCTTGATCATGGGGAGCTCCAAGGTTATGTCCAACTTCGTGTGCAAAAGTCATAATTGATTCACTATCACTTGCACGATTCTAAAGTAATTAAAGGACCATAAAAGGATTGTTGTTTTTTCAAAAAAAAGTAAGAAAAAGTTACCCCGTGATTAAGAAGTGTTGTAAATCCAGTATTGAACTTTCTCTTACAAATTGAGCTTTTCCAGGCTAGGCCCTGAACGCTGAAGCAATGAGATGCCTAAATTATTTATGTCTGAAATAGATAAAATTGACTTACCCTGCGGGAAAGTCTCTATATGTAAAAACGTGAGCCAAGCAAAATTTGGAAGTATCCAGTTTAGAAAATTCAGCCAAGTAAACTGCCTGTGTCTGAAAATTCAATTCGAAATTTGAAAAACAAATCTATTTTGTTTGAAATCTTTTTTTCACCTGATTGCAATCTAAACAGAAGTCAAACAAAACTCTAATTTCTTTTATTCTAAAGTAAATGTCGCCATATTTGTCTTTGAGGAAAGTTCTGTGATAAATATTATTCAGCCCTTCCACATAAAAAGTAGCCAGCTTCGTTATTTGTGTCATGTCAGAATTGAATGTTCTGTAAAGAGGCTCATCGATTGCAATAAGCATCTGACAGGCTCGGTTACGCCTATTGGACCTTTTGAATCTGAAAAAATGCCCACATTAGAAAACTGCGCTTAAATAGGAACGAAATACATTTTAGCACCTTGTATTATGACCTTCCAGAAATAAATCACTGGAACCTAATGTTGCATTTCTTGTCCTTTTAGGATAAATAATTCCAGAGGACTTGAGTTCTGAATGAAAGCTGTTGATTACTGGTTTGACCTCAAAATTTGTAACACAATTCAGAAACAGTATCATCAAGACAGTTTGAACTCCCACGGCCCATGGAAATCCCATCTCAGCTCTAAATCTGAAATATAACTACAGTTTTTATTACTTACTCCATTAAACCTTGTATTTTGCTTAAAATCAGTTTCAAAATGGGTAAAAATAACTAAAATTACCTCAATTTTTCTGAGAAAGGTTCACCTTCTTAAATATAAAGACAGTTCACTAAATCAGGATTACCAGAATCAAGACAAATTAGTTTAAGGTCACCCGAACATCCCTAAGACACTACTCCTAATGTACAAAATGTATAAACAAGTTATGACGTGCGTCAGTGTCAGCCAAATTTTATTTCAGCACACACAAGCATCAATAAAGTTGCTTTCAAGAATTTATGCCAAACTACGTTATACAAATAAATTAAGGTTATAGGTTAGACAAATTATTGAATGTCTTTTTTTTGTTTCTTTCCCACCAAGGATGACAATCTGTTTGGGCAAAATCTTTTGAGTTTTGTAAATTAAAATTGTTTAGACTTTCCAGCTTTTTCAAGGCCTAATAAACGGTAGAAGGAAAAATAGTTCAAGTGAGAAGCTTTGCCCTTAAACTTGACTTTCTACATTTTTGTTGTTAACATAACGTAAATTATGTTGACTCAAGTTATTCTTGTTTTTATACAATTAACCATTATTTGTTGCCTTATTACACTATCAGAGAAAAAAAATTGAAAACTTCGACTGACCACCTACTGAAAGATAAATATTTTGAGCTCACCAGGAAGAAGACTTCCTTTGTTTTGTCAATCTTGCTTCATTTCACGATCATGTTGCTTTGAAGTTACTTTTGAAAAGTCGAGTTTTCGCTTCAGACAGTTAAAAAACAAGTGATTTCAGCAGCATTTTCTTAAGCCAGTTCACTTCGCACACAAACAAAGTGACAAGACTTCCTCTCTCTCTCTGACTCTCTCATGATTTCTCATATGCGTTTCTTCTACCTCCTCATAATGCTTGAGCGTTCTTTTCACAAAAGTTGCCTTTTTTCTTTGACAGAGTTCTGTTCATTACTTGATTCAAACTCCTTATTTTGTTTACCTTCCATTTTTATGGAAATTTGATCTAACAGCAGCTGATTTATTGGTCGGCAACAACAACTTTTAGAGGAAATCGTCAATCACGCCAAATGTAAAAATGAACCATAAACCAACATATCAAGAGAACTCAAGTATAAGAAAAGATGTTCTGTTAAAAATATTGATTGAAGCCTATTTACTAAAAGAGTGTAACCTTTTTTAGGTCAATTTAATTTTTTAGCTTTTTAATTTTCGGAATAATCACGGAACCTCTTGTGTTTACCATGTGATGATTCAGCTGGATTTTCTTGTGGCAAAACCGCAAATTGAAAAGTGGAGGAGCTTCCTTTACGCACCTGATCGGGTTGCACATGTCAAGGGACCAACATAGGAAATAAGTCTTTTTTGAACGATTTGGAGGGATTTTTCTCTAAATTTTAAGTGAGATGAACCTTGGCTGTTCACTTTCCGTAACTTTAAACTCATGTAAGGAGTCCCTTGTTCGACACCGTCACCCCTGGGTTGAAGAAGACTCCACGCCATTGCAATTTGCAACGCCCATGATAAAACTTACGAGTTCAGATCGGGTCACTTTCTTGTGAAGGGGGATTTAGAATTTTCCTATAAAATGTGGCGGAGCTGGGCATTGGTAGTCAGAATCTATTGGGTCGCGAAGATGAGATCCTCAGAGCGACTGCAAAGCCAGTAAAAATATCTAAATCATTGAATCATAAAGTACCGATCGAATACCTTTATACATCCCCAGTTTTGATTCCTAAGATACCTTATCATTATGAAAACTCATTCCTCCAGGTTCTCTTTGGTTTTCATCCACTTACATTTGTAAAAATTTAGACTACTTATTCAATATCATAAAATATATTTAAATCGAGATTAGAAGAACAATTCATACTGCATGAAAAGCCTCAATGCAAAAATAACATAATAGCTGTGCAGCTCACACAACAAACTGACACTTTTTACAAAATGCGGATGAAAGGAAGAAAAAAAGAGCAACATTTACTTTTCAGTAGACTGAATATTTGAAGTTTAGGGATGAACTTACAGAGATAACTTCTCAAGCTTGAATGTCTCACGATTGTGAGAGCTGTATAAACAAAACCTACACTATGTATAACAAAAATAATAAGGTATATAATTTACACAAAAAATAAATTTCTACTCGTCTCTAACTTTGATGACAAGTTTTCCTTTAGCACCCTTTGAGTGTACAATATCATAATGAACTTGCTGTACTTCGTCCATTGAATATTCTCTGTTGATAACAGGGTTGACCCACCCTGCTTCAATCCCTGCCACCATGGCACAACCCATCTCACGGTAGTCTGCAGTGGTAGAATTGCCAAGAGCGACACCCCTTATTGATGCTTCTGAATAAAGATTCGTTTATCGATATTAGCTGGTTTAATGCGTGAATCGAAGTAAGGTCAATATGTAGCGGTCAAAGTGCAGACCTGTTAACATCAAATTCCTTGGATTGATGGTGACAGTGCCTCGGCAACCGACTACCATGACGCGACCACCTGTGAAGTGAATTTGATCGTGATATTATCATAGAAGGTTTAAAATCTACCATTTACTTCTTTTGATCATTTGGATGTCGTGTGCCAAATTGATGTTTGCTAGATGCTCGATGATGACATCAAAACCCTCATCATTCGTTGCCTCCATGAGCTTCTTTTCGTAGGACTTATGATTGTGGTTGAAAACCTAAGAATTATTATTCCATCCAATTCCTTGATTCCGTGGCTTTAAAAAAACCCTAAAGCTAACCTGGTGTGCACCGCACTTTTGCACAACGTCCATCCCTTCTTTTGTGCCGGCAGTCCCGATCACGATGGCTCCGTGAGCTCGAGCTATTTGGATAGCCGCAGTACCTACCGCACCAGAGGCCTTCAAAACGAAATTTTCGCGTGTAAGCAGCCAAATGACAAAATGTTGAGAGATAAGGAAGGAAAGTTTACCCCGTGAACCAGGATTCTTTCGCCCGGTTTCAACTTGGCTCCCTGAACGAGCGCCCTGTAGGCTGTAAAGTAAGGCGTGCCCAGGGCTGCTCCTTGAGCAAAAGTTAGTCTGGCGTGTAGTGGGAAAACGTAAACGCAGTCGGTAACGATAAACTCTGCATAAGATCCAGAGTTCTTTCCGGTGACGAATACGCGCTCATTGACGGATACATTAGTCACAGAACTACCAACATCTTCTACAAAACCTGCGGCATCACTCCCGGGAACGTAAGGCAAATCTGGGAGCCTTGTTTATCGAAAAGTCCGGAATTATGAGAATCCTAAAAACTCGATTACAGTCTTGTATCTTACTTGGAATATTGTCCCTCTCGAATATAGGTTTCGACAGGATTAACGCCAAAGTAGATGACCCTCACAAGCACTTGATTCGGAGTCAGCGGAGGAACAACAAATGTGTGCTTCAAGAGGAGCACTTCGGGTCCTCCAAACCGCTCCACCTTGAAAACCAAGTCATTGTGATAACAACTAGACTTCTTCCAACCTCTATCATCTTACCTGAACAGCCCTCATGCGACGTATGGGATCGTAACACTCTAAAATAGGCATTTCTTAACTCTTCAGGGTCTATCTAAAAGGTTAAAAATGATGACTTTTGTAATGCTCCAGCTTCGTTTAAATAAAACCAGGATTTCATTCTCACCTTATTCCTTAATGACAATTTTATGAGTGTTTAAAGCTCATTGTTCTAAAGAAAGACCATGATACTTGGATCGAGTAAAGAATTTGATTTAAAGTGGACGTCTAGAGGACGAGAGGCCTACTAGCTACAACCTTCAAAGATATACCGCACGCGTAGGACCCCGGGGAGGCCGTGTTGATCCCGGCCGTCAGGATTCCAGCTTGAGCCTTGAGGTCTTAAGGTGTCCGAGCTTGTATCGGAAAATGTAATTGGGATTTTCCGGATTGTTTATTTGTTTTTCGCTAGACGTACAAAATTAGACGGATATGAAAGAGATAGAACGAAGAAGCGACGAAATTAGCGTTTTTTGGAGGTCACCGGCGCTTTTTGATTGAGCCAACAGTCAACCATTTGCATTCCCCAGTCACAAAAATTGAAATAATTGGTGAAAAACAATATTTTCCATTAAAATACAAATTAAAGCAGGGGAAATCAGTTCTCGATTTTGCTTTAAAAAACAGCAGTTTCTAGCTATTTCATCATTGTCCTTTTACCCTTTTTTGGGTGTTTTAAAAGTTTTTTCGGGTCCATTGGCGAACAGGATTAATCCCACGTTTAAAAGTTTAAGTACGCCTTACGAATTCTGTTATATTTTACATATATGATAAAAGCACAGGACAGGAGGCGTGTCTGATGGAGAGGACTGTTTTATTTAGATTTATAGAGAAAATGAGAAATTTAGATTCATAAAACAATTATAAAACATCTGCTTTGCTTCGACACCTTTGTCAGTTCATTTGACGCCTGTGAGTATTTGCTGTTATTACGGTTTACCACAGGTTTCTACATGACAACATTGGCGTTAATTTTGAGTTTTGACTTTTATCTAGTAATTGACAATTGTATGAAAGTGAGGATCTTTCTACAAAGTTGAATAAGTAAAGAGCGGAATAAAAGAAATTTTATTTTGACTAATCCCTGAAATATTTAGCGCTATGAAAGCTAAATTAAGAGGTTTCAGAGTTTGCTTGTTGTCAGACAAAACCACAAGAAAGGGAATAGCTTGTGATAGCTTGCAAATGTTAAAGTTAGAAATTGAGCGAAAGTTCAACTTGAAAAGCAGTCCGAGTATTCGTGTATTTCTTACTGGTAATTTTCTTAAATCACACTTTTTCTCTGAGTGTTTTAATATTTATCCCTATATAAAGACGGCACGGAGATAGACGATGAAGAGTACTTTACACAATTGCCTTTGCAGTCGACTTTGATCGTTTCATCTGACAACAGCTCTGCTGGTCAAATAAAGAGTATTTCGAATCCCTACGGTTTGTTAATTTGAAGTTTACTTATTTTTCTCAATCACACTTTGTTCTTTATTTTAGCCCATTTTGCCTCCGTATGTCATGATCCTTCGGCACTTCAAGCTCTAAGAGCCATCAAAGAGTTTCTTGTCGACAATTCTAATGGTGATATTAACCAAGAAAGGTTTATTCTAACAAACATCAAATCTGTTTACTTGATTTTTGAAAAATTTGCTTTGAAACAGATGGAAACTCATGCAAAGTTTTCTGGAAATGGAAAAACAAGAATGGTCTACTCTTTCAACCAAAGGTTAGATTTATTATATAATTATCTACCATGATGGTCAGCTTCCTGAATTTTTTCGTAGATGATGATCCAAATTGGTTTGCCAATTTATCTACTAATGCCAAAACAAAGGAAGAATTTATGGAAAAAAGTTGTCAGGTGCCCTTGAAGATTATGAAGTTATAGATTTCTGTGTGAAAAGTTCTTAATTATTCATATAGTTTTCATTTTTCAAAGGGACGAATTCGAGGATACCTTTCAAAAGCAGAGGCTCAAATTAGACAAGCGAGCATGAACGGAGAGTACCATTTTACCGATTTTTTGATAAAAATGGAGGAGGTAGTGAAGGTAATTTTGTTATTTTAATTCAGGCGTTTTCTCTGGTCATAAATTGTCTCCACTCCCAATAAATAGGAATTTCGCCACCGTCTTAAAACAATCAAATTTAATGGTCACTTTTTCAACCGAAAATCTGAATTGCCCGACAAAATGTGCGATTCTTTCGGCAATTTCGTGTGTGAGGGTCGCTATAATTTAGAGAGCTGCCAAAATTTTGGATATGAAAAAGGTAAAGCTAAAAAATATTAAATCAAAGTATCACTTATGCGATCTAGTTCTACTAAAAAATACACAAGATCTTTCTTTAAGCTCATACCATCAATCCTTATGAAAGTGCTGAGAAACGAATTCTATTTTCGACGTGGAACTTAGATCATGTCATTGAGAGATCACGGTAAGTTTTACTTCCAAATGAAAATGCTATTTTTTACTTAGAATTAAGATCATCTTTTAATATTTCGTTCTTTGACAGGTCTGTTGTGCCTGCATTAATCAAAGCTTTAGCCGAAAGACAAAACCGTCTCCTCAATATTGAATACTTCCATCAGCTTTTATTCACGAGGAAAAATCTAAAACTCGTTCACATAGTTTGTCATGACAAACAAGAGCACAAACTCATGAAATGTGACCCCAAAAAGTTTTACTTGTGCGACAAGATTCTGCAAAAAAAGGCTACAAAAGTTATATCAACAAGACTGGGTCCTCATTTAACCCAACGAGCATTCTGAAAGTATTTATTGATAGTTTTGTACTCAGGACTCAGGTATATTTTTTCACAAGCTGATTCTAAAAAAAGGCTTTCGAGTCAAACTTCTTTGTTAATCAAGGAAATTTGGATCCCATCTCTGGTAACAAGAGCAAGAATTCTTTATTCTATATTTCTGCCTAAAATTTCCTTTGTTTTGTATTAAAATTGTAATGTCGATTGTCATAGCTGATATAGATAATTAGGTCCACAGTACCCATGGATATGCAAAATTGGAAAGACCTAACCTTTTCAAGTAATATTTAATGAATTCAAGCAACAACCTAAACGAACGACCTTTTTTATCGAAATCTCAAAAACTATTTCTCTTATTATAAGTAAAAATAAAAATCAGTGGTGTCCAGAAAAAAATTTTTCTTTGAGATGTCTTGACTAATTATCTATATCTCTTTTAATGATGGCGTCGAGAGTCAGGCTTATTCAGTAGCTTTGCACGCCGGATTTCCATATTGGCGATCCGGATTCGATTCCTGCTCTTGGTAACCTACAGAGAAAATTTTTGTTTGCGATATCGAGAAAAAGTGATGTTGGAAAGTAAATGGTAATTCCGAATTGTCGACTCAAAGCGAATCGTTGCATCTGACCTCATCAACATGTGACAATAAGGAAGATTCTAAGCGTCTTAAGTTTAAAATCATCTTTAGAAGCACAATATTTGTTTTAGTTTAATAAATTAAAGTTGGTACGTAAGCCCTTTGAAGTCCAGTTACCATTAGGTCACATCTGAAAATCTTCTTTAGCTGAAGAACCTAGACGAATTTTCTACAAGAAATGAAACGAACTGGTGACACCAGTGTGGATCTTATCCAATGATCCAGAGTATCAAAAATCTATCCAATTCAGTATAAAAAAATTTGGTTTGTGTGGATATCACCTATCTAGTGAATTTACTAATAGTTTTCAATTTTTAAGGGTTATTTTGTCAATAAATGAAAATTCAAAACATTTAAATTTTGTTTTTGCTTTAGAACACTTTGGCCAAAAAATCTCTGCCACAGCAATCAACAGCTTTAAATAATTTAAGCTCGCCCGTTCTTAGTCTGCTTAAGATCTGTGCCAAAGCAGCGAGCGCTGTGTCTGGCTCATTTTTTTAGCTTGCTGCCTTTATTTAAATAAAAAAAATTGTTCACGTCGTTGTCGTTGCTGCGCGGCTCGCGATCCAATTGCGCCTGCTTACAATTCGCGGGAGCGGCCCTTCCAGCCGCTCAGCCCTATCCGCACAACCGCAGAGCATCTGCGCCAAGAGGCACCAAATCCTAGCTTCTTTGGCCCCAAATTATTCCAGTTTCTGACAAATTTCATGAATAAGTGGAAAAACTAATTGAAAAATAAATCAAGGGAGTGCTTTTGGCTTTGTTTGGTACTTCAATTCTTACTTGTTAAGGTAACAATTTATATAATAACTTGGTTTTTAAGTTGAAGTCTTTGTGTGTCGCTTATTGATTTTCGTGCCGCGTCGGCCCCCCCAAACCCCGTCCAGGCTCTAAAAAGCAGAAACTCGCAAAGCGCCAAGTTTAAATTTCATCAAAAAAAAAAGTTGATGATGAATGATTTGTCAACTGGTGATTTTTTCTATCATGAAATGAATTTTGTTTTTGGTAAAACTTATTTTTTCCATTCATTAGTTGGAAATTTGTTAACGAGTTTTTGTATGACCTACTCCAACATTTATGACCAATTTTTTTTGTAAGAATCCAGTTCATCAATTTTGACTGTAATTTTCACTTTAAGTTCTATTTTTAAGCTACAAAAAATATCTTCATAATTGAAGAAAAAAATTTTCAATAATATCATTTAATGATCAAATATTAACCTTACAGTTTTAAATGTTAATGTAAATAATATTCAAATATTTTCTTTTTCATTGTCACATTGGTTGAAAAAGAACATAACAGTTTTTTTTCTCCAATTTTGTTTAGACTTTTTCAACTACTTGAGTTTTAAGAATTTCATCAAATAAAAATCAATTTTATATTGTTGGTCTAATTGCCAATACTAAATGTAGCCACTTGATTTATGTATATATAGAGCTGATTATGATGCTGATGAATGTTCAAAATAAGAGAGAAAATTATTTGTCGACTTGATTTTCAGATCTAATGTGTGTATTGAAGAAATGGCTGTAACTCCTAGCATTGAATTTGATCCAGTATTTCTTCGAGCACTACGTTTATTGCAGTCAAGATCAGAAGATTCTGCACATCAATTGAGACTCATGCTCGACGATTGCTTAAGACAAGTAAATCAAACAAATGTTTATACAAAATTCTGGCTGAGTGATTTCTTTAATACTGTATTTATTTTTAGTCCACGTCTCCTCACAGCTTTTCGGGAAAAAGCTCAGTTGGTGCGGGAATAAGTAAAAAATTTGAATCAGAAGCCAGCAAAAGAAATCTTGATAAGCTTGCAAGAGATCTATCAGAGGTGGTGCCTTCAGTAAAAAAGTCAAGGTAATCAGAAAAAAATGTTTGGGGTTTTTTTTTTTAATGGGTACT
>Ga0194133_10009839_pt1 | contig 10881 bp, 5 predicted proteins | sample TA2KigOf40mmetaG_FD_155448 | JGI IMG/M metagenome (GOLD analysis project Ga0194133, IMG submission 155448) | Freshwater microbial communities from Lake Tanganyika, Tanzania - TA2015055 Kigoma Offshore 40m | ecosystem: Environmental > Aquatic > Freshwater > Lake | place: Tanzania: Lake Tanganyika...
TCCAGGCTGAAAAATTGTTGGCATGGCTGGGATTTAAACTGACAACCTTAGATCTTGGTTCTCTGTAAGATGCATTTGACCACTTGGCCATTATCAACTCCTTAAAATATCAAGGGGTTACTAATGCTTAGGAACTTAGATTTAGTCCTAACCTTCCAACTTAAAAAAGCTAGGATTGAAAGTATGGCAATAATCAAGTGAATAAAAATTAAATGATCTTAGACACATTGAAACTTAGGAAACAAAGCAGTAACACCCTAAGGAACATAAGGCCGTTTGATCAAGAAGGATGGATTGATCTTACACTTAGGTAGTTGTACAGTGAATCATAGCAAGATATCAGGAATTAAGCAGAGAGCATGCACTGCAAGAAAGGGCATTCAGCAGGGTACCAGTTCTGGCACGATTTCTCAGCTGTTCAGGTTTTAGCTCATGGCAAAATATTATATTTACTTTATTGTTCTGGTTGTCCATTGGCGCTCTAAATTTTTGTTTATTCTTGAGGACCAGTTGACACCTAGAATTATAAAATAAATCTAATATTTTGCCATTAGGGGAAAACTCGAAACAGCTTAATTTATGCCTACAGTGAGATCCCAGAAATATTGCTACCTGCTTACCAGACTCTACATTTATCATCTCTCTGGAATTAACTAATTTCACATAAACAGGCGTGGTGAGGTTCCTTAAGCAACTTTTAGGCTAGTCACCACTAATAAAGAAGGGTTTCAAGTTATGGCATGGTTGTTTTGTACTAGTTTATTTTTCTTTTACCATACTAGACTTTTAAGGGTTTATTATAAATAATTTTTTCTTACTAGACTCTTAATTTACCTCTTTTTGAATTTCCCTCATTTAGTCAAGATATTTATGATAGCCTTTTGTTTCAGTGGAAAATTCCTCTTTTAATAACCCATTAGAAGAAATGAGAAGGAAAAGATTTTTTTCTGAAATATAATTTCACCACGATTATCTTTATGTGAAATCAGTCAGATGGGTTATAGGCAACACAACAAATTGAAAGTTGATGGTATTGATGGACATTTAAGGAACGATGGTGAGGTAGTTTTTTTCAACTGCTGCCATTGTTTTCATTGTTACCGTTTCGTATGAAACAATAAAGGTAGGGTAAGGTTGCTTGTTCCATTCATATCAATGGCATTGTGAAAGAAGACAAATGTTTGGATTGAAAAACTCATAGGTAACTCAATCTTCACTTTGAGTTGGATAAATCATTTTTTTTTGTTCTCGGATGGAATAGAAAGATAGATTTTCTTGATTTTGATTTTGAAATTATACCAGGTTCTGTTCACGACTGAACACCACCCACCTACCTGATAAGATAGTATTGTTTTTCAATATGCATTAAAAATTTAGTCACGCTGATAAGAGGTTTTTTCACCCTTCTGAGCATGGAATACTTGAATCAAATTTATGGCTCTGAAATGCGATTTACTGATATCAGTAAAAGAAACGCTAGCAGGGTGATCAGCAACACCTTTACTATAAAGCTTATTTATTGTTATTAAAATGAAATTTATCGCCATTTGGAATGATCTTTGGAAAAATTGAAGATTAATAATTAAAATTGCTGCTATGTTGAAAAAGGTCCTGTTGAAACAATTGGGAATCTGAAACCCAGCAGGTTTCAGGCATTTTAGAAAACGTGGATTGGTTTTCAATATCTATCTATTAAACCCTCTACCTATATATTGATAAAAATTTGTCCAAACATCATACCTGAACTTCAAATGTTGTCCCATACTTGAGCAATGTTTAAACTCAAAGTTTGACAACAGTACAACCTTCCATTCTTGGCATTGGCTGGGTAATTTTATGTAATGCAATGCGAAGATTGTGTTGCACTTTAACTATCAAGTGTGCTGTTTTGAAGATTTTTAGCAAATACATGTATGAATCCCCAAAGTACCCGACTCCTCTGGGGCTACCAATCAAAACAGAATGGTTGATCCAGACATGAAAATTTCCAAAACAAAAGCTGATTGGCATCCTGATTTGAGTGATTCTGCAAAGATGGAACTTTATTGTTGTGAAAACTTTTGGAGCACTCTGAAAAATGGAAATTATTAACTTCAACACTTGCTTGTTTGACATCAAGGCCTCTGGGATGGAGTCCATCATTCATTTCTGTTCTAATCTATCTCTTTTATGAAACAGCCAAGCTTATTGTAACTAGATAAACCTATTATAAGAAATCTGTGATGACGGACTACATTCATTGCCAAATAAAAGACTTAGAGAGGCTGAATTGTTTTTTGATATAACAATCTCTCTTTATATCTTTTTTGCCCAAAGGTTGATTCAGAGTAAATCATACAAACACATGAGACACACATTATGGAATATTGTATCGTTTGTACAATGAAACGTAACTTTCCAATATCATATGAAACTACAAAATGACTACATTATGACCCTGAAAATGCCTGAACCGTTGAACCTAGCCCCATTCTCAAAGAATGTTGTGAGCCTGCAGGTTATTCTGCAAATTAAGCCTCCATTCCTAAAGTAAGTCCATTTCATCTCTGGTATATCTAGTCCACATAAAACAGACTGTGTATATATCTTTGTACTTTACATCATCAAGCAAAAACCTGAGGACCAAACTTCACTAAATTTTGTACATACCATTACCACACAAGAGATGGTTCCTGACCCAACCTGAGCATACTTTTGACCCGCAGTTAAGAAGGGGCTGACCTAGCTTTGACTTGGTTAGTTTTTGACCCAGCCCAATGATATTTTTTTGACCTGAAGGTAAAAAAATTGAAAATTTTGGGATTTTGAAGGGAAATTTTCCAGACCTAGAGGTGTTTAAAATGGACTGACCTGACCCAAGCAGTAAAAAAATTACCCGATTCGACGTAGGTCAAAATATTTTTATCCGGATTCATCCCTACCACATGTTTTCATCCTGGTTTGAGCCCCCTGCTTAGAGCCACTGTCAAAGCACGTACCTAAGCATAAATTTTGTTTGTGAGTTTTGGTAAAGGATTATTGAGATGTGACTTCAAAAATAACAACGAAAGTGAGTTTTTCATGACTCAATGCTTGTTTACAGACCCGTATAATCTGACAAGTTTTGATTGTAAGCACCTTCTCAATCGATCTGTTGTGTTAAGCCAAAAACTTCGTCACTGCAGTTGCTGGCTGGATTAATGTTGAAGACTTTGACGTGGATAAGCTCTGAAATATATATCAATACAAATTTTCAAACTAAAGAGAAATAATCTGAATTAAATAAGGGATTTTTCAACTAACGAAGATTGATTTTAGGTTACAGATCAATCAATATCTGCTGAACCAACGCTGGCTATACTGTTTTTTTGTTTCTCAATCTACAAAGATTTGATTGACACAAAAACAGAACAATTGTTGAGTTTTGGGAAAGAGAAAATCATCTAAATTTCCTTTAACAGAAAAAACTTTTATTTCCCCTAAAAAGTTTTCATGTAAATCTGAGAAATAAACCTTATTTTTGGGTTGGAAAAAAAAGGTTGAAAGCAGTGATCAGATCTCATCATGGAGGGTAGAGTGGGGGAGTTTTTAGAATAGCAAGACATCAGAATTTGATTATAGATTGCCACCTGCAGAGGACCTTTAAAACCCTACACCAAAACAATATGTCAAACGGCCAGTTAGACAGAGAAAAAAAAGATTTTTGCAGATTAGAAAAATTAACTAAAAGGGTAGAAAAATGGTGCGGAATGTTGTTATTTTCCCACTTTGAAAGTTTTTCACGTAACACTTTTGAAAATCCTCATAAATGGTGACTTTTTTCACAAATAAAAAAAATCCAATAAATGGACATTTACAAAATGGTAAATTGATTATTTGAATTTTCGCATTTTTCATATCTGAAAAAAAGATAATTTTTCGGATGATTGGTGATGAAAAAAAGAGGGTTGAAAAAACGTGAAACATCTTCATTGTAAACATTATCGAAAAAATTCAAATTATCCACGAACTTATCTTTCCCTTTCAAAAGAAAATTAATAAAGATTACGACGACGACGACGCTTGCTTGGTATGGCAATTATTTGTTGTTTGCATCCATTGGTGAAATATTTCAATTTGGTGAATCAATACGTGAAATCAACACTAGAAAATTCAATTGATGTTTCAACGTGAAACAAAATTGATTAGTTGCATAGTTGAAAAAACTTATTATTATTTTCTTGCTTAACATCAAAGCATCTTTCACTACTTTTTGCTAATAAACTTTACCCTCTCGAAAAAAGGTTGCAATAAGGAGATTGATTCTTTATGTATTAAGAGATGCATGATCCCTAGATCTACAAAGCAGAGATGGTCTCATAATTTTCTTAGTAAAGTAAAAGTCAACACACAGTTCTTCCCAATTGCAGTTTTCCCACCAACATCTTATTAAATTCATTTTCCCACAAATAATAGAAATTGGGATCAGGGTAAGGGTCAATAAAGAAAGTATTGGCTAAGGTATCCTAACCAAGTCTAACTTAACCCTATAGGGTTGAACCTGACCCTGACCCTAGTTTCTGGAAAAATTGATATTCTGGATTTTTGAAATTTGGAAAGATGATGGCGGGAAAACTGCATTCAGGAAAACTGTATTTGGGAAAAACTCACATGGCCAACATACAGTTATTATATTTTCGTTTCCACATCTTCTTATCAATTTTGTATTTTCAATGAAGTAAAGCAAGCATGAAAAGGGCAAGAATGACCCTATAGTTTTACACACTTTGAATCTTTCCAGAGATGGGCCCTGACCCAACCCAACTCAACCCAGGCATGCTTCTGACCTACAATAAATCCAGCAATGATCTGGCTTTGACCCTGGTATTTTTTGACCCAAAGAGAAATAAATGAGAAATTTGGGATTTTCGGGGGAAATTTTCCAGACATGGTGGTGGCTGACAAAACCTGACCCAACCCAAGCACTTAATGCTTATTCATTTGAGCTTTTTTTGTTCTAAATTTCTAGAAAAATATACATTGTCAACACTCTTTAGTGTTTAAACTCTATTTTTGCAAATCTTTTTTTCTACAGTTAAAAGATTATTGTCAGTTTTGATGATGACCGAAAAATTTCAGGTATTTTCCATTTCAAAAAGCAACAAGCTATTTCAATGTTAATCCAAAGTCTACTTTGCAAAAGAATTGTTGCAGCCATCTTGATTGGAATGCAAGATGGCTTTTTTTGATTATGATTAAAGATAGTCGCCATCAAATCAAAGCGAATTGGAAAACCTTTTTGCATTTTCCCAATTAACCAAGTCCCATCTCAATATTTCTGTTTTAAAATATACTTTCACTACCCTTAACTAGAGAAACTTTCAAGTTTTAAAATGCCAATTGATCTTGTAGCATTTAATCAACCATTTGTCCAAAAGGCAAGCTTCTTTTCTGACCACTTTTTGAAAAACATACCTCTTTGCAAAAATAATTTCATTCCAAATGGTCAATAGTTCAGGGTGATTTTATCTTGCACAAGACAGAAATGTCATTTTCAAATTGAAAGTGATGTATTGAGCAAGAAAAAAAATACCACCTCAACACGGATTGGTAAAGAAAAAAAAACCCCAACTTTTTTTGAGTATATTTTTAAAATTCTGTTATCCGATTTGATCACACGTCTGTGATTTTTCTCCATGGCCAAAATGAAATCTGTCAAATATATACAATGGATTTTGAGAGAAGTTTGATTTATGTTGTAGTGGGTGGTGCAGATTGGTTTGATATATTATTTAGATTCAAAGAAAAAATTGAAATTTTTTTTCCATCAAGGAAAAAAATAAAAATCCTTTTCTCATATGTAATTAAAGTTCCTGAAAAAATGGACATGATTTTTTTATTATTGATTGACCCCCACTTGCTAAGTTTAGTCAAAGCAAAGTCGGTTTTTACTTGACCATTTTTTTTCCAATGCTGTTCCAACTATTTACAACATCCTTGTAATTAAGATGTCTTTGAAAGAAAGAAAAAATCGTTGCTCTACTGCAATTGAGACGTACCAATAAACGGGCAACCCTTTTGGCTGTTGACCCCACCTGGAATGAAGGGAGAGTTCTCCGACATCGAAAGGAATTGTTGAATATAATTTATGATTGAACAAAGAATTGAATCCTTTTTTGACGCCCTGCTATATTCCTGTGCTAAAATTTCCTATAATTGACATTTGTGATTAATCATTGTCAGGAATCTGGTTTCGATATTGTTTTGTTGTTTGACTGGGTGCCTAGCTTTGTGAATGTCGTCTGCTCCTCACAAAATCCTTTTGTCGTCTTAATCGAGTTTTAGGGCTGGCAGGGGGTCTTCTTAAACTCTTGATCGACGTTGAATGGGTTCGTTGCAGCGATAATAAAATCTTCTTGTTGATGAGACAACAAACATTAAGATAATGGCCATCATACTTATCTGTATCCTAGTTGATGCCACAAATAATGAAACCCCTGGCCCAACCTGAGTTTGGATCTGACCCAGGTTCATGAAAAGTTGACCCATGTTTGACCAATGTTCTTTGTGACCTGCTCTGCAGGTTTTTTTGCCGCATCACTCTGCAACTTCATTTTCTTCAGGGAATTTTTTATGACCCTGATAAAACTGAGCAATCGACTGACCAACGCTACTTATTTTCGGATAACCCAGCCAAACCCAGTCGAAATTGAACTCTGACCTGATCTATCCCTACTCTACAGAGCAATTATTATTATTCAAATTTTTCTTTCAAAAATACTGCTGTAAGGCCCCAGCAGCAATGCAGAGAAAGCTCGTGGCCCCTACCCGATGCGAGGATAAAAATGATAAAAATAGAGAAAATATATTGGCTTTTTTCCTGACTTGGTTGACCCGACTTGACTCAACCTGAGTACCCAAAATATTAGCCGGCCCTACCCGGGTCAAAACTTTTTGGCCCGAACCCATCTCTTGACCATTTTAGTGACAGAAAATGTCTGTAAATTAAACACCATAAAAGAAGGGACATTTTCCAGTATTATTTTTAAATGAAAAAATACCCATCAGCCAAATATACACTATGTACAATTGTTGCTCTTCATCATTCATTGCATTTTCTCATGTTGCCCATATCTACTATCCACAAAATAAATAAAGTTTCATTTCATTCAAAAACTTTTTGACTGATAAGGAAAGGGACAGATTAGTGTCTAAGTTTATATACTAACCACTAAAGAGTGGTAAAGCTACCTGCTTTTGTTGCAATTGAACATCTTACGCTTATTTAAGAATTTTACATGATTATGCAAATATTTTTTTCTTGAACGTCTAGTTAATCATGACAGACGCTTTTGAATTCTGGCTGTGAATATTTTTTTGAGTGTAAATTTTGTGGCAACCCGGAGTCAAAGGTTGCTGGAGGTGCCAGTATTGAAACTCCAAACCCTCTGATCCCCAGTTTAAGAGTGGCCAAGCTAATCTTGCTTTTGGGGCATTTGCTCACCTTGCGCTTGTGATGTACCGTGGCAGAGAGGGTATTTTATGCGGTCTTACCTTTTTTGAGTATGTAGCGTAGTTAATCATGACTTACGATTGTGAATCCTGCCAGGGAATCTTTTTTTTGAGTGTAAATTTTGTGGCAACCCGAGGTCAAAGGTTGGTGGAGGTGTCAGGATTCAAACATTAAACCTTCAGATCCAGAGTTTTAGAGTGGTAAAGTTACCCCTGCTTTTGTGGCATTAGATCACCTTGCGCTTGTGATTTAACGTGATATATAAGAATTTTATGTGATTATGAATATTTTTTTGACTAGTTTATCCTGTCTGGGATTTTTTTGTTTAGATTTTGTGGCAACCTGGAGTCAAAAGTTGCTGGAAGTACGAGCTCAAGCCTAAGGTACCCAGCCAAATGCCATGACCATTATTTAAAGGTAATCTCACTGACTGTATGTATGTATATATCCCAGAAACATGTGAAAAGCCTATCATATTCTAACTGGTTACTTTTTAGACAGATAGTACAATAAAAGTTTAGATTTTCAAGTCCCTCCAAGCATTTTAATGGTAACAATGCATTGTAAAATGAAAAACCCCGTCTATGGATTGGATTTTTTTCCACGTGTCATAGACCTACCCGAATCTCAACAAACCCAATCATCTCTTAATCTTGACCTTTTGTAATAAAACGTTTCAAAGGATGACAATACGAAAATTATGACTCAAAGTGCCACCCGGATTTCAACGTTCGACTCTTTTTTTTCCACTCAAAATGAAAAAAAAATCTATTATAGTTGCATTTATAGAATGTGTCGTTGCTTTTTTTGTTTCATAATTTCTTGGCAATGCTTGAATGGAATTTTTTTGAAGCAACGTACGACGACGACGACAACAAAAATGGCCAAATTGAAAAACTTTTCATTCTTCCATTGACTTATTGAATAAGCTGAAAATTGTTTTCGAATTGATTAAATTGAATGAAACAACCCTTCTTTTTTTGCACATTGATTTAGACTTCATTCAAAGGTAAGGCACGAGTCACTAACAAGGAAATTGTTTCATCCAATATAAGAAGATAAAGAAAGAATGCAGACTATAATAAAGAAAAAAATGCGACGAAACAGTAAAGATTAGATTTGACAAAAGTGTTGCAATAATCCAAATGAAAAAATCAGTTTACCTCTTATTAGCCTCTTATGTAAAACTTTCACAAATATGTTACAACGACAACATATATTATTTTGGGACCAATTTTTCCATGTCATTTTCGTTTAAATTAGTTCCTTTCAAACGTCAACTTTCAGCTTAAGCATCTTGTCAAGTCTTGAAATATGGATTGTAAATAAAAGAGAGTTACAAGCTGACCTGAAAGGTTCATAGACTTGGGTAGTAGTAAAAATCTAGAGAAATTTGGACACAAGAATGTGTCTCCCCCCACTTGACATTATTTATTTAATGCAGATATACAGTTATATTTTCAACATCTACAACTTTATGAAGGCAATCAACATTTTTAGTTCTCTGATGGTTTAGACTGAATATGTAAATTCAGATCTGAACTTGGAAGAAAAGGAATCATTGATTTTGGACACTCAGACCTTAGGTTGTGGGTTTAATCCCTGGATATGCCTGTTATTTTCCAACCCGCTGGATTACAAAAAATTAGCAGCGCACTCTCGGTCAGGTTATAGTAATCTGCAATGACCATTGCTTTATTAAATGGTTATTGTAGCGGACCCTTTTAAAGGTGTTGATCATCCATCAACATCGCCTGAGTCTTCTTTAGATAGTTGGTTTTAATATCATCCATCCCCAGCAAAGCGAGGGTTTAGAAATTTTGTATAGGAATCTGTTTAAGAATACTTTATGTCCTGTGTGCACAGGTCTGTCACCTCATTCTCCTCCTACACTATGCGTGAAGCTAGAGGCCTGAAAAATGGTATGCGTAACCCTTACGTGGATGGCTCCAAAGTTACCAATCAGATTTTTAACATTTTGCCTAGAAGCTGAGATATTTAAGTTTAAAGTTTTATATTTATGTCTTTAATAGCACTTGACCAAAAATGTTATTTTATAAACTTTTCTCTAGCTTTAAAATGGAAGGAGCCATGAATTTTTTAAGTAGGCAGGTCTCTCAGGAGGGTTAGGTATTTTTCCCTGCACAAAAAATTACCCGTCTTCTTAATTTTCCATCTATTTTCTCAAATATCAAACATGATATTATTCAATTAATACAAATGTTATGTTTATTCACACCTACTCCAAATGCCATTTCAAGTCATATCTCATTCCTGACTATACGCATCCCTCTAGACGTCAACTAGTATGAGGGTACCTTCAGTGTCCTTATTTGAAAGCTTCATCCTTGCCCTATCCCTTTGCTCCCTTTCCATCAATAAACAGTTCAGTGCTGATTATTTTCTCAATTAGGAAGTGTCATCACCAGGTTACCTTAAGTTCCTCTTCAGCATCCGATCGGGTTGCACATACTGTGGTTTCCTCCAAATATTTCTGGACTATTCACTTGCATAACAGATTAATCAATAATTGATTTTTTGAAAAACAAAGGGGCAGACGGAAAATAAAAAATAAAAACTGGGGTAACTTGTCCATTCATCCTCCAAATCTCAGTGAAAAGCAACCTTTTTCTTTTCAGAGCAACTTAAATCAATATCTTTGTTAACATTTTCATCCACATTTTCCAATTTGTCTAAAAAATGTATTTTTCCAATGACCTAGTTGGAATTTCGAAACTTGTTCCAATAACTTTTACATGCCAAAAAGAAATTGTTTTCACCATATTTTATGGGAAGGATGGCGTTTTAAACGGTCCTAATGAAATCTATTTTTTTTCAGGTAAAAAGCTATGCAATTTTCCTTTTAAAGTCATGAAACTGATTGTGAAATTCTTTTTATCATCATTATTATTATTCAAAAGTGTGCCATTCCTATAACAAATCACAGAACCATAACTTTCATTTCAACATTAAAATTTGCAGAATCATATTTTTTGCCCTGACCGGCCCTGAAATGCACTTTTTACTTATACTTTATAGTTAAAAAAATAAATCTGTTTTTTCCATTCGAGTTTGAAAAATGTCCATTTTTGTTGGTTGAGCCATTCTGCATTCCAGGCAAAAGGCTCGAGCTTAAACTAGATTAAGACCTCCTAAGAATTCCAGTCAATGCAAAAAAACTGAAGACTCAGACGTGAAGTTTGAATTTCTAAACAACTTAATTCAAAATAGAGATATGTAAATACAATATTCAAGTCAATTTTATAAATTTCATAATCAAATCTATGCAAAATTAGTCTCTTTTTTCCTTTACAATTCTTTGTAGTTACACGCATTAACAACAATGTCACAGTGGACAGAAGTAATTCCAAAGTGAAGCCTCTTAACAAAAGCATCCACTCACATTTTGA
>Ga0194133_10009840_pt1 | contig 10878 bp, 10 predicted proteins | sample TA2KigOf40mmetaG_FD_155448 | JGI IMG/M metagenome (GOLD analysis project Ga0194133, IMG submission 155448) | Freshwater microbial communities from Lake Tanganyika, Tanzania - TA2015055 Kigoma Offshore 40m | ecosystem: Environmental > Aquatic > Freshwater > Lake | place: Tanzania: Lake...
CCGACGCGATCCACAACCGCAATGGTGGCCTGCTGATTCAACTGCCGTGCGACATCAGCCGCCTGCGCAAGAATCGTATCGACCTCAGTGGAGGTGAGACTTTGGGGTGTGGAGGCAACTGTGAAGCTGCAGTCACTGGAGAGCGTGCGGTCTCCACCCCCTCCGCAGGATGCAAGCCCGATCGCTGCAGCGATCGCTAAAGCGGACAACCTCACTTGCTCGTTCCACCTGCTGCGGCCTGAGCTGGCGCTGAAGTTTGAGCCGAAGTTTGCGTCGAAGTTTGAGCATGTGTTGGCATGTGAAAGCCGTGGCAAACACCGCAGTCTGACGACACCCGTTGTGCAGCCGGTGCGGCACCTGAATGACAATCTCGGCAGGTCGCAATGGCAGGCATCAGCACATCTGCGGAGTCTTTCGAAGTCTTCGCAGCATGGCAGCTGCCGCAGCTTGTGATCGTATGGGCCGCGTGATTAAAGCGCGCCTGCGGCATCCAGGAGTGGCTGGGAGCAATCGCTGAGATCCGCCACTGCGGCAGGTCACGGCCAGTGGTGGAAGGCTTGCCTGGCCCCTGAAGACGACTGACCTCATGGCAGACCACGCATGATGTCTTCTCAAAAAGCTCGGTGGCGGCGGCTGCTGCTTTTGTCCGATCGTCCCCGGCAAGCCGAATGAATGACTGGGCCGGACGCGGTTCTTGTCCCGGACGCGAAAGCCGAATCGGCTCCCGAACGGCTTCTGCCTCGGGCATAACGGGATTGGTCCGTATAAAGCTGTAGAACTCACGCAGTGTAGAGAGCACCTGGTCGACCGGCCCATGGGGCACTTCACGATTGGAGACCAGCGGCTCGAAACGCAGCTCGTGGCAGCTGCGGCAGTGCTTTTCAAACGTAACGGGCTGAAATGTTGTCTTGTCTGAGGAGGGCTGGTGGCAGGACGCGCAATCGACCTTCACCTTTCCTTTTGGGCTGTTCACCCCAGATTCGGTCAGGTGCACATCGTGCGGAAATTTAAGAGTCGTAGAGGCCTTGAGAGTCTTGCCTTTTTCAAGCCGCACGCGATCAAACTTTTTTGGATCGTCGGTACGGGGAAGCTGCACGCGGAAATCCGGATGGTGACGATCAAAATCTTTCACATTCAGTACAGTTGTTTTTGCAACGACTGACTTTAAGTCCGCATGACAGCTGGCGCAGGATGCTTGTGTGAAGTGCTTATTTTGCAATTCGAGCCCGAAAGGGCCGTTGTGATCTTGGTGACAGCTCGCGCATCGGATTTGAAGCGCCTGGATCTGTGTGGACATTTCTTTTGTCACATGATCGCCAACGCCACGATGGCAACTTAGGCAGGCTTGATCCTGCACCCTCTGAAAAGGAGCGCTATGGCAGGCTTTACAGTCGTGCGCCCAGAGTTGATGGCCCGATGCTACTGCCCCGGGACTCCAGGGGCGATCCAGCTGCCCCAGGGTGGGGGCTGGGCCACGATCTGCGCTTGTTTCCATTTTTGGCCGTGCATCCAGCAGGCCAGAGGCCGGATCGCCGATGAGTGATCCTGCGATCGGCAGGATCAGAAAGATGGTGAGCCCGCTGAGGAATAAGAGCCAAGAGAGCCACCGACGCCCCCTGAGTGGGGCCTGGGCGCCCCGCAAGGCATTTGATATTGGATCCTGGGGTTCTTGATCAGCCACTGGCAGTTACCAATAAAAAAACACCGAGACGATATGGGCGATAAGTGTCGCGAGCAGTGCCGAGGAGATGGGCACGTGGAGCAAGAGCCAGAAATCAGTCAGTGTTTTTAATCGAAGAAACTGACGGACCCTTCTAACTTGATGATCACGCTTCACCATGAGCAGGGTCAGTTGTCGGCAGGTCGCGTTTCCAGAAAGGGATTGCTGCTCGAGCGTATCGATGGCACGGGCGGTGGCTGAACCTTGACGGGACCCGAAGAGCCGCTCGCGCAGGCTGGGAATCATTGGTTCGTCGCTTGCCGATTGAAGGGCCTTGGCCAAGATTTCGCGGTCAGTCGTTACAGCGGAGTTGAGCATCTGCTGTGCTTGTGCGTCGATTTCTCGTATTAAATCCCCGTGCTGGAGCAGGGTTTTGCCATCCAGTAGTCCACTCATGAGCGCGGGATGCCGCAAGTACATGACCACCCCCCAGATGCCAGACGCAATGACCGCCACCATGAGGCCGTAAGCCAGCGTATGAACGTTCCAGCCAAATTGAAATCCTGTGTGCAGTGTGACAACCAGCAAGAGCGCAAGACCAAGCCATACATGGGCAGATAGCCAGTGCCGCACATCGCCCAGGTTCGCGCGGTAGCTGCGTTTTCGCCAGCCAAACGAAAAGAGCCAAACGATAATGAGCGCGCCGATTGTGCCGAGCGCATAACCGAGCCATGTTCCGCCGTTTGGCACGGTCTGAGGTGAATGCCACCAATAGGCGATCAGTGATGCCCCCGATAGCCACAGGGCCCACCTTAGGTATCGATAACCGCCAAGACTTACGAAATTCTCTTGCATAATCTGAGAAGTTCCGCCTAATCAACGCCTCCCAACTGCGATGGCCTCTTTTTACACTATTTCCTTCACAGCTTTTTTGCTACTCGCAGTTATTTTTTGGCGATTCGTTGGCCGGCAGGCCACGCTGATCGGCCTGGTGATCGTGACAACTGTTTTGGGCTATGTGTTGATCGGCAACCCCTCGGCTGAGGCGCTGGCCCCGCCCGCTGCAGTCGCCCGATCGGCCCCGATCGGCGCGGGGGAGGCCACGGCGACCCGGGCCCGCGATGCCCACCCAGGAAGCGAACAGACCCTGGGCGAGAGGATAAAATCATTAGAGATAAAGCTTAAAGATAATCCGAGCTACCTTGAGGGCTGGGTGCTGCTTGCGCGCTCCCAGTCGTCCCAGCGAAATTTCCCCGAGGCGGTCAGAGCGCTCGAACAGGCGCAGCGGATTGCGCCTGATCATCCCGATATCCTGGCGGATCTGGCCGACGCGTTGGCCATGACCCAGAATCGGTCGCTGTCTGGCCAGCCCGAGAAGCTGATTGAGCGTGTGCTGCAGCTTGACCCTCGGCATCGCAAAGGCCTCGCTCTTGCCGCGACGGCGGCGACCAACCGTGGCAGCACGGCAGAGGCCGTGAAATACTGGAAGCGTCTGCAGTCAACGTTTCCTCCGGATGCGCCAGATGTCGCGCAAATTGATCGAATCATCGCGGACCTGCGTCCCTCAGGGCCGCCTCAGGCGGACCATGTGTTGCGCGGCGTGATTCGACTCTCTGATGAATTACGGACCACTCTGCGAAAGCAGCCGCTCGAATCGGGTGCACGCTTATTTATTACTGCCCGGTCGGTTGATGGCTCTCCGATGCCCGTTGCGGCGCTGAGCCTTGCAGTATCAAGCCTCGGCAAAATGCTTGAGTCCCAGTCTGATATTGAGTTTGTGTTGAACGATTCACACAGCTTGAACCCTCAGCGGCTTCTGAGTGGCCAAAAAGAACTGGTGCTCGAAGCTCGGATCGCCCGGGCGGGAACAGCGAACCGACAGCCGGGAGACCTTGTGAGCTCTCCCCTGAAGGTAACTTCAGCCCGCATCTCAGAGGCGATTGTGATCTCCTCGGTACTCAAATAGCGGCCGGTCGATGCTTGCGGAATTCTGTCAACTGGCCCTGATCTGCGCGTTTGTCTCGGGCGTCATTTTCACGACCCAACTGCTGATTCAACTCCGCCGATCTCCGTCAGAGGCTGAGGGGATCAGCCAAAGGCTAGTCGCCCTTACCACCATTAATTTCACGCTGATCTTCGCCTCATTTGTGGGCCTCATCATTTTGTTTTTGAATAGTGACTTCTCTGTCAGAAATGTTGCCGAGAATTCAAACATCCTGCTACCAACCGCCTACAAAGTGGCAGCCAGCTGGGGCTCCCATGAGGGCTCGTTGCAGCTCTGGATTGTCATGCTCTCTGGCTGGTCTACTGCTTTTGCGTATACCGGGCGCGCATTGCCGCAGTCTTTTCGTGCCAATGTCCTTGGCTGTCTTTTGATTGTTCAGTCCGCATTTCTGCTCTATTTACTGACCGCCTCCAATCCTTTTGAGCGGATTCTGCCTGCGCCACTTTCCGGCCGAGACCTCAATCCGTTACTTCAGGATTTTTTTATGGTGATTCATCCCCCGTTTCTCTATATGGGTTATGTGGGTTTTGCAGTGTGTTTCGCGATTGCAATCGCAGCGCTGATTGAACGCCGCTTTGACTCCGACTGGGCGCGCATGAGCCGGCCTTGGGCGAATGCCGCATGGGCGAGTCTGACAATCGGCATCGCTCTTGGAAGCTGGTGGGCCTACCGAGAGCTCGGCTGGGGAGGCTGGTGGTTTTGGGATCCCGTCGAGAACGCTTCGCTCATGCCCTGGTTTGTTGGCACTGCGCTCATTCATTCACTGGCCGCATCAGATAAGCGTGGTGCATTTAAAAACTGGACCATTCTTCTTGCGATTCTTGCGTTCGCCCTTTCTTTGCTTGGAACCTTCCTGGTGCGCTCAGGCGTGCTGACTTCCGTGCATGCATTTGCTACAGATCCTGCGCGCGGGGTCTTTATTCTGATTCTGTTAGGCGTTATTGTCGGGGCAGCGCTTGTGCTCTATGCAACGCGCGCCCATCTGATTACGCCGGGCACTACGTTCCGCGCGCTTTCGAAAGAGACATTAATTCTCACGAATAATCTCCTCATGACGATGGCCCTTGGCGTCATTTTTCTCGGGACGTTGTATCCGCTCTTTGCGGAGCTGGTGACCGGAAAGAAAATGTCCGTTGGCCCGCCTTATTTTGAGGCAGTGGTGACCCCGTTTCTATTGCCGGCGGTTTTGCTGATGGCACTTGCCCCCCGGCTTGACTGGCGTCAGGCGGCCGTTGGCCAGGTGATGCAAAGCCTGCTGCTCCCCAGCCTGATTGCCGCAGCCGCGGCGATTGCCTTTTTGCTGATGTTTGACCGTTTTGGGGTCTTGGCTGCGCTTGGGGTCTTCTCAGCAATTGTTTTGCTTTTGGCCACTGTCAGCCACAGTGTGGGCCAGCTTAGAAAATTAAAGGATGCCGCAATCCGGAGCCGGCAACCCGAGTCAATGCCACTGGGGCGCCGGATGCGACAGCTGGGCAGCGCTTACTGGGCGATGATCGTCGCGCATCTGGGAATCGCAATCTTCGCACTGGGCGTGACGTTTGCGAAAAGTTTAGAAGTGGAGAAGGAGGTCATCCTCAAGCCAGGCGAGACCGTGGCCTTTTCCGGTTGGAGCGTCACGTTTGTGGGTGTTGATGACCGAAGGGGCCCCAACTATGTTGCTGCTGCCGGCGTCTTTGAGCTAAGCGAAGGATCCGGCCATCGGATCGAACTCCTTGAGCCACAAAAGCGACGCTATCTTAGCGGTGATCAGGTGTTAACAGAAGCTGCCGTGCGCTACGGCTGGCTCGGCGATGTTTATCTGTCATTGGGTGATCCGGTGTCAGGTGCAGCCGGGTCTGAAGCCGACGGGAGCTGGAGTGTTCGGATTTTTTATAAGCCGATGATGATCTGGATCTGGATCGGATGCGGGCTGATGGCAATTGGCGGTGTGCTGAGCTTATTGAGTCGCAGAATTCGCAGCCGTTCTCGTGCCCAGGATGAGCAGGGTGTCGCCGATGGAGCCACTGCTACACCATGAATATGAGCGATCCCCGTGATGCGGTAATGCTGGAGCCGAGATTTAAAAACCTGGCGCAGGAGATGCGCTGCGTGGTCTGCCAAAACCAGTCGCTGGCCGAATCCAGCTCAGGTCTGGCGAACGATCTTCGGACTCAGATTGCCGATCAGATTCTTGCGGGCAAATCAGACGCTGAGATCACGGCGTATATGGTGGACCGGTATGGCGACTTTGTTCTCTACAATCCGCCGATGAATCTAACGAATGCCCCCTTGTGGATTGGTCCGGGCGTACTCTTTGCGGTTGCGGTTGTTGTCGTCTGGAAAATTATTCGAAAACATCGCGACACATCTGAACCGCCCGAGGGCTCTGCTTAGGCCAGATAATCGTGCAGTAGTTCGCCATAGGGAAGTGTCATATGAGTCACCATGTGCAGACCGCTGGTGACGCCTCGCACAGGCAGGTCGGCGAGCGTACAGTTGACTGATGGGTGTAATTCAAGGCGGGCCTGTCCAGTCCATGCCCCGATGATCTGGACATCAGTAAAGCGAATACCAATCAGCTGAGCAATCTCCGGCCGGCCATCGACGCCCGGAATAATTTTTAGGGTCACTTGTGTTTTTCCCAGCAGCGCGCTCTCTCGGTCCACAGCCTCTGCGAGCGCTGTGTGCTTATACGTCATGGTGCCGGTTGCTGTGGTGACACCAGCGTAACGGAGAGTGCCCGTCAGGGTGTCACTGGCAGTGTCTAGTTTTGCCAGACCGTGTTTCATGGGATAACCCCAGATCTCTCGGCCCCCTGCAAGCGGTGATGTGTTGTCGACATACATCTGGGTGATGAAATTGCAGGACTTACCTTGAAAGCGACACGGGATTACTTGCGCAGCGGCCGAGTAGGCGCCGAATCCCTCGCCGTCCGGCAGATCAAGCCACTGCAGGGAAACCTCATCACCTTCTGGTTCAAGCGGCTCTGGCAAGGCTTCGCGTATCGCATCCGGATCTGTGCGGTAGCCGATAATTAGATATTGGCGTTTGAAAAAACGAAAAGGGCCCCGCGGAAACGTCGGGCTCTGCAAGGGCATTGAAGGTAACTGCAAGACCTCGGATTTTTTCATGTTCGCGCTCAGGCTCTGTCGTGGGCCCCGGATTAGGGCTTTTGATCTTTGAGATAGTCGAATAAAACTCTGCCGTGTGGCAGTGTCAGATCGCCAATAAAGTGCTTGCCACCAAGGACTTTCCGAATCGGAAGATCTGCGACCGGAGCATTGACGTGGGGGATGAGTTGTAGCCTTGCGGGTGAGAGCCAGCTCCCGTGGATATTGATTTCGGTAAGGTTATAAGCCACAAGCTGGCATATCTTCGGACGGCCATCAAAGTTCGGGATGATTTTGAGGTTGCATTGCGTTTTGGTCATTGATTTGGCCAACGCCTCTGGCCCGCCGGGACTGACCTGATGCTTGTAGGCCATGGTTCCCATTGCGACCAACTCCCCCGCATAGTGGAGCGTGCCGGTTAACGTGTCGGAATTCACTGCGATTTTTGGATAAGCAAATTTCTTTGGGAAACCCCAAATCTCCCGGCCCGCAGAGATTGGCGGCTCATCATCCAGGTACATCTGTGCAGTGAAGTTAATGGGCTGGTCCTCAAAGAGGCACGGAATCACCACCCCACTTTCTGTGTAATCGCCAAAGCCTGAGCTGTCCGGCATTCGAATCCACTCATACAGCACATGGCCTTCGGGGTTTGGCTCAAGCGGCTCGGGTACCGCTTGCCGCAGGAGTTCGTGATCGGTCTCGTAGGTGATGATCATGTACTCACGATTGACAAACCGGTAAGGTCCTAGCGGATAGCTCGGACAGGCTGCCGGCATTGAGGGCAGCGCTAAAATTTGGTCAACCTTCACTTGGGACTCCTGGGGTGTGCCATTTTGCTGGCAATTAGAGAAATTCTTTCTTCAGATCGACAGAGGACCGCTCATTCAGATGTTGATAATTTTCCTCTAGCCAATGAGTGGCGTACGATCTGCCGCGATCACGCAGCATCGTCAGAAATTCCCAATCACAGGAAAACTTTGTGGTTACCGAAAGATCCGACATGGCCTGATCTGATCGGATTGAATGCATCAGTACATATTTAAGCTTCTCTTTGTATTCATCCTTAATCCATCCGTCATCCATGAGTTTTTGCACAAAGTAAATCGCCCGCAGCTCTTTAATGAGCGAAGTATTAAAGCTAATTTCGTTGATTCGGTTAAAGATATCTTCGGACATGGTGGGTGGACCAGGCCGCTCTACCGGATTGATATGAACAATCACGATATCTCGGGTTTTGGTGCCATAGATCAGCGGATAGAGAACCGGATTGCCCATAAATCCGCCGTCCCAGTAGTGCTCGCCATCGATCTCTACCGCCTGGAAGAGGTAGGGCAGGCATGCGGAGGCCAGCACCACTTTGGATGTGATTTCCTTTGTTTCGAAGACCCGGGCCCGTCCGGTGCCGACGTTTGTTGCGCAGAGCCAGAGCTTGACCCGCGACCGACGCTCTAGTTCGTCAAAGTCAACGCAGCTCTCGAGAACGTCCCGTAGGGGATTAAAGTTCATCGGATTGAGTTGGTAGGGCGAGAAGGTGTGGGTCACCATCTTGAACCATTGATTGGCCAGGGAGTGCTCAAGTTTGTGACCAAACATGAGCCGCTCCCATGGCGTCTGCTTTAAAGGGCTATACATCTGCCCAGCTTCTGAGATTGACTTCCAGAAGTTGTGGAGGGCTTCGCGGGCGGCATCCCGGCCATTGATCAGGCCGTAGGCAAACACAACGGCGTTCATCGATCCGGCACTTGTGCCGGAGAGCCCCTCGACATCAATCCGGCCGTCTTCTAGCAGGCGATCAAGAACTCCCCACGCAAATGCACCGTGTGCACCGCCGCCCTGTAGCGCGAGGCCGATACTTTTTGTTGATTTAGAGCTTGTCATGGCTCACCTCAATAGTGGAAAAACGTCGCAGGCTGTTATTGGGCAGTCCAGCCGCCTTCAACGCTAATGTTGGTGCCGGTAATTGATGCCGCATCATTTGAGCAAAGGAAAAGCGCTGTGCCAGCAACTTGCTCAACAGTAACGAACTGTTTGGTGGGCTGGGCATGCAGCAAGACATCCCGTTTGACTTGCTCTTCGGTCATGCCTCGGGCTTTGGCAGTATCAGGGATTTGTTTTAAAACCAGCGGTGTAAGGACATATCCTGGACAGATTGCATTACAGGTGATTCCGCTTTGGGCCAACTCCAGCGCCACGGTCTTGGTCAGCCCCATCACACCGTGCTTCGCGGCGACATATGCAGACTTAAAAGGGGAGGCCACCAGTGCATGGGCCGAGGCAACATTGATAATTCGGCCCCATCCGCGGGCCTTCATTGCTGGCACGGCTTTACGAATCGTATGAAACGAGGATGACAAATTGATCGCGAGAATCGCATCCCATTTGTCAACTGGAAACTCTTCAACAGAGCAGACATGTTGAATACCGGCGTTATTGATCAAGACGTCAATACCGCCGAAGGCTTGGGCCGCTCGATCCATCATGCCTTCGATGGCCGATGGTTTGCTCATATCGGCGTCATCGTAAATTACGCGGACTCCATTGGTCTTTTCGAGGCCTGATCGGATTGTTTCAATCTCGGTCTTATCGCCAAATCCATTAATGACAAGGTTGGCGCCGGCACAGCCGAATGCCTCGGCGACGCCAAGCCCGATGCCGCTTGTCGAACCGGTAATCAGCACTGTTTTTCCCTTCATCCCGCTCCCCTTGGTGTTCTGAATCGTTTTTAGTTTTGGCCGGCAACAGTTAACGTCATGCTCGCTAGGCTGCCCGCCACTGAGGTTTCTCTTGTACGTTCATGCTACGCCGCCGTATCGGGCCGAGGAGGGTGGTGGTTTCCCTAAGGCTCGCCCCTAAGGCCGGGCTTACATCAAGCCAAGCCGAACGTTTGACCACTGCGCATGAAATCCGTTTACTTTGGCGAGTGGTGCGGGTGCTTTATCGCTTAGCAAAATATTTAATCCGGCTTGTGCGCTATCGATCAGTGGTATGGGTTGATGGGCTTGCAGCTTTGCTGCGTAGCCTGCAAGGCCTGCGCCGCCAATGATGATGGCCTTGACCCCAGTTCGCACAGCGTTGGTACAAGCTTGTGTGAGACAACGGTTTGCCATTTCTGGGTCGGCGAGGAGCTCTGCACCGCTGGGCGCCACCGTTTCGATATGTCGCAATTTCTCCCCGTAGCCCAGCGCCTGGGCAAGCCGATGCAGCATCGGCCGCCAACGTTCACCGCCCGTGACAATTGCAAACTCTCCAAAAGAAGACGCCTCAATAAAGGAAGCCTCTGCCAAGCCCGTGACGGGGCAGGCGCTACTTTCTCGGAGCGCAAAAAGGCCGGGATCTCCAAAGCATCCAATCAGCACCCCAGCCGGTGGGGTAGACGGCGCTGAAACTTGTTCGGCCCAAATTTCCAGCATTGCGTGCGCAGCAACTGCATGACTTGCCTCGCAGGCGATGTAGCGCGCACCAAATTGGGCCGTGTGGCCATCGAGCGAAATATCTGGCGGAAGTCGGGGTCGGAGCACCTCAAGCAGACGCTCGGTGGTGGCGCTGCTGGTGTTTGGATTGATCAGCAAGATGCGCTTTGCGGCAGGTGATGGCATGCGTGTTCCTGATGAGATAGCAGATATAAGAAATTTCGGCCGGATGAAGGACTCTTCCACTATACGAAGGCGACTGGCAGAAGCGGTTTTACATTTTCGCCAGCAAAACCACCTCCCCTCTAGAGTCTTGCGAAAGGATTCACTATGAAGCGTCGTGAAGTGCTTGTGGCTGGTGCCGCCGCCCTTGCTGCCCCCTGGGTCTGTGCACAAAGCCAGGCCTGGCCCACCCGAAACCCGATTCGTTTGATGGTCCAGTATCCACCCGGCGGCCTTGTCGATACTGTTGCTCGGCTGATGGCACCGCATTTATCTCAGGCACTAAATCAGTCGATAATTGTTGACAATAAGCCAGGTGCAGGCGGCCTGATTGGTACCGAGTTGGCATCAAGGCAGCCCGCCGATGGCTACTCGCTCTTAGTCAGCCATGCCTCAGTGCATATTTATGCCACGGCAACCCGCAAATCGATGCCCTTTGATCCTGTTGGCGATTTCACGCACATGGGAATGCTTGTTGAAGCGCCAATGACA
>Ga0194133_10009841_pt1 | contig 10877 bp, 3 predicted proteins | sample TA2KigOf40mmetaG_FD_155448 | JGI IMG/M metagenome (GOLD analysis project Ga0194133, IMG submission 155448) | Freshwater microbial communities from Lake Tanganyika, Tanzania - TA2015055 Kigoma Offshore 40m | ecosystem: Environmental > Aquatic > Freshwater > Lake | place: Tanzania: Lake Tanganyika...
ATTTGTCTTAGAACAATAATCTATAGTGATGGGTCTGGGTCGAAAATTGTTGACCCCGGGTCGGGTCGGGTCGGGTCAATTTTTGTTGTTCGGGATGGCTTGGTTTGGAAAAATCCCAATTTTTTTTCAAAAAATTTCCCATCGGATCAAAATAAATCTCATCGGGTCGGGTCAAAAAGTACCCGGGTCAAAGACGGGTAGGCATCTTATTTACTGCGGGTCAAAAGTATGCTCGGATTAGGTCAGGTCAGGGCCCATCTCTAATCATCTAACATGACGGTTAGTAATGATGGGTCCAGGTCAAAAATTTTGACCAGGTTGAGAGTCAGCCACCTCTGGGTTTGGAAAATTTCCCCTTTGAAATGCCAAATTTTTCATTTTTTTTCCCTTCGAGTCAAAAAAATCTTAAGCTTTCAAATTTTAATCATTAAAATGGACCAATAGCTACCAGAATGGTGCAGAGAAAAATCTTAGTCAAAGCCTTGCCTTTTATGGGTTGCAGGTTGGAATTATTATTAGGGTCAAAGGTCCATTCCGATGCAGCCCCTTGAGCATAAAAAGCTTCTTGATCATGATCACTTTTACATTTCAATCATCTACTTTATTTTCCAAAACTACTCAATACTTTCTGTGTGGAAATATGAAAATGGAAGGTAATATTTTCCCTTTTACATTTTCCTTACTCCCAATATTGTCAAATACTGCATTGGAAGTGATTATTTTTGTCGCAAGTATCATGGATATCCCCCAAAAAACCTGTAGCCAGTATTTTCTAACCTCTGTTGGAAGTTTTGCCATTTTTTTCCCTACTCTCTAGCGCAGGTGCATTTTGCGGAGCTTTGACTTTGAAGCTGATTTCATTGCTTTTCATGTAGACGTCGCCAAGCATTGCAGTACATTTTGCTTTGACAGTGTCATACTGGAAATAAGTTAGTGACATTTAGCAATGCATTTCACCTTTTGAAGATCAAAATCTCCTGTTCAAGGATTGCCTTGAAACAGGAAAATGTCTTTTTAATTTTCCTTTATATACCCACCTTGATATGTTGACTTCCGATCCTGAATCTAAGTCCCAAGATAGCACTAAGGAGATTGCTCTGCTCGCGAACTTTCGGATACTCAATCAGCATTTCCGGTTGTGCCTGGAATAAGAGTGAGGATAAATATAAGAGTTAGAAAAAGGAGATAAAGATATTTTTAAAAAATAAAGTTTCCTGTTGGTTCTCATGTAATTATCTTATAGTATTGAGAGAGAGGATTAGACATATTACAATGTTGAGGTTCAGGATCAGAGGGAAAAAGAAAACCAAAAGTACTTAATCTTGGCTGAAAATGGCCTCAGCCTCAAATGTGTCTAAAAATAAGTTGTTTGGTCGCACTCACCATTCACTCCATGACTGGTAAAATTAAAATTACTTTTTCTAAGGAAAAGCATAATCAAACCGTGATTTAATTTTGTATCTTTACTGCATGCTCAGAAGATATTACTATTAAATTTTCTGAAAAATGCTTCATAATATTGAATTTATGAAGTCACTGAATGGAGCAATGTGCTTCATGAGGTTTTATGACTTCTTCTGAAATTCAAAACATATTCAGAATGAGAAAAATGTTCTTTCATTTATGGGCTTACAGTGAGATAAAATAGAGAATAGGAAAGGAAAGTCCCATGGGATGATGTGCATAATTGCAACCAGGCTGATTTTATTTCTCTCTGGGGTGCCATTGGCTTGTTTGCCGTATTTTGTCAGCTTTTTGGGTCCCAAGCAATATATCGATGATATTTTGCCAACGGGGTTGTGGCAAATATAGAAATGAGAAACATTTTTGAGCAAAACTTTTTCCTCGTCAAACATGAAGGAAAGAAACGGAAAGAATTGAGCTAATAATAAACTTTTTTTACTTAATCACAAATTAGGTAATTTTAGATGAAGATCTTTGAAAAATGTCGGATTTTATGAATTTTGTTGAAAAAAGGGAATGATTACAGAGGTAAAAAAAGAGCTGAAAAAAGATATTTCCATGACCAATTCTAAGGAAAAAAAGTTGAAAATTTGGCTGATGTCATTTTTGGACTTTCAGGATGAAAAGCAAGTTTTGTATCGCTTTTATAAAGCTCGTTTACTCCTCAAATTATTATAGTCAGCATTTTACAGCAGTTGTAATTTTTTACATAAATAATTACTTTCATTCATTTTTCTTTTTCTTACATCTCTAAATTAGCTTTCCATTTTTCCCAAGAATTAATGACTTTAGTTAATAATCCAGTTCTTTTATTAAATTAATTTTTCTTTTTACTTTAATGAGTTTTTATTGTGTTTGCATTAGTTAAAGCCAGTCTTTACTTAAAATAATTAAGTTCAACAAAAACATTGTAAATAATGTGGTGCCATTCTACAATGTTGTTTCCTAAACCCAATAAGAAATTAAGCCTCTCTGCAGAAAAAGTCTTCCTAGGATTGAAGCCCTCTTGGATGATTTCTGTGACTAATTTTAAAGGTGATTATGGATAACATCAACATTCCTTTTATGCCCATTTTTTAATCTGCAGAAATGTACACGGAACCAGTGGATCAGGGCACGTTTTTGCAGAATAAGAAAGGTTTTAACATTTCTGCATGTTTATAGCTGCATTTTCATTTTACTGGAACCAAACAGAAAGTTACACAGAATTCTGTGAAATTTTAAATATTAGGGATCCTTGGTCTCTTCCTTCTACATCTAAACAAACTTGTTAAACTGATCCCCACCTGAAGTCTATAGCACACGCAGATTCCGATACTTAGAGTTATGTTTTACATTTAAAATACTTTAGTACTTTGATCACCCAACATTTTATCCACGTTTGATCCCCGAGCACCACTGATCAGCTCGCTCCTGATTCACATGTCCATAAAAAGACTAGCATACCTTTACATGTTACCTAGTTATTTTTCTTTGTACTTAGACAAAAGACACCAAGGGAGATAATTAGATTTAGATAAAAGTTTATACTGGAAGAAAATAAAGTACATCAAACCCACAATTATGAGCATTTTTACACCAAGCCTTTTATTTCTTCAAGAGGGATTTGTTCATAGAGATTGGGTATATGATGTAATAGATACTGATAGACATCGCTATCTCAGGCTCAGAGGCCCCATGCGACCCACTCACATGTATCTCTAGAGATTCGACTACATAAATGTCTAGATTTTTTTGTCACAAACAATTATTATTTTAATCAAAAGCAACGTCTGTGCTGCTTATAGAGAACTAACTGCTTAAAAATGGTTACTTAGGCACTTACCGCTTCAGAGTTTATGTACCAGAAGAGTTCTGCTACTGGGTCCGAGGAGTTTGCTGTACAATTGAGATCCACCAACTCTCCCAAGGAATACCTGGTATTCTGGCCAGTGACATATGGGTTGTGTGCAGGCACAGCTAAAACAAGAAAAAGTTTTTTATTATTTAGAATGTACCTTGCACAGTTTGTTCAAAAGACTTTTAGTAAATCCTTTCGCATCCATTATAGTTATCCTTATGAAATATCTTTTGATCTGCATGCCATATTCTATTAAATAACTTTTCGAAAAATGTCATGACACATATTCAATTTACTTTTTACAACCAAGAATATTATAATAATTGTAAGTGCTTTCATAAGTTTAAACAAAATGCTTTCGCTTTTACAGAAAACTTGATGTGGAGAGAGAGAGGAGAGGCCTAATTAAAAAAGTTATTTCATCATCTGCCTTGCAAAGGTTTAAAATAACCACAATAAGGAATTAGTGATGAGTGGTTGGTTTTTCTCTCTGGATCTCTTTTGATGCACTTTAATTAACTTCATATGAATGAAATGAGTTACTAGATCAACTTGAAAGGAACTTTCATACCAACAGATTTATCTCAGAAGCTGGCCTGTAGTTGATAAATAAGTGCCATAACCTATTCAAATTCGTTAATTAAGTTGCATTTTCTAGACCGTGAATATTGAAGTTGGATGGCAAAAGTCTTTTGGTTTTTGTCTTTGATAAATTATTAAACTCTGAGGGGCCAAAAATGAAAAATGGACAAAATAAGTTGAAAATTTTTGAGTAAGCGAAAAGTGATCCTCACTAATACTCTCGAAGGAAGGCTTTTTTGAAAAAAAGAGTTCCCTTCCAGCCTATGTGGAATACAGTTTAAAACTGATGAATATCGAAATTCAATAATCTCTTTAAGTTTGGTTGAAAAAAGTCTGGAGGTCACAATTTAAGACATTCAAGTTACTCTCTGTTCAGCCTGAATAATTCAGTTTTACCTCTTTGCAAAAAAAGGCAAGAAAGTAGACACTAATAAAATTTATTCATGAATTTTTTTTTATTTTTGAACACACAGTTAGTTATCTTGTTTGACATTCATAACAACTTACCCACAGCATCTGCATATTTTGTCATCGAGGCTGTTTCAAAATCATCTGCGGTAACCTCGCACCTAAGGGACATATAAAAGATTATGTTGAATTTCCAAGACCAAATACAACGACATAGAAGAAAGAAAAAAATTGTGTATTCAAAATATGTAGAGGGTAGAAGAAGATATTATCTTTGGAACAGAGTGACACGTGCAAAAAATCTGAAACCTTCCTTGATGAAATTTTTGTGGGCTGAAGGCAATAAGAGAACGATCCTAAATAGTTCTGATCTACTTTTTTATCAAATTACAGTGATCCAGTGTAATATTCATATAATTTTATTTGTTTGTATTAATCCTGCTGTTAATCTCAGCTCTTCAAATTGTGGTGCTAAAAAAGTCACACAAATCTGGATTTCAAAGCAAGAAACTTGAATGCTACAAATGACTTCATTAATCTGCTATTTATTTCATCAACTTTTTATTTCCTAACATTTTTCTACTTAATTGGCTACTTATGGGAAGTTGCTCACTTGTCTCTCCGCTGACATACTTTAAAAGACTCTACAGAGGATCATGTTTTATGGTATAAGCAGATAATATCTACTGATCACTGCTGCAGTCTGCTCTTGATACGGGAGGATTTGGTCTTATTACCAAACTCTACTCAAACAATGTGAATGCATGCCAGGTTGAATAATAACACTTTGCTTATCTTTTCAATTTTTTTTCAAAGAATGAACTGTATGTAAAAATAATTTTGACCGCGCTCAAATGCATTCAAGGGATTTTCCAACGTAAAAATAACATTTCCAAAAATGAGTTAAAAAAGCCTAAAAATCCACATTTTTCTTTGAATCAAAGCCATTAGTGAAAAGCTGAACTTTTTCAGAATGTTAGGCTTCAAGGGCCCTTCAATTTAAACACACTCCAAAATTTACTAATTTCTATCAGATGAGCCTTTCTAGAGAAAATTTTTTCGCAATTTTAGGAGTGATTGAATAAAATTTGAAACCATTTTTTAAGAGATTTTTCATTAAAACCAGGGAATAATGCAAAAAAAGTTAAAAAAGTATCGGTTTGCTAAGACTTTAGATGCTAGATCACAAAGGCAAAAAGTTGTTTGATGCACTAGCTAGTAAAGTTTTGTTATCATTTATGCTTTAATTTTGAGCCTTGAAATAAGTAATATCTCCACTTGAATGCAGTTCTCGTGGCAGCTTTTGCAAAGTGATAAATCCAACTAAATAAACAAACATCTGTGTCTGTTTTCATTCTGAATCCTTGAGTCTAAAATCGTATTATGTTCTCACAAAGCAACCAAAACATGATCAGTTGAAAGCAAAAGTTTATTTTTGATATTTTGCACATTTAAGATGCAGTTCCAATATAAACTTTGATACAATCTTTTGTTCGCAATAGAGTTCACATTTCTATATATTTCTTGAATTTCAAAAGTATCTCACAGTTGCCAAATGTCCAGGGGAATGGGCTGATGGATTCAAAAACTAACACAGGCACCTGCAGCTTCCAGTCTCTTTGCTGGGAAAATCCAACTGACTTTCAAAAATCTATTTTTGATATTGACAAAGTTATATCTAGAGCCTACTTTTCTTAAAGTTTTCTTATCAGTTGCATTAACTTTTACCACAAATTTAAAGCCTAAAATCCATGCATGAATGATGTGGTATAATAAAGAACAGAGCCTAAATTTTGAGCAAATCTTGAGATGACCTTGAAGACCTCTGTGAAGATCCTTACCAATGAAATGAAAAATAAAAATGGAGTTAAACTCCTTTTTGTACCAGGGTTAAGGCTCAACTTGAAAAATGTGTCACAGCCGATAGGGCAAGTAAAATAAGATTTAAAAAAGAATATAACATCATATTTTACATATTTGAAGACATCATTAGTATTGTAAAGAATTTAAAACAAGCAAAGTAATGGATGGCCTATTGTACTTGAAAGTTTAGTTTTCTATTAAATAGAAATTAAGTTGATTTAAAAAATGAAGTGCATGTCAAAAGTTTTATGCTTTAGGTGGTGATTCCTGTCACAAACCTGTAACTCCCTGCTGTATTCCAGTGTACAATTCTCAAATGAACAACTTCTGCGGAGGAGCGCCTTTCCTAAACAAACAAGAAAAAGAAGTAAAGTTAACAATTCGTTAAAACTTTAAAGAATATCAGCAAACCCACTTAAAACTTTTTTTTGTAAATTATTTAGACTTTGAGAAAGAAAGTGAGAGTGTATCAGAAAAAGAAATTTTATCACTCAATATTTTGAAATTTTTTTTAACTCCCCCAAGAAATATTCTTCATTTGCTTCAAATGAATAATGAAGTTGGATCTAAAGGGAAAATTACATTTTATGAATTGAAACATTATGTCATCATACAGCAATCTTTAATTTTTTTTCCTTCATGTTAGTTTATGTTTTGATTTATCAAGCAAGTCTCAAGATTTGTATTTAAAAAATTTCCAAAGCCTTTTTTATCATTCATTCAAAAGAGCTAAGTGAAAAATGGGAGACTTTATTTAAGCAATGAAAAAAAAAGTTTTTCAAAGACAATTTAAATCGATGGGCATATTTGTAATCTATTGAAAAAGTTTGAAAAACAATTATCTCTGAATTCAGTTTATTTTAAATTTAATTAAGTTTGATCAAAATGTTTTTTTTGAATTAAAGGTTTTTTATTATCTTCATACAAAACTGAATATCATGAGAATCTCTGGATCTTATCTGAGTATAATTTTACATTTTTTTGTTGCAGTTTTGTAGCACTCAAAGTTTGATTGCAGTTCTAGGTTGAACCTACGACCCAAACAAAATGTAAGTTATATGAGATCAAATAATTATTGATTTTTTTCAAAAGAATTACAAGGGATGTTCACAGCTTGATAGTTGTCTACAACTTACTTTTTTCCAGAGAAAATAGCATCTTGGCAAGAGAAGTTTAAGCTTCGAAGGCTTAATCGAAAGAGTTTAGATTCTGAAAAATCTCATTGAATAGGACTCAAGGGTGAAATTGAAAACAGAAGAGGAAGAAAGTCAGTCAGGTTTCATGAAGAGGCTCAACTTAGAAGATAACTTTTCCTTCAGAGCTTGACTTGAATTCAATATTGAATGGGATCATCGCAAGTCAGTTGAGTTGAGTAAAAAGACACATAAAAAAAGATGTCTAACCATTTTATCACAAACATCTCATATGAATCTCATTTTCTTTAAGAGCTAGCATTGAAGCTAGTTGCTCATCAGTTTCACTTCTCATCACTGCTTACCAGAATCTATTTATTTAACAACATGGAAAATCAGTGCTTATCCATATTTGCAAGCAGGATCTATAACACTCTTCAGCTTCCCAAAAAAGTTATTCTGTAACAACATGCATCCGTAGATTGGTTACTAAAATTTCACAGGATTTTTAATATACGATTGTATTTGATGAATTAATTGGCTAATAATAGATTGACCTAGCTCTAAAGCTCACTTTTGGCTCAGACAAACCCAAAAATTACCCTATCAAAATAAGTTCAGATGGCCAGAGCTATCTAAGTTTGAATCCTGATACCACTTTCCCTTGCCACTTCAAAAACTAAGAACTTCCACAGTGTGAACACACTTTTCAGTTATAAATATTACTAACCTGATATTTTTGAACAGGTAGGCACAAGATGACTAAAATACCAGCATCTTCTTAATATGTGGTTAAATGGTGTTCATTTATTTTTAATTTTATCTCACTATTTTAACTCCTGTTTAGGGTATTTCATTACATGAAAATTCAATTTTCCGCAATGAGTGACAATAATTCTAACTTTTTTTGCAATTGGTTCGATTTGTCAGCAGAAAAAAGTTCTCATATCTTCCAAATAACTTCTTTTCTCTTTTGCCTTTACATTTATACTTGTCACATACAAAAAGAAAAAAAGGATGAGAAAAAGAGGAAACTTTTGTGTCAAACCAGTACTTGTAGAAAGAAAAAATTACACATGAATGTATTGGGAACCCATTTAGATTCATGCTATTATAGAATAGTTTGATATTAATAACTTCCTAACTTGACAAGCATGGGTCATTTTGCTGGGATTAGAGTAGGAATTGATAGCTCTAATGAGGCTTACTTTTTTTAAGGCAGTGATACTTTACACTAGTTTTTAACAGGAAGCATATCTTGCCTCTCTGGTCTAGCTGTCTACTAACACTAGATGGCCCACAAAGATTGCAAATCTAAATTTTCAAATGATACTTTTCAGACTACAATGTATAGATATTTTAGTTTGGTGCAAATTTCCTGCTCCCATCTGAAGGCCATTTTTGTCTCGTAACAGTTTTTGAGCCTAAAAATCTTAATTGAAAATGTACCATAACAATAGAAAACTTTTTTATTCAGAATATTGTTGAACTTTCAGATTTTGCAAATTCTTCTTTCATCTTACATTTTTCAAACCATCTTCAATTATTAATTAGACTTCGAGGACACTTGGGCCTTCATTAAGCTCCTTGGATTTTCTAACTTAAAAAAAGTCATTAATTTTTCATATCCTTTCTTTTTACAGTTGTTTTTTGCTCTCTATCTGTTTAGAGAAAGAGAAGCAAAAGGGAAAGAGCTGGTAAAAATAAATTTCGTGGAAGGTTTAAAATGTAACATGGAAAGTGGAACTCCAAGAGTATCCTCGCTCTTGAAATCAGAATCTAAGCCCTCTAGAGACCTACAAGTTTTGTGAAATGCAAAGAAAAGGAGTGGAGAACTGTGTTGTTACTTAACTTATGAGGTTGTTTTGAGCTGAGAAAGAAAAAAATTAACCAACATTGTGGTTTTAGATTGGGACCTTTTACAAAACCACATTGAAAGAAGTTTCTTCACAGACTATGATTCTCCATCAAGACAATTTTATTCTTTGTTCAAACCAAGAATGTACCTCAACTTATAGTACAGAAGTTGCATGGCCACAATCAGTATGCACATTATAAGACATTTGAAAAAATCATTTCCAGATTCAAAAGGAAAAGATTGTTGTGTCCTATGTATAAATGCTAAAGAAGCTTTGAAATAGGTATTTCAATCAAATGATTGACTTTCAGTGTAACCACACAAAAATCAAATCTATGAAAACTTCTAACATTATGTTAGTGAATGCATCATTTTAGCCTTTTAACCTCCTTAATTTGATTGGGATTGATGGTCCTTGCTTGATTTATGCTTCATTTTCAGTTATGGGATTAGCAAGTTGCATGGTCACAATCAGTATGCACATTCTAAGACATTAAAAAAAATCATTTCCAGGTTCAAAAGGAAAAGATTGTTGTGCCCTATGAATAAATTCCAAAGAAGCTTTGAAATAGGTTTTTTCTTTCAAATGATTGACTTTGGACGTACCCATGCAAAAATCAAATCCATGAAAACCTACAACATTACGTTGGTGAACGAATCATTTTAAACCCTTTAGTTTGATTGGGATTGATAGTCCTTGCTTGATCTTTGCTCCATTTTCAGTTATGGAAATAGCATTACTTCAATATTTTAGCCTTGTTTTCCATTCTTTGCATCATTCAACAAACAACCCAAAATCAAATTTTGATGTACATGGAACTAAACTTTAAGTTCATATTTAATATAGCATTTTCTATTTTAAAAAGCAAGAGTTTTCTTATAAAAAGTTACATAAATTAAGTCTTTTGTACCATTCTTTCTTGAAAAAAAGTTTGACGTCAGTTCAAAAGTTTGACAAATTATCCTACCCTACTGATGGGGTGTCAACATGTAAAAATGTATCAAAACTAAAAGCTATTCAGGGGCTTGGAACATTTTTTGTCAAGGTCTCTTTCAACTTGTATTGAATTTTTTCATGCATCTCATATCATCTAATCAAAGGTAAAACTTTGATTCTAACTAAAACCTTTTAAGAATGACATGAGCTTTAAAGTTTGTGCTTTTCTTGAAAATTGATGGAAAAAGATGTTCAAGTTTATGTTTGTATAAACATATATCAAAAGATTGACTCAGTCTACTTCTTGATCGAATTTCTAAAGTGGAAAAGTGATTTTATGGTACAAAATCAAGAATATGGAAATGTTATAAAGTGTCAAAAGATCTTTTATGTAGCTCGACAACATCTCAATGTTTTTAAAAGTACAGGTTCTTACTATTTGTACACCAATTATTTGTCCCCACCTTCTTTCGATTCTATTTGGTTCTAGTTTCCTTGCTTGGAGCTGAAGTTATAATTTTTTACCATAATGTAGCTTTCATCATGCAATCTCTGTTTAAAAATCTTCACATTCAACATTAACGGTTTAGAGAAATATGCTGAAGTTAGACACAGCAGCGAAGTTTTTTACATTTTGAAATATAAAAGTCCAAGGAATACTGCTGCAAGGGCTTTTGCTCTTTAGAGGATTGTTCCAGATTGAACTCAATTTCATCTACAACTGTTTCTTACAGCTCCCAAGGGAGTATGACCAAGAAAGAAAGTAACCTCCAGCATATAATCAAATTTTGC
>Ga0194133_10009845_pt1 | contig 10876 bp, 6 predicted proteins | sample TA2KigOf40mmetaG_FD_155448 | JGI IMG/M metagenome (GOLD analysis project Ga0194133, IMG submission 155448) | Freshwater microbial communities from Lake Tanganyika, Tanzania - TA2015055 Kigoma Offshore 40m | ecosystem: Environmental > Aquatic > Freshwater > Lake | place: Tanzania: Lake Tanganyika...
ACTTGACTTTCCAAATTTCATATTTACTGAGTATGTTGCTTTTTTTGATATAGGTAATCATATAGTCACCATTGGCTAGACCGGCAACACGTGGTGCCAATGCCACGTCAGTTGTAGTTGTAGTTAGCGGAATATCTAACCCTAGTGGCTCGGAACCGTTAGTATAAAGACGACCCATAATTAAGTATGAATTATTATTGTTTTCAAATTGCCGTGCCCAAACAGCCATATAATTATCACTATTTACTAGGCCGGATTTCGCGACATGTGGTTGTGCCTGATTATATGTCACATTGGAGTTTATCTGAAAACTGGCACCTATTTTATCACCATTCCCAGAGAAGTAATTACCAAATATGGCATATGAATTGCTGGACTCTATCTTGCTTTCATATACGGTTATGTAACCTCCGGTGTTCAATTCACAAGACGCCGGATTCTGTTGATAACTGATAACGTTATTACTTAGTGCGGGATTGGATGGGTAAATCAAGTTATCATTTACTGGGAGTGGACCGTTGTAATTGGTGGACACATGAAGGCGGGCATCTGGGACATCCTGTGTTAATACCAGGCTACCATCATTAGTTATACGCAAGCGCTCAATATCGGCGGTTTTCAGTATAAAATCAGAATTGGTTTCCATACCTATATATCCGCAAAACGGCGAAGTTGTTACCATGTTTTGTATTGTGCCTAGGCTGGTATTCGCGGTTATGTTACTGAAAACCGGGCTACCAAGTGTTGTTCCTGTTGTAAGTATAGGACCACCGTTAGCATAGACACCGGCAAATACATTCCCCGATGTGGGCGTGTAAGTGGTCGACCCTTGGATAATTACATTGGAATCCACAATTGCTGTCCGTTTGGCGAAAACTGCCCATGTGGCATCCAGTGTGTTACCGGTCATTTTGTCAAAGGATACAAAGATATTGGTATCGCCGAGTGCATAGCGGACATCCGAGAGCCCATTAGCGTAAATCATAGGCACGAATTCCTGGTCATATGAGTTTCCACCGTTTTGTGACCAGCGGAAAGTGTCATATGTCTGTGCACCCGTGGCTAGACTGTCTACACCGAGAACTATAATCTTGGATTCCGACCCAGGTGGATAGACACCACCAATTGTGACATTGCAGGACCCATAGGTATTATCGGCCGGTAGGATAATAGTGCCAATATCCAGAACGGTTGCGTTGCTCCCTGTTCCCTGGAACACCACTTTCCGCCCGATATCCGTGTATTCAAATTCGGGCCCGGAAATGGTAATTAACTGATTCCCGAACTGATATCCGGTATACTTACGGTAAATGGAAGCCGGGTTATCCTCCGAATATACACCGAATGTGTTAATGGCAGTGGTGCCTGATTCCCCAGTGTATTTAACGCGAAATTCGGGAGTGATATTAGCGGTCTGGCTGGTTAATAGGATACCATTATGTCCGGGGTTGGAACTGGATTCATCAACCCGGACTTGGAATTGGTAAGTATCCGAGTCGGTGACATCCTCATTTACTAAGACACGACCGGCATCGTCAATTAACAAGGAATAATCGCCTATAACATTGCTAGTTGTTGCAAACCGGATTTCACCACCGGTTTTGCTGGCAATTAACACGTTATTCTCGGCAGTAAGATTAATATTTTCGGAGTCCAGATTGATATTATAAAGAGATTCTATTGTGACATTGCCTACATTGGCACTACCTATTATAATATCGGCATTGGAATCGAAGATGATGGGACCGCTAGTGTCGATAGTTATACCATTGGACCCGCTAGATAGAGTGATTCCGCCTAATGGGTTAACTGCATTCAAAATTATTGCATTGGCAGTAGTGGCGTTGGAAAGAAAGCTAAGATTACCGTTATAAGCGTATAGGGTATAATCACCGGATTTGCAAAGCACGGTTTGGGATTCGGTGGTTTCTAGGGTATATGTGTTTGCGGATAATGTAATGGATTCAGTGTCCACTACCATTAGCTGGCTTTCATAGTTCTTTCCGTTACCAGCCGATACTGTTAGTGGTCTAGATAGAGTATTTGTTGCCATGTTTGTTATTATATTTTATTATACGTCAAGTGATGGCCAGCCGTTTTGAAGGTCTCTATCTTAAGTGTCTTTAATTTATTATTTTATTTACATTTAATTGCTGGTTGGCTAGGCGCGCTAGTCTAATTTCTATCATCTTAATAAACAGTAATAATAAGACAAGGATACGCACTTATAACAAACAATGCCCAGTGCCGGATTATTAGACTTAGTAGCACATGGTGTCCAAGATGTATACCTCATTGGTAATCCACAAATGACATTTTTTAAAGCCGTATACAAGCGCCATACTAATTTTGTGATGGAAAGTGTGCAAGGCACATTCGACGGAACGCAAAATTGGGGTAATCGTATTGTATGCCGTGTGCCGCGAACAGGTGACCTTTTACATACCGTTATCGTTGAATTTGATTTGCCCGAATTGACGGCAACCGGTAGTGATAGCCAATATTCCATTAAGTATATACCCAATATTGGACAGGCCTTAATTGAATATTTTGAGCTCAAAATCGGTGGCCAGACCATAGATAAACAATATGGCGAATGGATGTATATCTGGAATGAACTCACCTTATCTGATGAGAAAAAACGCGCATTCTACGAGATGACCAAGAGTGAAGCACAAAATGGACCGTTTACATGCTATGTCCCGTTGCAATTATGGTTCTGCCGTAATATTGGGAATGCATTGCCATTGGTCGCATTACAATATCATGACGTGGATATTGAAATTGTGCTCCGGCCACTTAATCAGTTATATTATTTTGGCCAGGCTAGATACTATGACCTGACCAAGGTGCCATATACTGGTATACCGCCTGCACCTGGATTTATTTATGACAGGGGAACCAGTGGACAGGCATTTTCACCTAATATTAATGGCAAACTGCTTAATTATAATAACGGAACTTTTGCTGCTAATATAACTTATCTATCATCCCCAACACAAATTGCCCTAGATACTGATATAGTTGCCAGTATTGGTGACACAGCAACCCGGGTTTATGTATCACCTGGTTATTCACTAGTAGGGTCACCCACCATTAACGAAATCCGCATATACCTTGATTATATATACCTGGACACCTATGAGCGCAAATATTTCGCACAGGCTAAACACCGATACCTCATCGAGCAAATCCAAGCAACCGGGCAGGTAGGTATCAGCCCAGTTGAAACATCTACCAAGGTAAGTCTGGATTTCAATTTACCGGTTAAAGAGTTATTTTGGACAGTGCAGACACAAGAAAACCTGCAAAACAACGAATTGCTTAACTTCCTTAGCACCCCTGACCCTGTATATGAGCGTGCAACCGATATAATTACGTCCATGACAATTACCTATAACGGTTCGCAGCGTTTTAGCCCGAGGCGCGGTGAATACTTCCGCCTTATTCAGCCATTCCAAAGACATACCAATCCCGGGGTATTCGATAAGTATATCTATGTATACTCATTTGCTATACATCCGGAAGAATTACAACCTAGCGGTGCCAGTAATTATAGCAAGATTGATACAGTGGATTTCCAGTTACAACTCAATCAAACACACCCTGCAAGTGTTATACGTATATATGCATTGAATTATAACGTGCTCCGTATAATGAATGGTATGGGTGGTATTGCATTCTTGAATTAATGTGATGGATGATGGGTTTGTTAGTTTTTATAATAAAAAAAAATGGTAAATTTAGCAAAATTGACAAAAAATGAATTAATAATTAACTAAAGTAAATTAGTATCCTCAAGTAACCCTGACAAGGTGAAGAGGTGGACACTGGTCGGTAGCGCTGGTTTATACCAGCACTTAGTAGACTTTGGGTGCGCTTTGCGCTCCTGGGAGTTCCTTATTTGAAGACTTCGGCCACTGCGCTCCATGGGGAGCCGGCTATGCAGATCTTACTTAACTGGCGCGCACGTGTGCGTCAGAATTGGGACTTCTAGGAGTGCAGAGTGCATCTTGGGAAAACTGAGTCTGGCTTTCGGGCCAGCTTCTGATTACAGTAGCATCGGAACATCCGATACTTTGGCAGTCTTTCCTGAGACTGTTAAAGTCTGGTCTTCGAGCCAGCGTCTTTCAGAACCGGAACATCCGGTGCTTTGGTAATTTCACTTGTTATTACCAAAGTCTGGCCTTCGAGCCAGCACAGGAACAGAGTCGGAACATCCGACACCTAGTTATCGCTGCGATTTCTAGGTCTGGTCTTCGCGCCAGCTAACAAGATAGAATCGGAACATCCGATACTTCGAGAGTCTTTCCTGAGACTTTTGGAGTCTGGCCTTCGAGCCAGCGCAGCAGCCTGATTAATCAGTGCTTAGGTTTCTGAGGTTGTGCTTTGCACTCCTGGGAAGAACGTATTGATAGACTTCGACTGCGCGGCCCCTGAGCCCCGGTTATGCAGATCTTCTTAATTGTCGCGCACACGTGCGACAGATACGAACTTTTCAGGGGTGCATTGTGCATCCTCAGACACCAAAGCCCTGAATTTCAGGTTTAGAATCGGAACATCCGATACTTCGAGAGTCTTTCCTGAGACTTTTGAAGTCTGGCCTTCGAGCCAGCACAGGAACAGACCGGAACATCCGGTGCTTAGCATAATACAGTTAATGCTAGGTTTGGTCTTCGTGCCAACATCAGGAATAGAATCGGAACGTCCGATACTTAGGTTTCTATCATGGGAATTCTAAGTTTGGCCTTCGAGCCAACAACTGTACATGACTGGTTGATGCAGCCGAAAGGTGTGCTTGACCATTGCATTCATTGGTTGATACGCGCCTCTAGGCAAGGCGTGTGGACATGAATGGCATAAAGTAGCATGGGCGAGAGCTCATCTACGCTAGGAACGTGTTCGCCTTCATTGGTGAATATGTTCCGACGTTACTCAGTAAAATGTGATTCCACTGCAAGGAATGAGCTGATTTACGTAGCAACCGGGGGGTTTGCTGCGTCGATTGACTTGTTCTATGCGACTTGAACCCGGGGGGGTGTTCAGGTCACAGGGGGTGATGCTTATTCGACTAACCGGGGGGTTTGGTCGTCTAATGCATCAGGCAGTGGAACCATTGGGTTCTGAGAACGTTGAGACTTGATAACTGGCGTCGTATGCTAGGGATCAAGGATCAAAACACAATAATCTTTTTTTGTGTTTTGTTTTGTTTTGTTTTTGTTTTGTTTTTGTTTTGTTTTGTTTTGATGATTAGGTTATTTTTGTCATTCCATTTGTCATTGTTAAATAAATAATACATATCAAAACTGAAGCAATGGATTCTAGCCAAGCAGCAAACCCTGGAACCGGAATCACCACATGGCTTACCGATAAAGTAACCGAATACATCCGCGAATACCGCGAAGGCGGACTCCTTAGTAAACAGTCACTTACTAATGACCAAATCCGCACTGGTGCATATACCATACTTGGACTATCAACGTTGGAAGACCGACTTTGCCAGCCGGAAAATCGCTTATACCGTGAACTAGAATTCTTCCAAAGCAATGACCCTAGCGGACAGACACCCACCCTGTTCCAACGGCTAGACACCACTGCCACTATATCAGGCTCTGTCTATCTAGCCAACCAACTACTCAACCGGACAGATAACCTAGAACAACTACATCAACGGCAGAACACAGTCCAGTATTTCGCTACTCTAGCACCCGGTGATTCCACACGGCTAACCGGCATAATTAATGAGTTTAAAGCCGCCGAACCGGACCTATATTGGCTGGTAGGTAAGAAAACCGCCGAAATGTCGGAGGTATTAAATATCCTCTTTTTTAACCAGCCCTGGAATCAGTTCCTCAATACCAATGACCAATTCACCTGCCTATATTATTATTTCATTATGATATTCAACCCCATTTGGGGCATTTTCGGGCCAATACTCATCTTCTTCATTCCCTATGTCTTCACACGCTATGTCATGAAGATTGAAATCCCGCTCGACTTTTATCTCCAAAGTCTGAAATCCACGCTATTCGGCGACCAGTTCTTCAAGATGTTCAAAATGGCCCAACGAGTATATCAAGGTGTCACTGCCACCGCATCCGCCCTACATACCGGCTCGGACAGCCTGAAATCCTTCGTGGTCAATAAAATATTCGAGATTATCACTAGTGAATTCGGTCGCTGGGTCTATCTCGGAATAGTTATCGGATGCTATCTTTGGTCCATATATAACCAATGTCTAGCCACATATAACTATAACAAACTCATCAACTTCCTACACACCAAACTCAATCATGTCCACCGGCTTATCACCAATGTGAATACTGCTATCCAAATCACCGGATTTTCGCGGTCAACAACTGGTAGGTCCATAGCAGATAGTGGATGTCCAGTATTCGGCCGGTTATACGGAGAGTGTCTAGCCGCGCTCAATGACAATCCAGTTATAAAGTATATCCGGGACCAAATCACTTTCACACAGGAACCCGGAATCCTATCCAATAAGGGCGCAATCATTAAGGCCTATTACCTACTTGATAAGGACCCCAGTATCCTCCGACCGTTTATTGAATTTATGGCATACCTGGATTCTTGGATGTGCATGGCTAGAGCCTCATTCACTGAATGGTGCTACCCTATATACCAACCCAGTCTCACTGAGCCCATGTTAGACATCGTCGAGTGTTTCAGCCCGGCATGTCAGCCATGCATAACCAATGACCTGCAGCTTAATAAAGATTCAGGTAACCGAAACCTGTTACTCACTGGCCCGAATGGTAGCGGGAAATCCACATACCTAAAGAGCGTTATGTCTGCCGTTATTCTTGCACAAACTGTGGGTATGGCACCTGCCAAGTCCATGGAATTCACACCATTTGCACATTTATCAACCTATTTGAATATTCCGGATTGTCAGGGTAAGGAATCTTTGTTCCAGGCTGAAATGACACGATGCCATGACCATCTAGCCATGCTCCGCGAGTTGGAATTCCAGCCCGGAAAATTCAGCTTCAATATCATGGATGAGATATTCGTAAGCACTAATTACCTGGAAGGTATGAGTGGGGCTTATGCCGTTATTAAATCACTTGGGACCCTCACTAATTCAATACATATTATCACTACCCATTTTGATAAACTAACTGACCCGGAAACTCCCATCCCTGGATATGTATATAAGCACTTTACAATTGACGTGGACCCTATGGACGAATCTGTGATTTTGAAGGATTATAAGTTAAGGGATGGTGTTAACAGGAAACATATGGCATTACACCTGCTTAAACTTAGGGGATTTGACTCCGGGTTGGTCGAAAATGCTCGGGAAATGTATAGTAAACTTGTTGAAGCCGAGTCTACAGAGAAGGTTAAAACAAATGTCGAACTACCATCTAGCCAAGCTGTCGATTCCCAAGTTCCAAATTCGGAAGAACCGGTTGCGGAAACTGATAAACAAACTGATAAACAAACTGATAAACAAACTGAAGAACAGACAATTAACACTGTTGAATAAATGATGACAATTATAAATCTCCATATACATAATAATATAGCACACTTTGCAATTAACAATATATACCGCCAGTCTAGCCATGTCTGCCGCACTCAAACTCGATGCTAAACTCCTCAAAGGCCTAGAAACCCTCGAAGCCAAAGTTACCGCCCTTACCAGCGATGAAGCCGGTCTTGACGCCTTCTGGAAACGCCTTGATTTCAACGGAAATGGCGTTGTCAGCCTTGCCGAAATTGACAAACTCTGTGTCGAACAATACCCGTTACTCAACCAGAAACCCGCACTCATGCGTGCATACAAGCGCACAACCGGGAAAGGCGACCTGGCCAGCACTGACTGTGCACTAGTAGAACGCCCCCAACTCGGCGACCTAATTAAGAACCTCTTCTACTTTAACCGTGTATATCATGTATTCGATAAGATAGATACTGATGATGACCGCCGGATTGACAAAAACGAATTTAAAGCCGGATTCCCACTTCTCGGGCTCGATAAAAAGAAACATCCGGTGGATGATGTATTTGCTGCCATTGATGCGAATGGTGGTGGGATTATTTTATTCGATGAGTTCTGTGCTTGGTATGCCGAGAACCTGGCATAGGCCGGCTTATTCTAGCCTTGTATTCTGAACATATGGCATAGGCCGGTCAATTAACTAACCAAGTTGGTAATCCTCCGCCAGTTCGGTCCTAATCAGCTCGGCTAGACGCTGCAACATAGGTTCGGGATAGAGCACAATTTGCGTGCCGTCGGGTGCACTCAATCCTACCGGCTTCTGGAATCCACCGTCTGGCACATTCCGGAATTGGCCATGAATCCGCGCCTTAAACTCAATAATTGCGCGGTTGGTGAAAATGGAATTTGGTGCGATTAGAGTTAAAATCGGCTGGAATTCATATAGATTAACGTTATTGTGCTTAGTAGCCGGCTTAAGGCCATTAATATCGAATTCAAATTGAGTTGTCATTGTTCAGGTTACTTTTACTAGTTCCAAAATGTTAAATCATTAAATAAATAAACAATTTTTTGTTTAGGATTATTTTTTTTCCTTTGGTTTAGATGCAACCCACTTATTTGCGCATAACCCACATGTATACTCCTGCGTTGCCGGGTTAGTTAATTTAATACTAACCGATTGACATTTGGGACATTGTGTAACACCAGTCGGTTGAAACTTAAATATCTCATCCCGTGCCTTAAGCATTTTATCCAGCGCCGATTCGTATGATATGGAACTATACGCTTTTTGTTGCTTTTTGAATTCCTCTTCAGATACTCCTGTATCTGTATCACGCTTGTTAAGTTCAGTTAAGTCACTCATGTTCGGCCGATGATTACTCGCTATCTATTTATATTATGATATATTTAATTACTTTATTACTTTATAACTATAACGCGATTTACTGACTGCTGTTTGCAGTTTTTGCCTATTTATTCCATTTTCGGTTATTAGATGGCTCTAGCCATGCAAAAATGATTTTTTTTAGACGGTTACATAGTATACTAGGTAACTAATAGACGTTCGACGATCAAACGTTACTTTCGCAAAACAGCGATTCTTTCAACCAATTCAACAACAACGATTCAATTTCAAACAATACCCGCTATTCAAAAAATGGCTACATTCAAGGTTACGGCTTCAAAGGCAGCGATGACTGCTACTAACGAGACGCCAAACGAGGCACCCACTGAGACCATCATCTCTATCAACGACAACCCCAAGGCAAACATCATCGATCTGCTTAAGGCAAACGGTGATGCACATGTCACCCGTATTAAGCAGGTGGCATTCATGGATGTTTCCGGTTCCCAGGCATGGGTTCCTGGTGGCTGGTTTGGCCGTTCTGAGGAGCGGAAGGGTGCCGTTGAGACCCTCAAGGCACTTGTGAAGGCTATGGGTCCATGTTCATTCATCCCGTTTGGGAAGGAGAAGGGCACATACTCGACAATGACATGCGATGAGTTTGTCAGGCAGTATGCAACTGCACAGGCCTACAACGTGGCCACCTACACGACGTTCATTGACCAGGCACTCAACGACAATTGCGACCGCAAGGAGCGCTTTCATGTCATTGTTGAGGGTGACGGCGCGTTTAGTGACCCAGGTCGCCTGAGCCAGGTTTTCAACAACCTTTCGCAGAGTAAGAAGCTGAAGTTCATCGCACAGGTGACCATCATCTTCTCTGAGCATACTACGCCAGCCGACCATGACAAGATTGTCACATCCCTTGTTGACATCTGCCGACGCTCGGGCGACGTTGTCCCTGTGGTTTCGCACCGCATCACCAACGTGTATGCGACTGCACGACCCGGTGAGACTCGCGACCTATGCGAGGCCGACATCGAGTTCATCAACTCGCAGATCATCAACAATCCCCTCCTGAACACGATCGAGACCCCGGAGAACTTTCTTCGGGCAGGGAACATTGCCATTCACAAGTGGCTCACTGCTGCCAGTATCGCAAAGGCACTCGCAGATGACGAGATTACGGCTAACAAGCTGTTTGACCTTCTGAAGCAGAATGCAAAGGTCTGCCCTGCACTTCTCACGGAGAACGAGGTCTACTCCCGGCTCTACAAGGCATGTAGCATCCTCTTCGGCAAGGCAGCTGGTGATTGGCTAGGTAGTATGATTACCAACCCTGCCACTCCCGCGGCTACACGCACTGCACTCGAGCAGATGCGCGACAACGCCAAGCAGGATTCGAACGAGGTTGAGCTCAACCGCATGCACCTTCAGTCCGAGATTATCGGATTTCTGCCGTTTGGTGCTGCATCAACGACATCGTATGATATCCTAGCTGCCATGAAGGATATTACCACAATGACCACCATGGTTAAGCAGGTTTGGCAGACCACACTTCCCAAGATTGAGCCTAAGGCTTCATCCTCTGAGAAGACGTCTGGCTCTGAGAAGACGCCTGGCTCTGAGAAGATGCCAGGGTTCCCCATCCTGAAGAAGACCGCTTCTGTGGCTAGCTGCAAGCTTGCTCTGCAGAACATGTTCGCGCAGTTTGGGAACTTTACCTTCACTGGGCTTACCATGTTCATTGCCGGCTTGTCCGCAATGTTCTCCGATGCTCAGGTTCCCAAGGTGGTCTATGATCAGCTGAAGAAGACACTCTTCGTTGACACTGCAACTACTCTCTGGAGTCTGGGTGCAAACCCGGAGACCGGTAAGTGGAAGCAGGAGACACGTAATAAGCTCATGGCACCTGCTATCTGCAAGCTCCTGGCCGAGGCATTCAAGACATTCGGGGACATCATGTTCCCTGGGATTGACATGTCCAAGCAGCCCACAGATGATGCACCTTTCATGGTGAAGCTGGCATACGATATCTACTGGGATATCCTCGGCACTTA
>Ga0194133_10009847_pt1 | contig 10875 bp, 9 predicted proteins | sample TA2KigOf40mmetaG_FD_155448 | JGI IMG/M metagenome (GOLD analysis project Ga0194133, IMG submission 155448) | Freshwater microbial communities from Lake Tanganyika, Tanzania - TA2015055 Kigoma Offshore 40m | ecosystem: Environmental > Aquatic > Freshwater > Lake | place: Tanzania: Lake Tanganyika...
GGAAAAATATCTAACTCTTATGAGTGGCCAGCCACCTTAAAAAATTCATGGCTCCGTGAATTTTAAAGGTAGAGAAAAGTTTATAAGTCAACATTTTTAGCTAAATGTTTGAACAAAAAAAGTTACCTTATAACTTTTCTCTAGCTTTAGAATTATGGGAGCTATTAAGGGCAGAAATATAATACTTAAATATCTCAGCTTCTAGGCAAATATCAAAAATATGGTTGGTAACTTTGGAGCCCTCCATGTGGGGAATATGCATGCCAATTTCCAGCCCTCTAGCTGGAGGAGGAGGTGACAGATGGAAGGACGAACGTCATGCCATTTTTGGCGGGAACCGTAATGAAATTTCTAAACTCCCCCCTTCGCTTTGATTAGGAAGGGATAATTGAATTCTGCCAGACACTACAACAAAAAAACTTGTCAATATAATTAAAATCAAAAACTTCAGGATTTTATTTCACATTAAGATAAATATTTGGACAATATTCCTTTCTTTATTACTCTCTAGCAATCTATCTCATAGATAAAGGTGTGTGGTAGCGCATGTCAGCCGGGTGTGGTGGGTCTATCAATCTCTACATGGACTGAATAGATCAGTGACTCATCATCCTTATGAGCATCGGTTAAGAAACTAGTGAATGAGACTACAGGGTGGGCTGAGGACTGCCAGTTGTCCCGGTGAGATCAACCTGGCTGGAAGATGGGAAGCGTCTTCCATCCTCGGCCTTGCCCCTTTCTCTCACTTTAGTGCTTCTTCCCATTCCTCCTCTGGTGGTCTCTCTTTTCTCATCGGGCGGGAGGGTTGGGCCCCCTCTTACCTTGGTAACAGTACTTAGGTACTTCGATTTTTCAAAGACCTTGAAAAATAAATCTTGAATGACCTCAGTTTGTTTACAATCTGAGGTCTAAGTGCCCCAACCCTGGAGAGTCCCTCCAGGGTTGTGCCATCAGCACACCTTTAGCTCTCTGCCCTTGTGCTAGAGATCCATAAGAAAGTAAACTTTTTTCTTTGTAATTGGTCTTATAAAAAAGTTTTAACTTTCCAGGATCATCTATGAATTCACTTTTTATTTACTAAAAGATGGCTTGAAAGTTTCTCAATTTTATTTTTTGAATTTTTTCTTGCCTTTTGCATGATACTTGGTCCTGACAGAGGCCCCTGCAAATCACCTTTTTGAAGCTTTGTCGTTTCTGGTTGAAAGTCTATTTGCATAATTTTATGCTTTACATGAAAGTGAAACAAAACGAAATGAAGTGTGTGCCAGGAGACTTTGTTCAAAAACGATTTTTTTGCTGTTTCGTACTTAAAACCATCTGTAGAAACTTGAAAATGAAATGGGAAAAACCCATTGTAAAAGGTATAAGGTAAAATTATGAAATGCGTAAAAATGCAGAATAGGCTTCATTTTTTAATTCTCTATATCTTTTCCTCAAAAAGAAGAACTTAATAAACTTTAATAAATTAATAGATTATATTATGTATCAGAAGTATGATATGACTGCCTTAAAAATACCTAGCTTCTGCGAGCGTTTGCCTAATTCCCGATTCAAACTAACTTAGTCAGACTCGTGTCATATTACTTGTATGCACTAGCTTAGTCACATGAACTATGATGATGCCGCATTACTTGTGCGCACTTACTTAGTCGAGCAAACTTGAACATGGCCCTTCAGTATACTTAAACAAATCCTTTTAGTCGGCTTAAACTCTTAAGCTGCCCTGGGAAACTTTGAACTTAAATATCTCAGTTCCTAGACAAAATCAAAAAATATGGTATACTAAATTCTTGACAATGAATCACTCTATCCAATGCACTATAGATATTTTCTTTCTTTCTAGCATCGGAACTCAGGGAGGAAATGTAAGTGACAGATATTCGTACAGACATGCATAATGGGGTCTGAAACCTAAATAAAAATATTAAACTCTGCACGCTCGCTGCCCTCGCTCATAAAATTAAAGTGGCTTTTAGGCAAAATTTTTAGTTGCTTCTAGTTTTATAATAATGTAGATGGGTAGTTTTTGTGCGGGATAAAATACCTTACCCTCCCAAGCAACCTGCCTACTTAAAAAATTCATGGCTCTGTTTATTTAAAAGCTAGAGAAAAGTTTATAAAACAACAATTTTAGCTAAATATTTGAACAATAAAAATGTTACTTTATAACCTTTTCTCTAGCTCATTTTAAAGTTATGGAAGCAGTTGAAGATGTAAATATAAAACTTTGAACTTAAGTATCTCAGCTTCTAGCTAAAATATCAAAAATCTGATAGGTAACTTTGGAGCCATCTATTTAAGGATTATGCATGCCAATTTTCAGGCCTCTACCTGGGCTAATGTGTGAAGAGAATGAGGTGACAGATGGATGCTCATGGAACATCAAGCATTCTTAAACAGATTGATCACAATACAAAATTTCTGATGCTCAGGATGGACAATTAATTTTCATTCTTCATGGAAATAAATTATAATGATAAATTTCTTAAAATAAACAAGCTTTCAATCTTTCAATATTTTTATGAATGATGAATATTGAGTAAGTTGAATGCTTAATATAAAATAACTAGCACGTTCAGGGGCGGCTAAGCCGCCCCCCCTTTTTATTTTTTTTTGCCACGCCCCTTCCCGCCCCCGTGACGGGACAGACGTTAGGGTTTTATATATATTAATTTTTTATGTGTTGGAATAATATGAATATAAACTCAAGGAAAAAGTGTAAAACTAGGTGACTAATTTGTTATGAACTGCAAATCTCATGTTTCATTCTACAAATTAGGCACTTGATATTTGTTAAAAACCTTTGGTGAGAGTTATTGCTATAGCAATATTTTTGTTTGGTGTTGGAACAACACCTGAAAGTGGAGAGCTCTCACACTGAACAAAATGTCAAAGTGATTTGATGAGAATTTGATCTACACAACCTATCTCCATGAATGATTTTCTGTGAATCAACTCTTTAGACAATCATCGACTATTTGGGGCTCAAACCCTTGCTTTTTATTAAAATGTGTTATAATATTACATAACATGCATTGCATGGATTCCGTTCTAGATCTAACTGGGTCTATGATCTTTCGCCCAATCTAAGTTTTCCCAATCCAAGTCCGCCCAATCCAAGTTCGCCCAATCAAGTTCGCCCAATGTACAAGTTCGCCCAATACAAACAAACAAAAACAACGTGTCGACGTAATTCATAGCCCTGCAGGGTTAGGTAGCCCCGCAGGGTTAGGTTTACGCACGCGCGCAGGTTAGGTTAGGTTAGCAATATTTTTCTTTGGGCGAACTTCTAAATTGGGCGAACTTCTACGTTGGGCGAACTTCTATGTTGGGCGAACTTGCATTGGGCGAACTTAGATTGGGCGAAAGATAATAGTATCGATCTAACTCCATGTGTTTATATGATTTTCTATGAAATGGCTTAGGGACAAAACATATAATAGAGATCGGTTGCTATCTATTGAACACTTCAGCCCACTTAAGTCTTTTATTTGTAAAGGAATGTAGTCAGTAATCGTCATCACAGATTTCTTATAATATCTTTCAGATTGTTCGAGGACTAGCTTATATTTCAAAAATGAAAATCTTGACAATATAAGAAAAGATTCGAGTGATTTGAGCCAAAAAGTGCACAAGGAAATTGACAACTATCTGTGCAGAGAATTTGAGTTTGAAGATTGAAAGTAGAAAAAGAGAGGTGAGGTAGATCTCATCCCATTTCTCATGAGAAAACCGATTCAGGAGCGCCATGAGATGAAATTTTGGAGGATGGGGAGGGGGATTGGCTCCTTAAACTGCAATGTTTCAAAAGAATCAAAGATGGCAGCACCATCAAGAGCTTATTCCACATTAAAGTTACTACTTTTAAATCCATATTTTTGCAAAATCACCCCATAATATTTCAAAAATGGAATTATTTTTCTTGGAATCATTCTTAAACTCTTTCAAAAGTGTAGTTTTGCTAAAAGATAAGCATCATTGAGGGTTGTCTGTCAGTAAAATGATGTCTGGTTGTTTTGGCACATTTCTATAGAAAATCAGAAAGATTCTAAACCTGTGTGATTTTCTGGAAAATAATCTTTCACGGAAAACCAAATTTTTGTCACGGGCAACTAGCAAAGCCCAAGAATTGGAATTTTATCACTTTTATTTCTTAGTAACCTGATTGGAAATGTGACCTTATATCCACCCTTAATTTTTACTACAAAGGTATAATGGTGTACCCACCCTGTTTTTGGCAGTAATGCACTCAAATTTACACCTTGATTTTGCCAGTCGCTGAGGTCAGGTTTATAGGTACCTTAAATCTACACACTACTAGCTCGGTAATACAAGGGTTTTAGGTACATCCACGGGTCCTCTGCGAGAACTAATTTGTGCTACATTGGGGACAAGGAGGGACACTTTTTTGACCCAAAATCTGACCCTATACAATTGGGTATCCACTGTTTTTTGCATCTACTTAAGACACTGAATGGTGTTCCTTATTTTCATTGACTAAATGTCAAAATAAATTATCCCCCTTTTTGGACTAAATCTTATTGGTAGTGATGGGTCTGGGTCAATAATTTTTGACCCAGGTTTGGTCGGGTCAATTTTTTGTGGCTGGGGTCGGGTCGGGTTGGGTCAGCCATTCACGATTCGGGTTTGAATTTTGAAAATTTCCCCTAAAAATGTCAAATTTTTCAATTTTTTTCTCTTTGGGTCAAAAAAAATCTCTTCGATTTGGGTCAAAATGTACCCGGGTCAAAGGCGGGTCAGCCTCTTATTTACTGCAAGTCAAAAGTAATCCCAGGTCAGGTCAGGGTCCATCTCTACTAACTGGACATTAAGGATCCCACTATTCAACGCCTTTAAATCAATAGAAGTAAGTTACTAAATTAAACTGAAATAACAATAACACATACCTTTCAGATACTGAGTGAAGTTTCTCACTTCATAAAAATGCATTAAAAAATACAACAGACAGTTTTGTCAAAACTTTTTTAATTTTATGCAGATCTTGCAATATTTATTGAAATATTTCCAAAAAACTGATCAATTTTTTAATGTGTGAGTGGCACCATCTGGCGGAGGAATTGTAACCTTTATTTCCTTTTTTTTATAAGAAATCATGCTTACACCCTTTTTCTGGTTCATAACACTATCAAAGGCACCTTTGGTTATGGCCTGAAATGGTGTCCCAAAAAAATTTCCATATATAATAAGGTGTTTCTGTACTTCTTCTGTTGCCTAGACATAACTTTTGAAAAAGTGTAGGGTGTAAAGTGTGGTCCACATTTTTCAGCCACCCAAACAGTCAAAATAATGGTGGAGCCATCCTATACATTGACCAGAAATTTACGTCAAAAAGTGTGGTGTATTTACACCGTTATAACAAGCCAAATGAAGTTGGTTACAAAATTAGGAACGTACATTAGACCCCTTATTTTTGTTTGGGAATGGATTTGAAGAAATGTTAGACCTTTTTTAAGAAATAAAAAAGGCAAAAAAATGTAAACTTTGATATTTTCTTACAAAATGAGAAATGAGATTTATGAGTAAAAATATAAGCGCAGTCAATTTATTTAAGAGATTGAAAGTTTTTCGCCAGTTCCAAGGATAGAAGATGCATCCAGCGTTTTGTTAGCAATCTCAAAGTGTGTCTCAGTCTGGTTAGAGGAAGAATCTGCATTATTTCTCGAAAATTTGAGAATCATTCTGAATTCACCTCGTTTAGCTGATCCTCGTCTGGCCAATGGATTTCAACCAAAATGTCGTAGAGGATGGAGCCAATGATGGCACCAAAATGAGGTGCAAGAAGAGGTATGTAAAACCAGTAGTTGTAAGCTCTGTAACAAATCAAGAATATCTTTTGAACAAAAAAGTAAGGTTGGATTTGAGATAACAAAGTTGGATCACACATAACACATGCTTTCATTTTTTGACCCCTTTAGTGGTAAAATGAAATGGACTCAATAAATTATGTGGTAAAGTTGATAACACAAGCTTAATTTAATGCTTTTTTCTCAATTTTTTAAAGTATGTCTTGTGAATCGGTTTCATATAAGGCACACTCAGGTATGGTTATAATAATTTGGAAGCTGTTAGCCTTAGCGGAAGTTGAACCAGGGCTGCCATTATGTAAATCCAGCATGTAATCCACTTGACCACCCTGACTCACTTCACACACCCTTAAACCCCTTTCCTTCATCGCATTCCATGCATCGCAGAGCACTTCGCACGAGTCAGAGACTTCATATGTAAATGGGAAAAGCAGAGTTTAAATAAATACTTCAAAAGAGCAAATCCACTCCAATGGATGAAGTATAGTTGTTGTAAAATGGCTATAACTCTATTCAACTTGAGAGAGACAGGATCCCCTATGTCATAATGTCAAAACAACTTCAAAAGGCTGCACATGCCTATGACCGTAAACCTGGGATTGCGTCATTCATGGATAGCTCAATGCTACGCATTGGAAGGAACTGTTTGTAAAACAGAGTAAATAGTTTTTATGTAGCTGGATCAATGAAATATACAAATACAAATCCCGTTTAACCCATCACCAACCTTAACTTTCTACAATTTTGGCTAACTCCTTTGAGCCACATATCGCCTTTAACTAATCACACAATCCACAACCTTCTCAATTTCAAATATTCAATATTTCCTTTCCCTTTCTGCACCACAATCTCCAAATTACTAGTGATGGGTGGGGTAATTTTTTTGCTGCTCGGGTTGGGTCAGCCACCTCCAGCTCCAGGATTAGAAAATTTCCCCCAAAAATCCAAATTTTTCTACCTTTGGGTCAAAAAAATCTCATTGCGTCGGGTCAAAAAATATCCTGGTCAAAGCTGGGGTCAGCCACTAATTTACTGCGGGTCAGAAGTATCCTACTAACTTTATGACATTGTTTGGTTAAAAAATCTTACGTGAAAACTTCTGGGCCGTATCCACACATCAAAGTGAACAATCTAATAAGAGATGTGTCTATAAAGTTTACAGTTCCAGCTTGAACATCACAAACCCATACTTACCTTGGTGCAAAGTCTCTGGCTGGATTTATGGCATATCCTGCATTGTATCCAAAAGAGATTCCAATTCCAAGAACTACAAACCCAACCAACACAGGTGCCAAAAATTTAGGTACTGACAGGTTTTTGTCGTCTGTTATCGCACGAACACTGAACAGCAAAAGAGCTGTCCCTACAATCTACAATAATAAGATGTAAAATTTTCTCTTTTCCAGACATAGTTTATAGTTTGCCATGCCTGATCAAAAAATCCTGTGCCAAGACGGATTCCTTCTGCTGGATAAGTTGCAAAGATTCCAGCTGTTGCATTTGGACCATAAACAGTTAGGGCTCCACCAGTAAAATTTTGTAGTGCATCTAATAAATAAAAGGTTTAAAGGCTAAATATTTGATTTCATTTTTTGGTACACCTTGCTATGTGAGATCATTTTTAAGTCACTCTAGGTGGTTTTTTGGTTATAGGTTACCCTAGGCGTGAGCCAAACCCTGGTCACCGGGATGGAAATCTGACACATAACATACTTGACCACCCTGACTCCCTATCTAGATATGTTTCAAAATTGAAGAGAATTGAAACTTACCATAGTACACCAAATAGACAACAAGTGATGCCAAAAGTGCTCCAAGATATTGTCCCAAAAAGTAAAAAGGAACTTTGCGCCAAGGAAACTTCTTTGTCACAGCACAGGCCACTGTAACAGCAGGATTAATGTGTCCTCCACTCACTCCAGCAGATGTGTATACACCCAAAATGGCCCCCACAGCATATCCCCAATTGATAGAGAAAACAGATCCATGAGTTCCTTTACTCAATAAAGCTTGAGCAACGCTGCCCTCCCCAAAAGCCTACACCAAAAATTTGCATAAACATTGTCTTTAAAACCTATAAATTTTGATTGTCTTACCAAAAGAATGAATGTTCCAGCAAATTCTGCCAAAACTTCTCTTGCAAGTTGAGATTTTATTTTTATTCTTCTCAAGCTATTCATTTCTGACAGCTTTCTTTGATCTTCTCTGCAAACAAATTTTTCTTTATGATAGGGTGATTATTAGCAGGTTTTATCTCTTATCTATCCATTCTTATTGGCCATGTCTGACATTCTCCAGAATATATCCTTTTTTTATATTTTTAGACAAGTTAGCTTTATCTCTAAGCTCAGATCAAGGTTTCTTTCTTCAGGAAAATTGCATTTTCTTCTAAAAGGCAGAAAGATATTGTTTGAGTTTTTCTCACTTAATAAGAACTAACTCACTGTTTAAAACCCAAATTTATATCATTTCAATATAATGTCTTATTCTTTTGCTAAACTTAAGCAATCAACATCAGCGATATTCATCTTTACAAGAGTTGTGCAAATAGGAATTTTTACCTCTCTGTTTAAAAGAAACTTTTAATTTGATCAAAGAATTTTAGTTTTATCCGGATTCATACAATCTCTCAGAGACTTTAACAACATCTGTGAAAAAAGATTAGGTTGAAAAGGAAGGATAAATTTAGGTCAATGGAGATCATTTTGGAATCTTATATGAAGTGAATTTTCAAACATTGAGATTGAAATTACTTTTAGTTTTCATATGTTTAAATGAATGAGGGCATGAAATGCGAACATAGTTATTCCATGCAATACACAGGTTTACAATTATGTCAAAAATCAGATGTGGCTTGACCTTCCCAGGCTGGCAAGGAGAATGGGGATGGTTATGAATGATTGGAGTAAATAATTAAGAAGAAAAGTATTTTTTGCGCAAGAAAAAATACCTAACCGCCAGCTCGCAAAGATATAAGGAATAAGGATATAAGGGATATTTAGCCATATAACTAGTAGATTGTTTCCAGTCTGCGCCACACAGCTAAATCAAATAAAAAGCTAGAGAAAAGTTTGTAAGTAAAATTTTTTTGTTCAAGCATTAAGCTAAAAATGTTGTTTTTTAAACTTTTCTCTAGCCCTAAGAGCTATTAAAGATGTAAGTTGAAGGTCATTTTTTGCCGTTTTCACTATTTTTTGCTGCTTTTTGTCCTTTTTAAATGGTACCGCCAGTTCATTCAAAGGCTGAAGGAGCCTTTTAATTACCTCAACTTCTAGACATAATATCAACAAACTTGTAAAACATATGAAATTCTATTACCAAAAATCCAAAAATATGCACAATAGCACTAATGGTTAAAGAGTAGTTAATAGCCCATCCCCTGGTCAAAATTTTGGGAAAAAAATAAGTGAAGTTGTAGAGAAAAAATCCTTCTTTCCAAAAACCTAAATATATTTCATTTAGCACAAAAAATGAGGGAGGAGATGTATTTCAAAGTTTATACCTCTGAGCCCTATTGAGCCCAAATATGGACATCACAGACAGACAGACATCCACTAAAAACCGCTAGCCTAGTGAAATTTTTAAACTCGCCTCACGCTTGGCTCGCTGGTAGTTAAATCCAGACAAATGCTGGTGAACTGACGCAATCCTTTTGTGAAATATCTATGGGGTAGTAACAGATCTTGATGAGGAATAATCTAATTAATTGGGGAGATACGTGTATGCATTTAAATAAAACAATTTATTTTACTCTTTCGATCAATCATCTGTATATCTTAATTCCAATACTGGCTGATGACTAAGACAAAATGTTTGTCTTTAAATTGTCCTAATTCAAACCTTGTATCAACTTGGAATACAGGGGCACCTAAAAGCTTTTTTTCTAAACTTTCCCTCCTACCTTATTTTGTCTTTCTTCCTAAATGTTTCTTGCAAGCAGCCTCAATTCAAACTGAATGTCTCCTCCGGACAAGAAAAATATTTTACTTCGTCTTTGCCAACTCAAACAAAATTCATGTTGCTTTCAAATATAAACAAATAAAAAATGACATAATCATTATTTTGAAACTTCTTAAAGACTATATCTATAAGTTTTTTGATGGTTTAGAAAAGTAAAAAATATCTTTTGAGACCAACAGTTTAAATTTCATATATTGAGACAGAATCAAATCGAATCAGATTAGTCCCAAGCTTTTCACAGAATAAATTAAGTATAAATTTATTCATTTTTTCCCTGATCTACAGGTAGGTCTGAAGTGGCAGTCTGGGCATCACCATTCTTCAGGAATGAAATTCAAGCTGCCTTCTTTTTTATGCATTTTCTGAAGTCAAAATTTGTTTGCTTTCTCAATAAAAGTCAATATGATAGAGGATCAATTTTCAGCTTAGCCAAACATCTTCTTTTTTGGTGAAACGAACCCTTATTTTTGTTTGGGTTTTAGTTTTCATCTTGGAATTTCTGAATTCATTGAAAGACGCAATTCAAAATTCTTGAAGTTTTCATAAAAAACTACTAACTTAATCATAATTTAGTGAGTGATTATTCCTTTCCTAAAAGTGGCTGTCAGCGAAAAATTCCTCTGAAGAGCAAGATTGGTAGAATAATAAGATAATAATCCAGTGCAGTATGGACTCAAGCAAAGATTACTCAAGGTAAAATCGCCTTTTAAGGGTCACTGCAGATTAACATTACCCTGACTGAGTGTACCTTGTTGATTTTATTGCCAACAGGGGTGGTGAGGTTAGAGATGGGCCCTGCTATGACCCAACCCGAACATACTCTTGACCTTCAGTAAATAAGAGGCCGACCCGTCTTTGACCTGGGTACTTTTTGACCTGACCCAAAGAGATTTGGAGAATTTTCCAAACCCAGACCCAAACCAAAGATGGCTGAACCAACACAAGCAACAAAAAATTTTGACACGGTCCCATTGGCGAGTCAACTGCATTGGGAGGAGTCGGACCTAAGGTGGAAACTGAGAGCATTGTAGGAATGAAGGCGGAGAGCAAAAATCCCAGTGAAGACCTTTCCAATCAAGAAAAGAATCAA
>Ga0194133_10009850_pt1 | contig 10864 bp, 12 predicted proteins | sample TA2KigOf40mmetaG_FD_155448 | JGI IMG/M metagenome (GOLD analysis project Ga0194133, IMG submission 155448) | Freshwater microbial communities from Lake Tanganyika, Tanzania - TA2015055 Kigoma Offshore 40m | ecosystem: Environmental > Aquatic > Freshwater > Lake | place: Tanzania: Lake...
TGATTGAGTTTGGTATCCTTTACCAAAATTCATAGCACATCCATAGACGGGAAGTTGTTGATTTGAATTCATTTTATTATCTCTTATTTTTTTAGAAAAATTTATAATTTGTAAAAAAAAATATTTATAAAATTATAATTTGTAAAAAAAAATATTTATAAAATTATAATTTGTAAAAAAAAATATTTTAAGAAAATTATAATTTGTAAAAAAAAATATTTTAAGAAAATTATAATTTGTAAAAAAAAATATTTATAAAATTATAATTTGTAAAAAAAAATATTTATAACCCGTTAAAAATATTTATAATCCGTTAAAAATATTTATAATTCGTAAAAAATATTTATAATTCGTTAAAAAAATATTTAGAAAAATAAATAAGATAATAATGTATCAAACTATTAAACAATTGGAATACGTTAATTTGTGTTTTTTAAATCATACACCCAATCCAAAATCGTGTTTAACGATTCAATCCTCACCAAGTGATAATCAACTTTATTATTATCAATCAGACACAAATAATCCATTACATTGTAATCCTCAATCCAATAATTCTCCAAAAAAATGATTTAAGAAGAAATAGAATCATAACCCCAATGTTTATACCATTCATCTCCGTATCCAGCTCGAACTAACATAACTTCATCTTCGGTTAAACATTTAGGATGTAATCCCGACTTTAGACTTTCGACTACATAGGCTAAAGATTCTTCTAAATTAATGGTTGATGTATCATAAGGATGTCCAGTTTCAACATTAAATGAATTGTAAAATTTTTCTCCAAATTTTTGATATTTTTCTTTTTCTTTATCATCTAATTTATCTAAAAAAGAGTTTTTCATTTGTTCATACATATTTTCGGCGATTGGTTTAGATGTCATTTTTATTTTTATAATAAAAATGACTTTTTTAAGTTTTTAAATTTTTGTTCATTTGAAAATAATTAAAATATAATTTATTTTAATAATTATCAAAATTATTAAAATAAAATGAATCATCAAGATTGGAAAGTTCTTAGTTGGGACAAAATGACCAAACAAACAAAACAATCTAAACCTAATTTATCAGATAGACAAATTAAAGAAATCAAGATTAATCAAATAACGGAAGCAGAATCCATAAAAAAATATACGATACAAAATCAACGTAATTTAATGGATTTACGAAGAGATCGAAAATTAACTCAAAAAGATTTGGCTCACAGATGTAATTTAAATATTCATCAGATTCAAGAGATTGAGAATCGATCTGGAATTTATAATGCTTCTATTATTCAAAAAATAAATAATATATTCAAAATAAATTTAAATAAAGATATTTAAAATTTTTCAAAACAATAAATTTCTAAATCATTATTGTTATATATTTTTTGTTTTCTATAATTAGAAATATTATATTCTAATTGTAAATCACAATCATAATTGGATTTAAATTGAGTTATCCATATTTTAGAACAATAGGGTAGAAATAAATCATAAATCTGTTTTCCACCAATAATATAAATTTTTTTGGTATTATTATAAGTATTAGTATTGATATTATTATTAGTTTCGGTATTTATAGTGGATAACCAATCTAATATCATTGGTAGATTCATAAAACGAATTTCATGAGATGAATAATTTTTATATAAGTTTGAATATTTGTTGATATTATTTGTTAATACGATATTTTGTCTATTTTGTAATGGTTTCGAATGAGGTAAAGATAATAGCGTTTGAGAACCCATAATGATAATTTGATGTGTTGTTTTTTCTTTAAAAAATGTCATATCTATTTTACTTTTCCACGGAATTTTTCCATTTTTAGCAATTCCGTTTTGAATATCAACCGCAAAAATTGCCTCTAAATTAGACATAGGTTTTAAAAATAAATTAGACATAGGTTTTAAATATAATTTAATAATTTAATAATTAAATAATTTGATAATTTAATAATATAATAATATATAATTTAATAATCTTTTTATTGTTTTAAATTTATTTTCAAATTATTAATAATTTGAAAATTTTAATATCTAAATATTAATAAAAAGATGGATAATTTTTATTAAATTTATCCAAAAATATATTATTCTATGTTTAATAGAGAAGTATAATGAAATATTCATTTGGTTTTTTATGTACAATTAGCTGTTTATCATTTGTATCAAGTTTTATATATCCCAATGAATTTCTTCAATTTAGAATAAAATATAATAAACAATATGTAAATCCAATGGTTGAATATACATCAAATAAAAATTTTCAAGAAAATTTGAATATTATTCGATATCTAAATAATCAAAATTCAGAATTAAAATTAGAGATAAATCAATTTGGAGATTTAACATTAGATCAATTCCAAAAAATACATCTTATGCAAAAATCATTTAATCATTTATCTATCCAAAAATATCAACAAAAATACCGACCAAAATATACATCTGACTTACCAAATATTGATTGGAATCAATTAGGATATGTGCGATCCGTTAAACAACAAGGTGTATGTGGCAGTTGTTGGTCTTTTAGCACGATTGGAGCATTAGAAAGTTTTGTTGATATACAATATGGAATAAAAGAAGAATTATCAGAACAACAATTAGTGGATTGTTCTTCTTCGAATTATGGATGTCAAGGAGGTATGATGCATTTAGCATTTCAATATATATTACAATCGGGAGGCGTAGTTAAATCAAGTGATTATCCTTATCAAATGAAACAATATTCTTGTCGTATAAATAAAACATTTTTACCATTGATTGAAACGACTCGATTTAAAATTGGATATGTTCAACCAAATGATTTACTATCATTACAAACAGCCCTATCTATAAATCCAGTTTGTATTGGAATTGATGCAAATAGTCATGAATTTATGTTTTATCGAGAAGGAATATATGACAAACCCTTAGAAAAATATCCAAATTTAAATCACGCTATATTATTAACCGCTATGAATAATAAAGATCAAATATGGACAATTAAAAATTCATGGGGAGTCGATTGGGGATTAAATGGATATATGAATATTAGAATGAAATCATTAACGGGAGTTGGAGGTATGAATCAATATTGTATATTACCAATACATCCTACTCTAGAATTAAACAAGAATTAATTCTTTTATTGAAATTTTATAAAAATTTTAAAATGATTGTAAAGTATTTTAAAATTTTCAAATTCCGTCTCGTCTCTTTGAAAGATTTTTGACAATCTCTTGGTCTGTCTCTATTGGTAATGATATACTTTATTATTTTTGGTATTAGTTCCATTATTTGTTTTTGGATTTCTTCATTTTTATCTAACTCATAAAGTGTATATTATTTTTTATTTTCTAAATCCAATATTTTTATTATCTTATCAACAATTTATTCTTATTCTTTGTTATACGATTCACTTTTTAGACGCATTACAATATACTTAAAATAATAAATAAATTTTAAGTATGTTATTTATAACTTTTTAATTTTCTTCGTCCCGTTGATGGTCTCCTTTTTAATTCATATCCTTCTTTCAAATTATATTAAGCGTGCCATTTTAAATCTTCAAGGGTGTAAATTATCATTAAAATTATTATAAAAATTATTATTAATGGTTTGTTTGAAAATGTCTTCTAAATTTTGTAATTGTTGATATGCCTCTTCTTTAAATATAGATTGTTGATAAAATGATAATAATTCCGTCGGATTATTCATCAAATAGTTTATTTTAGATTTTGTTCGTAACAATGAATCAATACTTATTGGATCATAAAATATGATACGATTTTCATTAAAAATAGAAGCGTCTATCATATCAAAATGACCTTGATAAATAGGAATGGCGCCTCCCAAACAACATAATAATAATTTTTCTGTAATATATCCTTTAAATGTATTACATTTAAAGTTTTCTGGACATAATTGAAAAATGTATTTCTCATAAAATTGAATATTTCCAATTTGATTTAAAAGCTCATTTGACATATTATTAAATAATTTACTTGGACAATCTATTTTTTCGATTGTATTTAATAATAAATATAAACAAGTTCGAGTATTACCTATATCGTGTCTATTAACAAGACAACAAAATTTTTTTTGATCCAAGGAAGAGATAGAATGAACTTTTTGATTAATAGATAGAAAAGATGGATTTTTATAATTAAAATAATTCATATAAAGAGGAAATTTCAAATGATTCAAGTCAAAATTATTTTCAATACAGCCAGAAACAATATCACAATGATTAGATGTATATAATAAATATGTATATTTAAATTGTGACATATAGGAAAGTGGTTCTGTAATGAATAATATTTTTTTAGCAGTTGATTCCAAAATATAATGATAATCTTTTTCGGAAATAAATGATCCAATACATAATATTTGATATTTTTGAGAATCAATTTCATAATCAGTAAATAAATTTTTTTTATATAAGTTGTTTAATGGATCAAAACCATTCCACCAAGAAATAAACTTAATATATTTCATCTTTTATTATCTTTTCCTATTCTAACGTATTCTAATATATTATAAAATTTTATAATAATTTTATAATAATTTTATAATAATTTTATAATAATTTTATAATAATTTTATAATAATTTTATAATAATCTTATAATAATCTTATAATAATTTTAATTAAGTTATTGATTTTTGTAATTAGAATATTTTGATAAAATTTCAGATTTTTTAATATTTAATTTCAAGTCTGAAAAAGGAGATAAAAATTGTTCGTGTTTTTCAATCGATTTAATAACTTTTTTTTCATTTTTTAAATCATAAATTGATTGAAATAAATCAGTATTATAATGAAAGATAAAAAATTGATATTTACCATTTCTATATTGATAGACAATATTAAAAATGTTATGATCTTGAAAAATTAAATTGGATTCTATAATTAATCGATTAAGTAGTTCCGAAAGAGGATTTTGAATCTGATAAATATCTGTTTCCGATTTGAGTAATTCTAATAAAATACCATCAAAATTTTCTTGAATCATATATGTTTCATCTTTTACTTGGACAAAATTTGTTTTTAACATTATTCCTAATTTAGATAAAGTTTTAATTGTATCCACTGAATCTTCGGACGAGACTTTTTTGGTAATAAATTGTTTTGATTCACTTATTTGATAATTTTTTAATAGATCCACTGGTTTAAAATTTTGAATCACTAAATTCTGATAGATCATTTTATTTATAGACTATATTTTTATAAATTATTCGTAAATTATTTGTCAATTATTTATAAATGAGATAATTATCACATTGTGAAAACATTTTAATAAGAGGCATATAATTATTAATTTTAGAATGTTCTTGATTCGATAATTCAACATAAATGGGTTGATGTTTCCATTTCATAGGATATAATAAACTATCAATTGGTACTAATCCATCGCCAAGAGAAGATAATATTGTTTGTGTATTATGATCTAAAAAAATAGAAGTTGAAATATTAGTACTATAGACGACAACTTGATCTAAAGGTAAACTTTTACTTCGATAAGGTAAATGATTTTTCATAAACGTTTTATAATTAGATAAACAAATTGGATCGTTCGATAATAATGGTTCAATGGAGTGAATATTATACCATTGATCATCTTTTCTAAAAATAGGATTGGAATGAGTAGGTAGAGCTAAATATAAACCACCAAAATGATGTAAATGTTTTATTCGAGATGTTAAATAGGGAATAATTTGTGTTGGAACGAGAGAATGTACTGAAATTTCTTTTTTTGGATTGAGACTATTATAAATAGCATAAAACGAAAAGGGTACTCCTCCAAATGGGACATTTACATAATAAATTTTTTTAATTTTTCTTATATTTTTAGATTTGATATAATGATGAAGAAAATCGTGTAATAATAATCCACCCATACTATGACAGATAAAAATTATCTCATCTTTTGTTTCTAAAAAATTATTAAATTCTTCATATAATTGAAGATAATATTTAGGAAAAAACATAAATCTAAAATCATATGGAAAAGCAGATATAAAATGTCTTTTTTCTAAATAATCAATTAAAGTTGAATAATAAGTACTTTTAGTAAATAAATAAGTTAATGAATTATCAATTTTAACATCATTAATATTACCGACATTATTAATCAAAGGTAAGATTGGATCATTTAAATGATCAAATTTAAATCGTAATTCATTTAAATTCATTGTGATATCGGGAGGCCATATTTTTTTCTGTTGATCATTATATAATACAGATCCACCCATTCCAGGAATAATTATAAAATGATATCCATATACATTTAACACTGAATAACTACACCAACTTATATATAAAAAGAATAAAGAAATGTTCATTTTTATATTTCTTTATTCTTTTTATTATATTATTATGAATAAAATATTAATAAAATATTAATATAATATTATTAAAAATATTATTAAAAATATTATTAAAAATATTAATAAAATATTAATATAATATTAATAAAATATTAATAAAATATTAATAAAATATTATGGAATGTGATGTATGTTTTTATACATTTTTAAGAAATGATTTTTTTTCATTACAATGTTGTAAAAATAATAATTTGTGTCTATCTTGTTTAGAATTATTATTAATTCCACAATGTCCTTTTTGTAGAACTTCTATTGAATCATTTACGAATCATTCTAAAAAAATAAGTTTTAGTTATACGAGTTCCCAAACCATTTTTCAATCGGATTTTGAATATTATATTAATCCAAATGATGAAATTTATAGAGACTCTCGTTCTTTACGACGACAAATGAAACGAATTCGTAAATTAAAAGAAAGAGAAGAACATAACCAACGAAATAAATATTTGCATTTATTCCATCATTTAAATGATAATAAAAAACAAATACAAAATCAAATTAAAGAAGAGTTAATAAATTATTATCATAATTTTGATGACAATTTTGATGATAATTTAGGAGACATTCAATCTCTAAATTATAATGATAATAATAATAATGATGATAATAATAATAATGATAATAATAATGATAATGATGATAATGATGATAATGAATTTTTTGTACTAGATAATAATTATAATGATGATAATGATAATGATAATAATGATAATAATTAATTTTTTGTAATAGATAATAATGATATTTTTTGTTATAAATAATCATTTATTTTAAGAATTAAACACTCATTTGACCAATTATTTTGTCGTGTGATTGATAATTAATTAATTGAAAATCTTGTAATACAATTTCATCCAATGATTTAGTTAAAACAGAATCATTAACTATAAATTGAGAGGGTGGATAAGGTAATCGATCAAATTGTGTTTGAATAAGAGGAATATGATCTTTATAAATATGACAATCTCCAATAGAAATAATTAATTCATAAGGTTCGTAATTACATAATTTTCCTAATAAATAAGTAAATACAGAATAAGATAAAATATTCCAAGGTGCACCTAAAAACAAATCCATACTTCGTTGATATAAATGACATGATATATATTTATTATCCGTGATATAAAACTGACAAGAAACGTGACAAGGAGGTAAAGCCATTTTATTTAAATCAGATGGATTCCAAGAAGACATAAAAATTCTACGACTATTTGGATCGTTTTGCAACATTTTAATTAAATTCGTTATTTGATCAATTCCTTGATCATTATACGTATCTTTACAGTCTATGTAGTTTGCACCAAAATGTCGCCATTGAAAACCATAACCAGCTCCAATATCTCCTTCTTGTAAATGTTGTAATTGACGTTGATCTAAAAAATCTCTTGAACTATGTTTTGTCCAAATATGAACTTTTTCTTTTTCTAATAAAGAAACATCGGTTTGTCCTTTTAAAAACCATAAAAATTCAGAGATACATGATTTCCACGGAATGAATTTAGTCGTTAAAATAGGTATTTGTTGTTGTAAATTAAATTTCATTTGTTGTCCAAACATTGAAATCGTACCCGTTCCCGTTCTATCGGATTTCATAGTACCATATTGTAAAATAGTTTGTGCTAATTTTAAATATTCAATATCGGCTGGATTATAAAAATTACCTTCTAATTCTCTAAGAATGGTATTTGATAATTGATTTTCACGTATAATATTAAATTTATCCCATTCAATAGAATTCCAAAAAGTATCACACATATAAGAACCTTTCATTATCATTAAATGAAATTTAACATTACGATAATTTTTTAATGTTTCAATGATGAGTCGTTTTCCTCCAATAATATAAATTAACTTTTTAAATGTTAAAGCAAAGGAAATAGCGTCGGCTAATGATGGTAATACATAATAATTTTTGGTTGATATATAATCGGAGGATATAATAATTGGAATTCGATTGGATAATAAAGACATATTATAGGAAGAAAATACAGAATGTCCCATTATAACAACTTGATTTTGAGTTATTTGTTGAAATTGTATCCATTCATTATTTTCTTTCCACGGAATTTGATCATTTTTAGAATATCCTTGTTCTTCATCCATTGAAAATAATATATGGATCATTTTATAATAATTTTGTTTTATTTAAATAATTTAAATAGATAATGATAGTATATTTATACTATTTTATTTTTAAATAATTTTTAAATATTTTTTTATTCATTTCTTTCAAGTTTAAAAAAATATTTAAAAATAGTAGAGATTGGATGAAAATTGCGATTTATAACGCATTCCCTTTTCATTATGAAATGTATGGATATTTAATAGAACATTGTCAACGACATTCTTATTCTTTAACTATATATCATCCATACAAAGATTCCGTTGGAATAATAGAATGGTATGATTCTTTCTTTACTCATCCTATTACATATAAATCACCTAGCGAATTTAAAGGTCATAAATATGATGTCATTTTTTTATTAACAGATGATGATCCAAGTTATCCTTTAGAACGATTTAAAAAAAAAACAATTAGTATTGATCATCATTATTTATATAGAAATAAGGCTATTTATCGATTAGCGACACGACCATTTGGAACCTATTATCGTAATTGGATTCTACCTTTTTATGCTTCTTATATCGATGTATCAAAAAAACAAAAAATAGTAAATACTCAATCAAAAGATGAAATACATATATTGATAATAGGACAAGCAAAATATTATGTAACTGAACGTATTAATAGACTAAGAGACAAAGAATTAAAACGACCTATCCATATTCATGCAGTTTCTCGATTTATGGATGCTTCTAAATTTTCTAATTTAGAGTCTCGATTTAAATTACATACCTATGCTTTTATTGAGCATTATCAATTAGTAAATTTATTACAAAAATGTCATTATTTAATGTTAGATACAAATATATCAACTGATTATGAAGACAAAACGATGTCAGGGGCAGTTCCATTGGCTTTTATATTTTTAATACCTCTTATTATAAGTATTCAATCAAATCAATATTATCAATTTAAAAATGTAATTACTTATTCAAAAGAACTACGAACACCCATTGATTTGTATCCGATTTCATTTGAATCCATTGAAATAGAAAGACAAAAATTTATTCAAAAAGGAGATTATGAATTTGAAACATTAATTTCTAAAATAAGGTCTTCTTAAAATAATGTTAACCTAAAATAAAAATTGAATATAATAAAAATATTCAATATATAAATTAAATTATTATTTATTAAAGTAAAATCTTTGAAAGATAATTGAAAGATAATTAAGAGACAATTAAAATATAATGGAAACATTGGCCAAACAATTATCGTTATTACGATTAGGTTTTAGTCAATATGAGATTGATCAAGAATTATTACATAAAATGCCATCATCTCCTATTATTTTTGGAAATTTTCATCACGGTGCTTATATTTTTGAACAAAAAGGAAATTCGTTTAATATATTAAGTAGAGGTATTAATTATTTATCATCAAATAAATCTGTTCATGCCGAAAATGATGCAATTCATCGTTTAAAACCGAGGAAACATAAAAAAAAAAAGAAAATTAATATGTTAATTATTAGGACAACTAAATTAGGTAAATTAGGATCATCTCAACCGTGTTATCATTGTACTTTACAATTGATGGATTTAATTCCATCATTAGGATATAAATTAAATTATATTATATATACAAATAAAGATGAAACAATGACAAAAATTAAATTTAATAAATTTATTCAATCCGAAGAATTTCATATATCGGGTTTTTATCGCAAAAAAAAAACATAATTTGTTTTAATTTGTTTTAATTTGTTTTAATTTGTTTTAATTTGTTTTAATTTGTTTTAATTTGTTTTAATTTGTTATAATGTATTACACCTTTGAACATTTAAAACGCCGATTATTTAAAAAATGAATTAAATTTAATACAATAATACTATTAAAAAGATGTCATTTATGTATAATGCTTATAATGCTTATAATGCTTGTATAACCATAAATGAGGTTAAACAACAAATAATAGAAAAAGAAGAAATTAAACACGAAACAAATAATAAAATATATAGTTATCATATGATTCAAAATTTTAAAGACATATTCTTTCACCCAAAAGTAACCTTCATTATTTTTAGTATATTTATTACGATCTATATGTCATTTTTATTTTATGAACATGCGTTTGACGGAGACCACTTTTTAAAATTGGGTCCTAGCGACGACTTGGCTTTTATTGGAATGAAAATTAACACTTGGAAAAAAGTATATGCAATGTATGCTATTGGGTTCTTTTCAACATTGCTCATCGCCTACCATCAAACGGTGATGTATGACTTCATACATTCTAAAATTTGGAATCCGGCCTACAAAGAAAAAATAGAATTGAGTAAAACTTTTACAATTATGTTAATGTCATTTGAACCTTTTTTTTACTTTTTGTTGCGTATTATGCAGTTTTATGTTACAATGACAATGCAACTTCAATTTTTAATTC